>JACCDK011649760.1_pt1 | contig 10958 bp, 9 predicted proteins | sample 7445871 | NCBI WGS metagenome assembly JACCDK01 (sample SAMN15323436, study PRJNA562643) | freshwater metagenome | isolation source: river surface water | place: USA:Blue River Watershed | collected 2017-08-15
CATCAGCACTTACAATTCTGGTAACATGAAATTAATTTGTAGGTATGAATAACAAAAAAATCATTGGTATTCTAGGTCCGACAGCATCAGGTAAAACTAAATACGCTGTATCACTTGCTAAAGAAATTGATGCTGAAATTATTAGTCTAGATTCTCGTCAGGTTTATAATGAATTAAATTTAGGTGTTGGTAAAGACATTGAAGAATATACTATTGATGGTAAAGTAATTTCATTTCATTTAATAAGTCATATAAGTTTAAAGGATCAATATCACATCGATCGATTCAAAATAGATTTTGACAATGCTTATCATGATATAATACAAAGAGGAAAGAGGGTTATTGCATGTGGAGGTACTGGACTATATTTTGATGTTTTATTAAATGATCGATCTTATACAAGTATTGCAATAAATGAACAAATACGTGAAGATTTAAAAGAAAAATCATTAGAGAATCTACAAGAAATATTTCATTCTATTCATCCAAAAGAAGTTCATGCTTTCGATTTAAGTACTCGTAAAAGGAGCATTAGGGCTATTGAAATTGTATCATCCGAAGAATTTCATAAAATCAAAAAAGATCAGAAGAGTAAATATGAATTTGAGCTTTATGGTATTAAAACAGATAAATCAGAATTAAATAAACGCATCGATGACAGATTAGAAAATAGATTGAGTAGGGGGATGGTGCAAGAAGTTGAAGATTTGCTTGAGAAAGGGTATAGTGCTGAGCGTTTGATTTACTTAGGACTTGAATACAAATTCATTACTCAATATTTATTAGGTGAATTGACATATGATGAAATGAAGAAGAAATTAGCTATCGCTATACATCAATATTCTAAAAGGCAGATGACTTTTTTTAGAAAGTTAGAGAAAGATGGGCATGAAATTAAATGGATTAATGCACAGAGTTTATAATTTTCTGTCTCCAATTTTTATGCCGATACCGAAGTCAATATAATCTGCAATCGTACCGTGTGCTCTGATGGTAGAATTCAGATATAGTTTATCAGTCAATTTGTATTTGAATCCGAATTTGCTATAAAACTGATAATTATAGATTGCAATCTGTTTATAATGCAAATATTTTCCCATGCCTAATTGTACAGTAACTTTATTCATCACTACATCGCATCCTAGAATATAACCATAAGCAAAATGTTCATATGAGCTAGAGGTTATTAGATAGCCTGAACCTGGACCTGAATTTATATCATCATATTTTTTATGCCAATAAATAACATCGAGACCATGACGAATGCTAATTACATTATTAATTTTGTATAGATGATTTGCAAATACAGTACCTCTCAACATGGCAGATTTTGAATTAATATAAGCTCTTCTGCCAATACCTATACCAAATTCAGCGTGACTTCTTTGAGCAAAAGTTTGAGCCATTGTGTTATTGACTAAGACAACTAAAAATAATAGTAAGATTATTTTTCTGCTCATAATTTATACCTAAATCCGACCATTGAATTTATACTATTAATGCCTCTATTCGGCAGAACAGTAGCAGCATTTGAGTAATGCATATAACCAGCTTGTAGCATAAATATTAAATTTTCATTTAAATTTTGCATGTACGCTAGTTCTAATGTGGGAAAGAAATTTAATCTTGAGCCAATAAAAATATTTCGATTGTCTTGGTAAAATGTTTTTGTATCATAAGAAAATCCAAAACCAGGCATGAAATACAGTCCGTATTTTTGATTACCAATTAATTGGTGATATAGATTATAATTGATAGAGATTACATTACCAAATGCACCGGGTATAGAATCATTTACTCCATCTAAATTACTTTGGTCGCGATATGAAATATTAAAGGATTGAAATTTTACATTTAATCTTTTCACCCATTCTGCATCTGGGTTTTTCAAAGTATTCATATATGAGAATTGTACATGGTACATGTCGCCATTGAATACGCTTTTGTTGTATTTTTTATTCTCAGGCAATAGTTTTATGCCAGCACCAAAATTCAATCCGATGTAATGACTTTGAGAATAAGTAAATTGAGGGATAGATAAGAGAAAAAAAATCAATGCTAAAGAAATTATGATAGATAATCTATTAGATAATTTGCTCTTTAGCATTGAGGAAGAATTATTTTAACATCTTAATAAACGATGCGATTTTATTTTTTAGTTCTTTACGATCTACAATGAAATCTAGGAAGCCATGTTCTAGAATAAACTCTGCAGTTTGAAATCCTTTAGGTAAATCTTTCTTAATAGTTTCTTTGATTACTCGAGGTCCGGCGAAACCAATCATTGCACCTGGTTCTGCTATTGTTATATCACCTAACATTGCATATGATGCTGTTACACCACCTGTGGTGGGGTCGGTACATAAAGAAATGTATGGTAATTTATTTCTAGATAATAAAGCAAGTTTCGCTGAAGTCTTTGCCATTTGCATTAATGAAAATGCAGCTTCCATCATACGAGCACCACCTGATTTAGAAATAATCATCAATGGATATTTATGTTCTATGCAATAGTCTATGGATCTAGAAATTTTCTCACCTACAACTGAACCCATAGAACCTCCGATAAAATTAAAATCCATACAACAAACCACTAAGTCTGCACCATGAATTTTTCCATGTGCTGATTTTAGTGCATCGTTTAATCCGGTTTTCTTTATCGACTCCTTTACTCTATCTGGATATTTCTTAGTGTCTTCAAAATGCAATGGGTCACCAGAAATTAAGTTCGGAAATAATTCAGTAAACTGATTATCGTCGAATAAAATATTAAAGTATTCTTTAGATCCAATTCTCAAGTGGTAGTTACAATGTGAACACACAAATTGATGTGATTCTAAGTCTGGTGTATATAAAGGTTTTTTACATGAAGGGCATTTATGCCATAATCCTTCGGGTACATCTAATTTCTCTTCTGTACTTGTTAATATACCTTCATCTTTTCTTTTAAACCAAGCCATAATTTCTTTTTTCTTTTACGAATTAGAATAAAACTTATGCAATTGTTATGTCTTTTGATAGGTAAATATCTTGAACTGCATTTAATAATTCAACACCTTCATTCATTGGTCTCTGGAAAGCCTTACGACCCAAGATTAATCCTTGTCCGCCTGCACGCTTATTAATCACGGCTGTCTTAACTGCCTCAGCAAAATCTGATGCACCTTTAGATTCACCACCTGAATTAATTAATCCGATTTTACCCATATAGCAATTCAATACTTGATATCTACATAAGTCGATTGGGTTGTCAGATGATAATTCTGAATACATCTTGGGATGTGATTTTGCGAACTTCACATTTGTAAATCCACCGTTGTTCTCAGGTAATTTTTGTTTGATTATATCTGCTTGAATAGTTACACCTAAATGATTTGCTTGTGATGTTAAATCGGCAGCAACATGGTAATCTACTCCATCTTTTTTGAAGGCATCATTTCTTGTATAGCACCATAATACTGTAGCCATACCTAATTCATGAGCTCTTTCAAATGCTTGAGCAACTTCAATGATTTGACGATTAGAATTTTCAGATCCGAAATAGATAGTTGCACCTACTGCTGTTGCACCTAGGTTCCATGCTTCTTCTACGGAGCCGAACATTATTTGATCGTATTTATTCGGATAAGTCATTAATTCGTTGTGGTTTAATTTAACCATCATCGGAATTCTATGAGCGTATTTTCTAGCTACAATTCCTAATACACCGAAAGTAGTTGCTACAGCGTTACATCCGCCTTCGATAGCAAGTTCTACGATTTTCTCTGGATTAAAGTATATAGGATTTGGGGCAAATGAAGCTCCTGCTGTGTGTTCTATTCCTTGGTCAACAGGTAATATTGATAAATAACCTGTGCCAGATAAACGACCATGGTTGTACATGTTCGATAAACTTCTCAAAACTTGAGGATTTCTGTTGCTGTAAACAAACTCTCTATCAATGAAATCTGCGCCTGGCAAATGTAATAGATCTTTGCTAACTGTTTTTGATACGTGGTTTAATAATAATTGTGCGTCAGCACCTAATAATTCCGAGATTTTATCTATGGTCATATTTGGGATTTTTTGTTTGTGCAATAGTAAGGAAAAAATAGGAATTGCTCAAATTGCCTTTATAAGGCCTTTCTATAGCTAAAAACCTGTTGAGAACCAACCAATCCTAAACCATTTGGCACATTGGTATAAATCAAGCTCGGCTCTGAAAAAGGGTCGTCTCCTGTGTAATTTTGAAGGCTTCTAAAATATTTATAGCTATCAGCATCAATTTTTGTTATGTAAATTTTGAATGCTGCAAAATTAAAATCACTAAATCCGCCTATATAACTGCTGTATTCGTGATTTATTAAAATCGAACTTCCATTTTTGCCAGCATCTGTCATTAATATATCGCTGTAAATATCATTCGATAAATATTCATATTCAGTGAATGTGCCATCAAATGATATATAGGTAGGTATTATACTAATTCTATAATAATTCTCTTCTGAAACTGGGTCATTAAAATTGAAGCGAATTTTATAAGTTAAAATAGTTTCTCCAAAAGCATCTGTTCTTGTGGTGCTATCAATAGTTACATTGCTAATATTTACTGAATTAGAATCAATAGTTTTTACTGAAACATTTAAAGTCTGGTTGATAGCTGATGCACTAATATTATAGTTCTTATTGAAATCTATATCTAATTCATTCTTTCTAAAATAATAAGCATTCATCACATTGTCATATCTCAAACTGACCTCTTGTGTACCGTCAGATATCTTTACAATTCCGTCATTGATAAATAATTCATCTGAGAACACACTATTTTGGTCAAATACTGGGTCTGATTTTGATAGGTAAATATAATTTGTATCGGCATCCGGATTTATGAATGTACTTAACACTAATTTTACTGGTTCAAATGGAATATCTACTTCAGCATCTGATTCACATGATGTAATTAATACAATCGACGAGAATAAAATATATATTAACTTTTTCATCTTCTTAGAATTTATATGTCCAGCTAACAGACGGTAATATTGGAAACAAATTAATTTTTCTTAGTTTTTTATTGCCACTATCATCATAACCTATATAGTAGAAATATGGGTTTTTTCGATTATATAAATTGTAAACAGAGATCTCGAATATTCGCTCTGATCTTTCTAACTTTTTATGAAATTGCATACCCATATCCATTCGATGATAAGCTTCCATTCTAAAACCATTTTTAGATCCGTAATCACTCACATAGTTATTATATGATCCTTGTTGTCCTTGACCTGGTACTACTGCTATATACTCTGATTTCGGAAGTGTAATCGCATTACCTGTACCATATACCCAAGTAGTAGTAAAAGTGATGTTTTTACTTACTTTATGAATTACAACCAACGATAAATCATGTCGACGATCATATCTTGCAAAATATTTCTTGCCGAAATTAATAGCATCAAACTGTAACTCTGTCCACGATAATGTATATCCCAACCACCCACTAAATCTATCTCCATCATGCTTTAATAACATTTCTAAACCATAACTCCATCCTTGTCCGCTCGTTACATTCTCATCCCATTTTATTTCATCTTCTGTGCCGGGTTCTTCTACTGTTAAAAAGCTTGCACCATCCTTATAAGCTATTACATTATTCATATGCTTGTAATAGGCTTCAACACTCAAGTTTATTTTTTGAGGGATGAAATCTTTGGCTGCACCAATTGCAACTTGGTTTGATCTCTGTGGTCGAACTAAATCAGTTGCCGGCACCCATAAATCTGTTGGTAAGCCAACGCCTGTCGAACTTAATAAATGTATGTATTGATTCATCAAAGCATACGATGCCTTCAATGCTAAGTCATCTTTAAGCTGATAGCTAAATCCTAATCGTGGCTCTAGTCCGACATAATTTTTTGAATTTTGAAGAAAATGCGATAACCTCAATCCGATGTTTGAATTTAATCGATTAGTGATCTGATATCTATCTTCTATATAGGCAGCACTTTCTAGCGCATCAATCGTCTCTATTGACTCTTCATTATCTTCTGGGAATTCAGAGTTTTTAATGGTTGTTGCACTCGGTGTGAAACGATGTTGTTGAATGAATACGCCAGCTTTTATTAAATGTTTATTATTAAGAGCATAATCAAAATCTTGTTTTATACTTAGATCTCTTATGCCAGAGAACAATCTAATTTCAAATTGATCACCATCAAATTTTTCTTTGATAGAAATATTAAATCGATATAAACTATAAATAAATGATGTGTTAGAGAAAAGTTTCTTATTTATTACTCTGTTCCATCTTACAGTGCCAGTTCCGTTACCCCAATACAATCCGAATTGACTCGAATAATCACTAAAGTTTGAACGAGCATAAAATTTATCTCTACCAAAATATCCGCTTAAGTAAATGGTGTTTTTATTATCTATTTTAAAATTCACTTTGGCATTAAAATCATAAAAGTAATAGCCTCCTTTTGATTCTTCGGGTAATAGCGGATAAATTAAGGCATCTATATAAGTTCTTCTGCCAGATAACAAGAATGATGATTGGTCTTTTTTAATCGGACCTTGAACCGTGAATCTTGATGATATTAGTCCGACCCCATACTCAGCCCTGTATTTTTCTTTATCACCATCTTTCATGTTCATCTCTAATACTGATGAAAGTCTACCGCCGAATCTAGCTGGGAAACCTCCCTTGGTTAGCTCAACACTCTTAAGTGCATCTCCATTAAACAATGAATAAAATCCGAATAAATGAAAAGCATTATATACAGGTGCATCGTCGAGAATTATTAAGTTCTGATCCGGACCTCCACCTCTCACATATAACCCCGAATTACCCTCTGATCCTTTTTGTACACCCGGTAATAATTGTAAAACTTTTAATACATCTTTCTCTCCTAAAAGTCCGGGTATCTGCTGAATCTGCTCTATTGGCACTCGCATTATACTCATTTGTTGATCTTGAGAAATCAAGTTTTCTTTGGTATCAGTTACTACTACCTCGGCAATATTATTATTACTTACCAGTTCAAAGTCTTGAACAACATCATTTTTTAAAACTATTTTAAATGCTTGTTTCTGATAGCCTACAGAGCTAACTATTAGGGTTATAGTATCTTTGCTAGTGCTAATTGAGTAATAACCATAATTATTACTAAGTGTAGCTTGTTGAGTTTCTGCAATATATACAGTTGCTGCTATTAGATTTTCTCTGCTACCTTTTTCTTTAATGAATCCGCTTATAACTTTCTGCGATTTTTGTGCGTAAGTTGATATGTGAATTAAAAAGGCTAGTATTGCTAATAGAGTTTTAAGTCGCATTTTGTATTTTTAGATAAATTGTAATTTATAAGTTTGAATTTTAATATCAAAAAAAAGACGTCTATTTTAGAGACAATTAACAATAACTTTACCCTTATTGATGGAAATTAAAGTATTAAAGATTTTTGAACCTGATGTTTTAGAGCAAGCTTTTAAAATTAGAAGAGAGGTTTTTGTAATTGAGCAGCAGGTAGATGAAAATGAAGAGTATGAATTTGAAGATGAATCTACACACTTTATAGCTTTGGTAAATGGTGAATATGCGGGTACAGCTAGGTGGAGAGTCACTGAAAAAGGTGTGAAGTTAGAACGATTTGCAGTTAAAAAAGATTTTAGGTCTATAGGGGTCGGGTCATATTTATTGTCTACTGTAATAAATGATATACCCACAGAACATCATTATTTGTATTTACATGCTCAAATAACAGCTATGGGATTGTATTCTAAATACAATTTCATTGCAGAAGGTGAAATGTTTGAAGAAGCTGGTATTCAGCATTACAAAATGGTATTGAAACGATAAATGAATCTTTTACTTAAACTTATATTTTTTACTCAATTATTATTTTTCTCATTACTAGCATTTGCTCAAGAGACAGTAGTGCGTGGGAGAATAACTGATGTAAATACGAATGAGGCAATACCCTTTGCAAATGTTAAGTTTAAAGGTATCGCCACAGGTACAAGCGCCGATTTTGATGGCTATTATATTCTTAGAACTTCAACAAAAGTTGATTCTATTACCGCTAATTATTTAGGTTATATACCTAGAACAAAAAAAGTTAAAGCTCGCCAAAACCAGACCATTGACTTTCAATTAAAATCTAGCAGTGTTGGTATAAAAGAAGTAGTAGTTGAAGCAGGTGTAAACCCTGCAATACAAGTAATTAAAGATGCTCAGAAAAGACGTGAGCTAAATAATAAGAGTAGTTTACCTGCATATCAATATGAGAACTATTCTAAAATTCAAATTGATGTCGACAATATTTCAGATAAAGTTCGAAGTAAAAAAATCTTAAAACCTGTTACTAATTTATTTGATAGTTTAGATGTATTGGCGGGTGAAGACGGACATGCGAATTTGCCAGTATTTTATTCAGAGAATATTTCAGATGTCTACTATACGAGTGAACCCAATCGTAAGAAGAAAGAAATTATTAAAGCTTCAAAGCTAACAGCTGTAGGGATACAAGATGGTATTTTAACTTCTCAATTCACGGGTTCTTCTTTCGAAGAATATAATTTCAATCAAAATAAGTTATTGATTTTTGAAAAGGAATTTTTATCACCGATTTCTGATAACTCATTATTTTTCTATGATTTCTTTATTACTGATACCGTATATCTCAACAATTTCAGATGTTTTCAAATTAAAGTAAGACCAAAGAATAATAGAGATTTGTTGTTTAGTGGATTTATATGGATAACCGATTCTACTTGGGCTCTAAAACAAGTCAATTTAGAAATTCCGAAATCTGTTAACATTAATTTTATTGAAAGAGTTCAAGTACAACAAGAACTAGAACCTACCAGTGCAGGGGCTTGGTTAACCATGAGATCAAGAGTAGTAGTAGACTTTGCCGATATCAGTAAAAACACAGTGGGTATGCTCGCTAAAATTTACAATTCTATCAAAGATGTAAAAGTTAATGAACCTCAAGATCCTAAGTTCTACGATGCACCCATAAGATTAACCAAAGAAGCTTTAACTAGAGATACTGCTTATTGGAATAGATATCGTCATGAGAAGTTAACCTCAACAGATATCAATGTGTTTAGCATGATAGATACAATTCGAAATATACCAAGAGTAAAAGTTGCAGTTAATACTTTTTATACTGTAGTATCTGGTCATTATGCTGTAAATAAAATTGATATAGGTCCGTACCCTAATCTAATTGCCTACAATAATATTGAAGGATATAAATTTAGAATTGGTGCAAGAACGAATATTAATTTTAGCAATGAGTGGATATATAGAGCTTATATCGCATATGGTACAAAAGATCAACAGTTCAAATATAATTTACAAGTTGAGAAAATATTGTCGAGAGTTTTCTGGACAAAAGTTGGTATACAAAGACGAGTAGATATAGATCAAGTAGGCTTAGCTTATCAATTTGATGATAGTCCGGCGTTTGATAACGAGCAGAGTTCTTTATACGTTACCACTTCACAAATCACTCGCTTTGCTTTGATGAATAAAAAAATCGAAAATAGATTTTGGTTTGAACGAGAAATTACTAAGAATCTAACGACTCGTTTAACGATTCAAAATATCGATTACAAACATTTTTATAATGCTAGTCAAGATTCTAACGTAAACGTTGGTGCATTTCAAAGAGATTTTACCACTACAGAATTTGTATTTGAAACACGTTTAGCATGGAATGAATACCAAGTATTAGATAATAACAGAAGATATATTATTGGTAATACCAAACTCCCAATTTTGACATTGCAATATATAAAAGGAGTGAAGGGATTATTTAATTCTGATTTAAATTATGACAGATTCAACATCAGAATTAATCATCGATTAAGATTAGGTTTCTTAGGATATTCACGTTATGCGATAAACTTTGGTAAATTATTTTCTGCAGCACCTTATACATTATTAGAAGTTCATAGAGGCAATCAAACTCCGTTTTTTGCGAATGCAACTTTTAACATGATGAACTATTTTGAGTTTATCTCAGATGAGTATATTTCATTAGATTATGTACATCATTTCGAAGGCTTGTTTTTTAACAGGGTGCCATTGATTAGACAATTGAAATGGAGAGAGCTAGTAACCTTACGTGCAGTTTATGGCGACTTATCAGCTAAAAACAGAACCCCAGTAATTACCAATTCATTTAGCACTCTCAGAAATAAACCTTACGTAGAGGCAGGCTTTGGTGTTAGCAATATTTTCAGAATCATTAGAGTAGATTTTATTTATCGTTTAACTTATACGGATGATGCATATAGGTTACAGTATCGCCAATTACAACTGAATAATAATGTGACAAGGCCTTATGATGTGGACCGTTTTGGTGTAAAAGTCTCACTATTATTCGCCTTTTAACCTGCTTTTTTGGTATCTTTGGCCTTCAATGAAAAAAGTAGCTTTTTATACCTTAGGATGTAAGCTTAATTATTCAGAAACCTCATCTATTGCTAGATTATTTAGCGATAATGGTTATGAAAAAGTTGAGTTTCAAGATCAGGCAGATGTTTATGTTATAAACACTTGTTCTGTGACCGATCATGCTGATAAAAAATGCAGGAAAGTTGTAAAAGAGGCACTTAAGCACTCACCGAACGCTTACATAGCTATTATTGGATGCTATGCGCAGCTAAAACCCAAAGAAATTTCTGAGATACCAGGTGTCGACATTGTATTAGGTGCAGCTGAAAAATTTCAGTTGATAGAATACATTGGTGATGCCAAAAAGAATGAGGGTAAAGCTGAAATTCATCAACGTGAAATAGAACAAGCAAAAGATTTCGTTTCAAGTTTTTCATACGGTGATCGTACTCGTACATTTTTAAAAGTTCAAGACGGATGTGATTACTCTTGTACCTTCTGTACAATTCCTTTAGCAAGAGGAGCGAGTAGAAGCGATACTGTAGAAAATGTTGTGCAGAATGCTCAATCA
>JACCDK010534908.1_pt1 | contig 10956 bp, 10 predicted proteins | sample 7445871 | NCBI WGS metagenome assembly JACCDK01 (sample SAMN15323436, study PRJNA562643) | freshwater metagenome | isolation source: river surface water | place: USA:Blue River Watershed | collected 2017-08-15
CCTTTACCACCATGAGTGTCAGTAAATTTAAATCCTTCTCGCGGAATATTTGTATATTCTATTACAAATTCAATCCTGTAATCATCAATTGGGTTTTTCCTATAAAGTTTTTGTACTTTAGGAGTTTCATTTTCTTCACCAACATAAGCAAGGCTTTCAACTACTTGTCTGTGAAATGCTGGAGTAATTCGCAAATATTCTTTACGATCTTTTAGAAGTTTCTTCCATTCTTGTACAATCTTTTGATGAAATTCTTGAGTAGCTTTTTGATAACGATAAATCTGCCTATCCATTTCTGTTACGTTTTCTGGATCAGAAACTTCAGCAGAATAAACTCTAATATCAATAATTTTACCACCTGGACCATTGACATATGTGGTTTTATCAAAAATCTCATCTACTTCCATTACATCGAAAATAGATTGCTCAACAGGAGCCAGTCTATCCTCATATGAACGCAAAGCCATAAGTAATCCATCGTCTCTTACATATTCTCCAATTTCAGGGAATGCTTTAAAGTTATTTTCATCACCATAAAGATTAAGTGGGAAGCGTTTACTTCCCCATTCCACTACACGAGTTTCATATGTCTTATAAGAATAAAGCGGAAGAACGTCACGACTAATCATGATTCCGTCCTCAGAAACTGAAGGATGAGACATGAAAGCCATATTTAGTTCAATTCCGTAATTATAATTACCAGAATCAGAAACAGCAGGAGAATCCATAAAGATGGTATCTTTAGGAATCTTTGCACCTTTAACCAAATTAGATAAAGCAGGTTTTGGTTTGTACTCAAAACCAAAATACTGATGATAAGAACAAAATGTCGGAATAGAAAAAATCCCTACTTCTTTTGTTTTATCGTCTTCATAAATTACAATTGTTTGAGGATTTTCATTAATTGAATCTGGACCAATTGTTCTATTATATCTATTAATTATTTTAATAATAGTACCGTCCACAGGCATTTTAATTGAGAATGTGTATTTTGCATACTCAATTTCCATACCTGTTTGAATTCTACGCTCATTACCTCCTGATACCACTAGTTTTTGTCCTAGGTGGCTAGCAAACATTTGAGCACGAGGAGAGCTTACAGTTCCAATAAATGGGTTAAGAGCAAGAGTTGACAAAAGATCACGACGAAGCTCATTAGGGGTATGAGACATTTTCTTCCTTTCAAACTAACAAACGGACAACGTAAACTAACACTTACTAATTTAATAATGTGTGATTGAATTCTTTTAAAAAGGAAATTAGAATGAATATAAACAGTTTACAAATTGATGATGGGTCAAATATTTACTATGATGAAGTTTTTAGGAATGTTTTAGATAATCATTATACATTTCTAAAAACTACTGGTAAGGTAAATAATTTAAATATTGAACCGGTGTATGCAGATAAATACGAAGGTGATTTATCTGGTTTGTTAACCCATTACAAAATACCTTTAGTTTATCATTGGGTAATAATGAGACTTAATGATTTTACATCTTTCAATGAGAATAGTGCTAGTCTAGTTTCTTTGTTAATACCAGATTTTGACCTAGTAGAACAAATAAGACAGGTTCATAGAACCGTTTCAAACAAAATAAGAACTTAACTATAAAACCAGGAGATAATTCTCCTGGTTTTATGTTCTGATTAATTTACAGTCGTGTATTAAACTGTTGTGTATTAGGGAATCCCATTGCTGGTTGGTTGTACATATTTGGCTGCATATTTGGATACATTGCTGGATTCATAGCTGGGTACATTGCTGGATTTACTCCAGGCATCATACCCGGCATCATTTGTTGTGGGTACATAACACCACTATTAACCATTGCTGATGTAGATCTTGCTCCGTTTGCACGCTGTGCATTTTGCATCATTTGCATATTCTGCATTTGCTGCAAATACTGCATCTGTTGCGCCATCATCGGATCAGACATCATCATAGATGGTGGAATTGTACCAGGTGCAACATGGTTTGCAAAATCACTAAATGAAGCCTTACCTGATTGTTTGGTTTGATGATGAATAGGTTGCGTATTAACTTGGTTAATAGGTTGTTGTATTTGTGGTTGAATAACTTGTTGCGGTTGTTGTACAACAGGTTGAGGTGGTGTAATGTATGTTGTTTGTTGAGATGGTTGTGCTGTAGCTACGTTGTTAACAGCGCCTTCTTGTTTTGTACTTCCTTCGTTACCTGCTTGTACAGGAATTTTACGAATATGTACAGCGTTTGAATCAAGATTATCAAAAGCATCAACCCAATCAGAGCTAATAATCAATCCTTCTTCAAATCCTGAAATTACATTTCTGTATGTTTCAAAATAATCATTAAGTTTAGACCCCACACTCATGACAGTTTTCATCAAACTATCCATATATGGTGCTACTTGACTATTGCTACCTCTGTTGTACTCACCTTCTTTTTCGATATTAGGAAAAATATTTTCCATCAACTTGATGAGTCCAGCTCTATCACGTTTACGTAGTTTTACTCCGTAATAAGTATCTTGTTCTTTCTTTAGTTCATTGTAGAAAGGAAATCCTACAACACCTACTCTGGAATACTTTTTACCGTCTACACTACCTGAACGTTTAAGAAACAAACTGACAAAACAATTTGGGTTTTGTGCAGTAGCATTCCTCATCATTCTTACTAGGTCTACAGCAGTATCCTCATTGAGGTCTGGAGCAATACTCAAGATCTCATGTTGATTAGGATTAAACTTTTTATGGTTATCGTGATCGTAAATCATCTGCACTGCTGTTTTTACAGCAATAAAGAACAAATGATTAATCCTAATGGTAAAAGCAGCACGTAGTTTCATTACTACATCACTTTCCCCTCGCAAGATATTTTCATTTAGCGGATGAAATACAATCTTATCTTGATTACCACTACGCAGTTGTGCATCGATAGGTAGTACTACCCTCTTTTCATTAACAATGAAGGGTAGACCATTAGTTGATTTTTCACCAGTAAACACGCTAGGATCTACTGATACAAATCCTTCGTGATCTACTTTACATCCACAAGCATTGAGAATGTCTGTATAGAGCTGAATAATATTCATTTTTACCTCAAATTGTTGAACTAAAAGAAGCAGGTGTTTGATACATACCTACTGCATTTTGCATACCTGGCTGATTAGGGTTTGCATTATTTTCTGCAATTGTTTCATAAAGCACTTGGAAATCATAAGCAACATTTTGAACTGTTTGAAGGTTGCTTGTAACTACAGGTGAAAACAATGAATCAGCAAAGCTTGGCGTTACGTAATCGTAGTATGGGCTATTATCAATAGAAATCCTAATCCATGACTCACCTAGCAGGTCAACATTAAGCTCTAACGCGTATGTCAAACTATTATTAAAAGTCAATTGAGAGAGAACAAGTGCTTCAAAATTAATTCTGAAATTTTCATAGTTTTGCCTCATGTCCATACTACAGAATCCATTACCATGGATAATCTGTGTAACCATGCGGCCACCGATTTCGTAATTAGAAGACTTAAGCACAATACGTGTGATCATATTGTTCATAAGCAGTGCTGGTACAGCATGAGCAAGAGTAGCAGCAGATTTTGTAACCATATCTGTACCATGCCATGCAGCTGTTTGCCCTGCTTGATGTAGAGTCTCTCTTGCGCGAGAATCAACAACAATATAGTTCATTACGTTTTGAATATTTGGTTCCATCTTTTCCAATTCAGGGAAAGTGAAACTAGAACTAACTCTATAACTTTCTCTACATTGAGCAAGAGCTACAAAGAAGGGTTCTTGTGTAAGACTATCACGATTACATTCCAAATCCAGAATGCTCTGACTAATAATCTTGTTTTTGGTGTCACCCATTTCCATTTGGTCAGTTTTTGACAGCAAATTATTGAAAATGTTACAACTGTAATGCGAAGGAATGCTGTTATTGCGATTAGTAATGATTCCGTTTGGATTAATGTGGACACGACCATCAAACCCAGTATTATTACTACCAATAGTCATAAGTTGAGCATCAGCATTAAAATAACGATAAAGGTCTTGTGGTCTCATTCCAAAAGTGGAATTACCATCATTAAGTCTAAAACTAGATGACTGGCCTTGAATGATTTGTTTTGACTCCATAATGGATTCAGCATAAGTCATTCCTGAAACACCAGGTACAGCAACAAAGCGTGTCTTTACGTATGAATTTACATAAAAGACCATTCTAGGATCAATAAATCCCTGCATTGTTACACCAGGGTGATCTGTATAACCTAGAAAATATGTTTTACCGCCACCGCCTGTTTGAAATTCATACTGTACTTCAAGCATGAATCTAATGCGACGTTCACTCCATCCATTAGGTAGCATTGCTTCACCTTGTGGTGTTGCTTGTTTTTGAACAAAACTATTTGCTACGGGTGAGAAAGAATCAGGGCTTAGTGTTCCAACATAACTGTTACCAATAATGTTCATAATTGCATTTTGAACACCAACATCAACAGTTGTTTCCCAGGGACGGAAGAACTGTTGATTATAAGTACCAGTCTCTTGAATTGTGAGTTTATTCACTCGCAAGTTCATATATTTGTTATGTCCAATACCGATAGGTGAGTTATACATGTTAGATCTCCATTTTAAGTTGCTGATTAGCAATAGTCATTCGTTTACGTTTAGCTAATGTAATAACTAAATTAGCTAGCAAATTCTTTATCTCATGAGGTAGGGAAAACTGTCTTTGAGTCTCACTTCCTGTAATATAAGGTAGTAATTTTTCATCAACGGTCAATATCCAATTCTTTTCGCTTAACTTATCTGTCATGCTTTCAATTGCTTGAATAGCTTGATTTGAGTTTTTAGCGTTTTTAGCTTTACTTACAGACCTTCTGTGATATGGAAAAAGTTTATTTAATTCTTCTTGCAAGTCTTTTGTAATTCTTGCACGAGAATCAACACCGTTAACCATAAATTCATGTTCATTTTCTACAGCATAAGCAGTAGCTATTGCTGCAAGCTTAACATGATTGTAATGAGTAAGAATTGCTTGAGTAGCACCAGCAGCAGCTACTACAGTTTTCTTACTGAGCATCAATACTGCTCTTGTTGAAATAACAGGTTTGAATACCCATTGTATCAATGTAATCTGTGGTTCTTGAATAGAATGTGTAAGAAGTTTTTGACTTGTGTAAAGTGCGTTATTAAGTAAATTATCATCTATTTCAGGACATATTTGTTTAGCAACGCGTGTGATGTCTGACATCATGTGCTCAAGCAATACAATATCACCAGGTGATATCTCTTGCCTTATCTTATATCCTTCAAGTCTTGAAAGCTTGTCATTAGTACCTTCGGTACTTTCTTTAATGATATTTTTTTCTCTAACAACTCCAACAAAGTTATTATCAGACCTAGCAACTCTTTCTCGAACATGATTGTAAATATAAGGTACTATTGAAGAATTATCCTCTTTACCACCAATATCGATAGTACAAAGTTTTCTAATAACTACAAGTGACATTACCCAAATAGGGAAATCTTCAGAACTCAATCCACCAAGAATTGGACCAGAAGATCTTTCTTCAGGAATAGACCGGTAAACATAAGTTTTCAATTTTTCCATTGCTGGTGAATCATTCAAATGTGATTGATTCAATAATTGAAAAGCGTAGTATTCTTTAAATTGGGTGCCGGTATCTCTTTTTGTCTTTGCAATAAACTCACCCCAAATAGGGATCATTAAACGAAGATTAAAAGTAAGACAAATTAGCTTAATGTAATCGTCTCTTAGATACGTCTGATCTCTCGTGCCAGTTTTTTCATTTGAATGAATATATTCGTGTTGGAGATCAGGTGGGAACTGGATGTCAGTAAAAAACTTTATCCAATGTTCAACATCGTCGAGTTTATGGTACTCGTAAAGATCATGAATCAGAGGGAACAGTTCGAGGGTTAAGCTTGTTCGCTCTGTGTAATTTTCAAGAGAGATCTTAAGTTTCTTGAAAATGTTAAAAATATTATCTTGTGTCTCTGCTTTCAATCTTTCCCAGAAAAGATTATTGTATTTAAAAATGTCATACTTACCTTCTAGGTGTCCTCGAAAATTACTAGCATCAAAGATACTAACATTCCAAGTAATGACTTCTTCTCTATGTTGAATCCAGACAGAATATTTTCCATCTCTCATCTCAAGCGTCATTTGCATTACAGGTTTCCTTTCAAATCAAATAACAGACATGACAATTAGATAATATAAGTTTTAATTTTTTTAGTACAAAGTAGATTAAACTCTACTTTGTACTAATTATTTTATTTTATTAAAATGGAATATCGCTACCATCTGGTTCAGCAGCTGGTTGGCGATTACTATTATTGCCGCCACCGTAATTACCACCACCTTGTTTGTTACCCCAACCACCGCGAGAATTACCGCCTTGGTTTTGTTTTTCGTTACGCTGTGCTTGCAGATCTACAAATTCAGTAAAAGCAACTTGACCATATAGCTGACGCAATACGTATAGATAACCGCGTGCGTAATAACAGCTTGCCTGACCTTTATCCATTTGAGTCCCATCACCATTATAGTAGTGATGGAATTCCGTAGGAAGGAAGCAAAACTTAACCATTGGTCGATCTTTTGCTGTAACAGAAATCCAGATCACACCGTCACGATCCTTACCACACCAGACTTCTGATTGCACTACTGGATAATCTGATCTCTTACCACCAAAGAAAGTAAAATTTTTGTTTTCTATTTTAATTTTTGTATTGTTTTCTACATTAGGTTTAGTCATTTGCTCAATTGCATCAAACACTGCGTAAGCAGCTGGCAAGTCTAGATGCGCTTGAATCCTACCATAGTTCAATTTTTCATTATCTTTTTCACTAGGGTCACCAGTATAAACAGTAATACGAGGATTATTATTATGCAAATTCCACATTAGTTTTGCAGTAGTACCACCAGTCACTGGAGATGGTGCTGTCAAAGCCAGTTTATTATTATCCAGTGCATTTTTCTTACGTGCAGGTGCTTGAAAAGTCATTTTTTAATCTCCGTGATAAAAAGGAAGAGAAAGTTGGAAATACAAATTATAGATGCTGTATGTAAATTCTTACTTTTAAAGTAAAGACTTTACTAATTCAGCATAATAACGCTCGGGCAAAGAGTCTAAGTCCATTTTGATCTTTGCAGTAGTAGTCACAGGTGTCCAGCGTTTATCCTCTGCTAACTTTATTAAAGCTCTACGCAACCTAATATCTGCTGGTTTATAAGTTTGAGAGTCACCAAATATTTTTAATAATCCTTCTAAAAAAGGCATCATTGATAACTCTTTACCATTATGGTATTTAGAATTCCATTGATGTTTTGTCTTTAATATACCTGTATGGGATTCTATTAAGTCTAATTTTTTAAAATTTTTATAACTTAATAAATCCACTGTCATATGGGACAAGATTAAAGCATTACTGTTAATCTTTGGCTTAATTTCGCTTTTAAATATAAAGAAATCGTCATTTCTCCTATCTTTAAAATTAAAAAGTACTTTACTTATTGATTCATCATGTATGGATTTGTAAAGTTTTTGTCCTTCTGTTATGTTTGTACGTAGTTTAATTATATCTGTTGATTTAAGGTCTGTGTATTCACAAATGTAGAAATACGCTCGTGTCCTTTTATTAGATTCCGTCATTACTAGATCGCTGATGAAATCTATTTCTTGCACCAAAACTTCCGCCCAATCACTAGGGAATGCTCTTTCAGCATTTTCCCTAGTGATTGAGTGAAAGAGGTTTCGGTAAAGAGTTGATAGATTAAACCAAAAATCCTGGTAATCAGTTATGTTAACTTGTTGAGGTATTACTCTACTTTCGTCTATTGACGGTAGCTGTGGGTTAAATATTGACTCAAGAGCCAACGAAGTACCCACTGATACCGGCAATGCTGAAATAGTTCTTGAGGAAAGAATATCTATTGTCATTTGAATTGTTCCAAAATTGCAATACAACTATCATTAAATTTACTATCTTTTACAGACAAGTCTAATCTTGTTCTGATTAAAGAAACAATATTGTCTTTTGCTATAGTAATAGGTGTATATAAAATATCATCTTCTTGTTTTTCTACAATTGTTTTTTTATCTTTTTCTTCAGCAACTAGTTTACTCCAAGTAATTGTTGGATACATCTTAATTAATTCAGACATATTTGAAAATATTGGATGTTTTAGTTCTGCTTTAATTCTTACACACGCATTAGATGCTAGTGAAAAACATTTATCTCTAATATATTCAATAGTATTCTTTAAATCTAGATTTTCACAATTTATTGTTATATAAGTTCTTGCTAGTTTATTTTCTACAAAAAATATATTTTGCTCATATTCATCTACAATAGATACAGCATATCCTTTTAATTCTTCTTGGCCGTGAGACAATCTATCAAAAGATCCTTGAGCCATTATTCTATCAAATAAACTATGTGTGTGGATATGACCTATAAATATATAATATCTTACTATATCCAAATAATCTTTACTGCTGTGTCTTGGCAGATTTTTTATATGTGCAGGTAATTGAAAATCAAACTGACCATGCATAATTGCATAATCTACTTTAGTTAAACCATTTATTTGTAATAATCTTTTAACTTCATTAAAAGTTTCATCCGTGTTTTGAAACGGTGGTTCGTCAGGAACATACAGGACATGGATATTAAATTTTTCAATATACTCAATACTTACTGTATCTATATATTGATAATCTAATTCTATTTTAGCTATTTCTTTCATTCTGCTAAATACTTGTGATTGTTTCCAATCATGACTCGGTGTTCCTTCAAGTACTCTTAGAACAATATCGTGTTTACTACAATGCCTTAAAAGATTAGTTGCAAATAATTCAATCTCACCTACTTCGTCTGATTTTAATTCTAACAATGTATCAAATACATCACCAGCCAAATAAAGTATATCCCACTGAGTAGATTGTTGGTTATTGAATATCGATTCTTCTAATGCTTTAATTATGTTAGATGTTGGGTTTTTCTTATGACCCAAATGTATATCACTAAATACTGCTGAAACTAAAGGTTTAGTATTCGAGTTCATCATCACTTATGGTGTCTTTTACTACTGGTCTATTTACAGCTTCAGATTGTTGTTCTACTTTACCATAACGCCTAAAAATCTCTACCCACCTGTTAACATTTGTTTGAAATGTAGGAGATCTGCTTTGTAATTCTCTATATTTTTCACTAAGACCTTTATCTAGAGCATTTTTACCAGCAGTAGGTGTTATATTTCCATAAAGCTTAGCCATCATAACTACATCTGAATATTTGATGCTATTATTAGTTGCTCTTGATGGATTTATAATTCCACTATAGATTAAACCTGGTACTCTAAATAGAATATTTCCACTCTTATCAATAACATCTAACTCTGCTGAAGGCGATCCTGTAATTCCTATCCAGTATGAGTAGAAATCAGGATTTTCATTAGGATTTTTTTCTCCTAAGAAAAAAGGTAAAAAATTTCTAACAAATAAATGTTCTGGTAATTTTCTTACTTCAGTTTGCTCAACTAATTGTCTAAAAATGTCTTCATTTACTTTATTTAAATTACTTAATTCTGAGTTATCATTATTCATGTTTAACCTCTTTCATATATTAAGCATGTATGTAAATTATGCACCTAATTCATTGTTTATAACAATAACTTTTTGTAATTTTGAGTCGACTAATTCAGCTAAGCGACCTACAGAAAAATCTCTGCCTTTCTCATCTCTAAAACTAATATAGACAATTAGTTTTACATTCGATGAATTAAGCACAATATCTTCATGATTTACCTCTACAACTACGTTAGTAAAATATCTTGAAAAATAATCTGTTAAGGTATTTTTTAACATTCTTACCGTAGCAGTCATATCTCCTTGATTTTTTTGTATAATCCATTGAAAAGAAGAAACTTTATCTTTATAAAAAGCTGTTTGTGAATATTCAGATTCAAAAAAATGAGCCATTAAATAATCGGCTCTTTCTGGAGTTGATTTAACCCAACCATCTAATGAGAGAGTAGGCACTACAATAGTATTCATAACTAAAAAAAGTATTGTTAAAAACAGAGGGAATTTATCCCTCTGTTTTTTATGTTAATTAAAGATTTCCACCGTAAGGATTTGTAGGATCACTCAATCCATTATGCATAAAATACTTTAATGAATCCCAAGTAGAAAGAATATCTACTTTTTCATCATGCAATAGATCTCTATCACCTTCGTGAAGATCCTCTACAAAATATTTTACACGCCAACCATCATCAGTTTCGTCTACGACACCATCCATTACACGACGGTAATCATACTGAGATTCTTTAATCGTCCCAGGATCATTATCTACATATGTGTCAGAAAAACCATCACACTGTTGCGCATTATACATAACACGGACATCTGGACAAGCCATTATCCATCTCTGCATAATTATTGATGCTACTTGAATATCGTCAACAGTAGACAAAGGTTTAACAATATTTGGTTGAAACAAAGATTTTGCTACCTTTGTAACATTACGTAAAGCTTCCAGAGCTTTTGATCCATTAAATCTTTCATATAACTCACTAGCGTCTGAGTAAAATTTCTTACCCATTTCTGTTAGTGTTGAACCAAAGTTTTGAATTTGATTTTGGAAGTATGAAATATTTACTGGATTTTGTTCTCCGTACGCTAAGGCGTCCCACGCTTCGACACCACCGTATACGATTTGCACTTTAATTCTCCTTTCTAAAAAGAATTAGTTCATTACAAGATTAAGAAAATTAGGATCCATTGAGGACTGATCCATATCTTCATCTGAATGCATCCAGTCACTAATAGTAGCAACTACTGTTTTTGGAATACTAAGATTTCCTGATATAGTTCTTGGTTTTTCTAGTTCAAAACAAGATTTATGAGGAGCTAGGTTTTCATAATGTTCAGC
>JACCDK010429488.1_pt1 | contig 10953 bp, 10 predicted proteins | sample 7445871 | NCBI WGS metagenome assembly JACCDK01 (sample SAMN15323436, study PRJNA562643) | freshwater metagenome | isolation source: river surface water | place: USA:Blue River Watershed | collected 2017-08-15
GTCATTTCCCATGACAAGCGCGTGGACCCCATCGGCACCTGCGTCGGCGTGCGTGGCACCCGAGTGAATGCGGTTACCAATGAGTTGGCCGGCGAAAAAGTCGACATAGTGCTGTGGAGCGAGGACCCGGCGCAGTTTGTGATCGGCGCGCTGGCCCCGGCCAACGTCAGCTCGATCGTGGTCGATGAAGAAAAACATGCCATGGATGTGGTGGTCGATGAAGAAAATCTGGCGATTGCGATTGGCCGAGGTGGCCAGAACGTTCGCCTGGCCTCCATGCTGACCGGTTGGAAGATCAACATCATGGACGCCAACGAGTCGGCCCAGAAACAGGCCAACGAGACTGAAGCCATTCGCCAGTTGTTCATGGCACGCCTCGATGTCGATGAGGAGGTGGCCGAGATCCTGATTCAGGAGGGCTTTACCAGTCTGGAAGAAGTGGCTTATGTGCCGCTGCAAGAAATGTTGGAAATTGAAAGTTTTGACGAAGACACGGTCAATGAGTTGCGTGCTCGCGCCAAAGACGCTTTGCTCACGATGGAAATTGCACGCGAAGAAAACGTGGAAGAGGTTTCACAAAACCTGCGCGACCTGGAGGGGCTGACGCCTGCCCTGATCGCCAAATTGGCCGAGTCGGGTGTCCACACCCGCGACGACCTGGCTGACCTTGCGATTGACGAATTGGTCGAAATCACGGGTCAAAACGAAGACGAGGCGAAAGCCACCATTCTCAAAGCCCGCGAACATTGGTTTGCTGGTCAGGCTTGAGGTGTCCACAAGGAATCACACGCATGACCCAAACCACTGTCGCCGAGTTCGCCACAGAGCTCAAAAAATCCACCGATGTGCTGTTGCAGCAACTGTCTGCAGCTGGCGTTGCCAAGCAAAGCGCTGCCGATGTTTTGACCGATGCCGACAAGCAAAAACTGCTCAGCCACTTGCAAGCCAGTCATGGCACTGTTTCACCTGAGCGCAAGAAAATCACGCTGACCAAAAAATCGACCACCGAGATCAAGCAGGCCGACGCCACCGGCAAAGCCCGCACCATCCAGGTCGAGGTGCGCAAAAAGCGGACCTTCATTCAGCGCGATGAGACCGAGGTCACGCCGTCCAAAGCTGAATCACCTCCCGCTCAGGTGATTGATCAAGCCGAGTTGGCTCGCCGGGAAGAAGAGGCTCGCCGTCAGGCTGAGCTGATCCGTCGCCAGGAGGAAGAGTTGGCTGAAAAACGCCGCTTGCGCGAAGAGCAAGAGGCCCGCGAAAAAGCGCAGGCCGAAGCCTTGGCGCAAGAGCGTTTGGCGCAAGCCAAGGCAGAAGCCGAGGCCAAGGCCAAGCAAAACAACACCGAGTTGTCAACGGACGCCAACGAGGCCGAAGCCACTCCAAACGAACAGGCCCAAGCCCAGGCCGAGCAGGCTGCTGCTGCACAAGCGTTGGCTGAGGAACAAGCTCGTGAGCGGCAGGCCAAAGCCGCCGCCGCTGCCAAAGATGAAGCGGATCGCGCTCGCGAGCTCGAGGAGCGCCGCCGCAAAGCTTTGGCTGAAGCCGAAGCCATCCGTGCCATGATGAATGCACCGAAAAAAGTGCTGGTGGCCAAAAAGCCTGAAGAGCCTGCTTCGGCCGCCAAAGGCACTTTGCACAAGCCGGCCGCATCGGCAACTGCCGATAAAAAGCCGGGCAAACCAGCACCTGGTGCTGCGGCTCCTGCTGCGGCGGCTGGTAAAGAAGTCAAAAGCGCCAAATTGTCTTCGAGTTGGGCTGACGATCCGGCCAAGAAGAAAGAAATCAAGACCCGTGGCGATACCCTGGCCGGAAACAACCGCAATGGCTGGCGCAGTGGTCCCAGGGGGCGCCGCGATAGAGATCGCGACGAAGCACCGGTGGTCGCACAGCCCGCCGAGGCTCGCATCATCGAGGTTCATGTGCCCGAAACCATCACCGTGGCCGAATTGGCGCACAAGATGGCGGTGAAGGCGTCCGAGGTCATCAAGCATTTGATGAAGCTGGGCCAGATGGTCACCATCAACCAGCCTCTGGATCAGGACACCGCCATGATCGTGGTCGAGGAAATGGGGCACAAAGCCATTGTGGCCGCGCTCGATGACCCCGAAGCCTTCACGGAAGAGGAATCGTCGGCGCATCAGGCCGATTCATTGCCTCGTCCTCCGGTCGTGACCGTCATGGGTCACGTGGATCATGGCAAAACTTCGTTGCTCGATTACATCCGACGCGCCAAGGTTGCCGCCGGTGAGGCCGGTGGCATCACCCAGCACATCGGGGCTTACCACGTTGAAACCGATCGCGGTGTCATCACCTTCCTCGATACACCGGGCCACGAGGCCTTCACGGCCATGCGTGCCCGTGGTGCCAAAGCCACCGATATCGTGGTGCTGGTGGTGGCCGCAGACGATGGCGTCATGCCCCAGACCAAAGAAGCCATCAAGCACGCCAAAGCGGCGGGCGTACCCATCGTGGTCGCCATGAACAAAATCGACAAGCCAGAAGCCAATCCCGATCGCCTCAAGAGCGAGTTGGTGGCTGAAGAAGTGGTCCCCGAAGATTTCGGCGGTGACTCGCCATTTGTCCCCGTGTCGGCCAAAACAGGGCAGGGCATCGACGATTTGCTGGAGCAAGTGTCATTGCAAGCGGAAGTGCTCGAACTCAAAGCCCCGCACGATGCCATGGCCAAGGGCCTGGTCATCGAAGCCCAACTGGACAAAGGCCGCGGCCCCGTGGCCACCGTGCTGGTGCAGTCGGGCACCCTGAAGACGGGCGATGTGGTGCTGGTCGGTCAGACCTATGGCCGGGTGCGCGCCATGCTGGACGAAAACGGTCGCCCGATCAAAGCTGCGGGGCCGTCGATTCCCGTTGAAATTCAGGGTTCGTGCGATGTCCCGCAAGCCGGCGATGATTTCATGGTGTTGGCCGATGAGCGCCGTGCCCGTGAGATCGCCACCTATCGTGCGGGCAAGTTCCGCAACACGAAGCTGGCTCAGCAACAAGCGGCCAAACTTGAGAACATGTTCTCCGACATGGCTTCGGGTGACGTCAAGAATTTGCCCATCATCATCAAGGCAGATGTGCAGGGCTCGCAAGAAGCCTTGGCGTCATCTTTGCTCAAGCTCTCCAACGAAGAGATCAAGGTGCAGGTGGTCTATGCCGCCGTGGGCGGCATCAGCGAAAGCGACATCAATCTGGCCATCGCTTCCAAGGCCGTCATCATCGGTTTCAACACCCGTGCAGACGCCGGAGCCCGCAAATTGGCCGAAGGCAATGGCATCGACATCCGGTACTACAACATCATTTACGACGCGGTCGACGAGATCAAGGCAGCCATGTCCGGCATGCTCACACCGGACAAGAAAGAAGAAATCATCGGCAATGCCGAGATTCGCCAGGTCTTCCGGGTGTCCAAGATCGGTTCGATCGCAGGCTGTATGGTCACCTCGGGCGTGGTGCGGCGCAATGCCCGCTTGCGCCTGTTGCGCGACAACGTGGTCATTTTCACGGGCGAACTCGACAGCCTCAAGCGCTTCAAGGATGACGCTCGCGAGGTCAAAGAGGGTTTTGAGTGCGGTCTGAACATCAAGGGCTACAACGACATCGTCGAAGGCGATCAGTTGGAGTTCTTTGAAATCAAGGAAGTGGCCCGCTCGCTGTGAAAAAGTCCGCTGCGCCGAACCGCTCGTTTCGAATCGCCGATCAGATCCAGCGCGATTTGTCCGAGTTGATTGCCCGTGAGGTCAAAGATCCCCGTGTGGGTCTGGTGACCTTGCAGGCGGTCGAGGTGACGCCCGACTATGCACACGCCAAAGTGTTTTTCAGTGTGCTCACAGGCGATGCTGCCCAGGCGGCCGAGGGCTTGAACCAGGCGGCCGGATTTTTGCGCAATGCGCTGTTCAAACGATTGCACATCCACACCGTGCCCACCTTGCACTTTGTGTTTGACCGCACGCCCGAGCGGGCGGCGGACATGAACGCCCTGATCGCCAAAGCGGTCGCCTCTCGCTCCAAAGATTAACTCCCCATGAACGCGCCACGCACCCGGGTGCAGCGGCGCCCTGTGCATGGGGTGTTGCTGCTCGATAAACCGCTGGGCTTGTCCAGCAATCAGGCTTTGCAAAAAGCCAAGTGGTTGCTGCGCGCCGACAAAGCGGGCCACACCGGTACGCTCGATCCGCTGGCCAGTGGTGTGTTGCCCCTGTGTTTTGGGGCGGCGACCAAATTCAGCCAGCAACACCTGGACGCCGACAAGACCTACGAAACCACCATCGCCTTGGGAGTCAAAACCTCGACCGGCGACGCCGAGGGCGCCGTGCTGCAAAGCCGTCCCGTGCGATGCACGCCGGGCCAGGTGGTTGAAGCGCTGGATCATTTCACGGGTGAAATCGAGCAGATTCCACCCATGCACAGTGCCCTGAAAAAAGACGGCAAGGCCCTGTACGAATACGCCCGCCAGGGTGAGACGGTCGAACGCACCGCCCGTCGTGTGCGCATCCATGACATCGAGTTGCTGTCAAGCGATCTCGCCGCCACGACGCCCAGCTTGAGCCTGCGCGTGCGTTGCTCCAAGGGGACTTACATCCGCACCCTGGGCGAAGACATTGGCGAACATTTGGGTTGTGGCGGACACCTGAGCCGTCTGCGCCGTGTGGCCACCGGCCCTTTTGTGATCGATCAATGCGTCACCCTGGAGCGCCTGGAGGCCATGAGCGAGGATGAGCGCGTGCACTGCCTTCATCCCATCGACATTTTGTTATCGGATCATCCCGGCATTGAGCTCGACCCGCCGGATGCCGGGCGTTTTTTGAGCGGCCTGCGCAGAAGAGGCTCCTGGCCGGATCAGGATGCCGTCAGGGTCTATGGTCGGCAGCCTCGGGCTTTGTTGGGCACGGGGCATGTCAAATCGGGTGAACTCATCCCCAGCAGGCTGCTGAGCCCGCTGGACATTGAACAGGTTTTGAAGCAATGAGCTGCCTCGCGCGGCCTGAATGGAAAGAAGCATGAGCAAGCAAATCAGAAACATCGCCATCATCGCCCACGTGGACCATGGCAAAACCACCATGGTCGACCAGTTGCTGCGTCAGTCGGGCACTTTTGCCGCCCATGAAAAGGTGGAAGACACCGTCATGGACAACAACGACATCGAGCGTGAGCGTGGCATCACGATTTTGGCCAAGAATTGTGCGGTCAGCTGGAAAGGCACCCACATCAATATCGTTGATACCCCGGGCCACGCGGACTTTGGCGGCGAAGTCGAGCGGGCGCTGTCCATGGTCGATGGTGTGCTGCTGCTGATCGACGCCCAAGAGGGCCCGATGCCGCAAACCCGTTTTGTGACCAAAAAGGCCTTGGCCTTGGGCCTCAAGCCCATTTTGGTGGTCAACAAAGTCGACAAGCCCGGCGCCAATTGCGACAAGGTGATCAATGCCGCATTTGATCTCTTTGACAAGCTCGGTGCCAACGACGAGCAGTTGGACTTCCCCGTGGTGTACGCATCGGGCATCAACGGCTGGTCCTCGCACCAGGAGGGCGCAGCCGGCGAGCAATGGGGGCCCGACATGTCGGCCTTGTTTGAAACCATTTTGGAGCATGTGCCGGTCCACGAAGGAGATCCCGAAGCGCCTTTGCAGTTGCAGATCTCGGCGCTTGACTATTCGACCTTTGTCGGTCGCATTGGCGTGGGCCGCATCAATGCAGGCACCCTGCGCGCGGGCATGGATGTGCTGGTGATGGAGGGACCCGATGGTGCTTCGTTCAAGGGGCGCGTCAACCAGGTTCATACCTTTGAAGGGCTCGATCGCGTGCAGACCGAAACCGCCGGCCCCGGCGACATCGTGCTGATCAACGGCATTGCCGATTTGGGCATCGGGGTGACCGTGACCGATCCCAACAACCCGACCCCACTGCCGATGCTCAAGATCGACGAGCCGACGCTGACGATGAATTTCTGCGTCAACACGTCCCCGCTGGCCGGCCGTGAGGGCAAATACGTCACCAGCCGCCAGATTTGGGACCGTTTGCAAAAAGAATTGCAATCCAACGTGGCCTTGCGCGTGCGCGAAACCGACGAAGACGGCATTTTTGAAGTCTCGGGTCGAGGCGAATTGCACCTGACCATTTTGCTGGAGAACATGCGCCGCGAGGGTTACGAGTTGGCCGTGTCCAAGCCCCGCGTGGTGTTCAAGGACCTCAACGGCGAGCGCTGCGAGCCGATCGAGTTGGTGACCTGCGACATCGAAGAGACCCACCAGGGCGGCGTGATGCAGGCGCTGGGCGAGCGCAAAGGCGAACTGGTCAACATGGAACCCGATGGCCGTGGTCGCGTGCGCCTGGAGTACCGCATCCCGGCGCGTGGCTTGATCGGTTTTTCCAACGAATTCCTGAACCTGACCCGTGGCAGTGGCCTGCTCTCCAATATTTTCGACAGTTACGAGCCGCACAAGGGCGACATCGGCGGGCGCAAAAACGGCGTGCTGATCTCGATGGACGGTGGTGAAATTTTTACCTACGCCCTGGGCCAGCTCGACGACCGTGGCCGCATGTTCGTCAAGGCCGGCGACCCGGTCTACGAGGGCATGATTGTGGGCATCCACAATCGCGACAACGACCTGGTGGTCAACGCCACCCGCACCAAGCAGCTGACCAACTTCCGCGTCAGCGGCAAGGAAGACGCGATCAAGGTCACGCCGCCCATCGACCTGACGCTGGAATACGGGGTCGAGTTCATTGAAGACGATGAGTTGGTCGAAATCACGCCCAAGAGCATCCGTCTGCGCAAGCGCCACCTGAAAGAGCACGAGCGCAAGCGCGCCAGCCGCGAAGGCTGATTCAGGGTTGTGTGCGGCGGGCGAACAAGCCTGCTGTGCGCACACCCTGGCGCTGAAAGCGTTCGCGGCGGGCCACCTTGGGATCGACCCGCAGGGGGCGCGTGAGTTCGATGCGGTCGCCGTTGCGCAAGGCGGTGCGTTCATCGGCCTTGCGGCCCCAGACCGACAGCGCCAATTCGCTGGCCGTATCAGGGTTCAGATCGGCGGCCCAGTCGACTTGGGACAGGGCCTGAGCCACTGTGCAAGTCTCGGGCAACTCCAGCGTCCATTCGCGCACCACTTTGGGGGCCAGCGTCAGTGTGAGTGTGACTTGCATCAGGTGTAGACCTGTTCGGCCCGTTTGACGAAGGCGTCGACCAGGGTCGAGGCGATGCGGTCAAAGACCGGCCCCACCAGAGCGCCGAACATGGATTCAAAACTGTAGTTCAGGGTCAGTTCGACCTTGCAAGCGCGTTGACCTTCGCCCAAGGGGATGAAGTCCCAGGTGCCTTCCAGGTGTTTGAAAGGCCCATCGACCAGCGTCAATTTGACTTGGCGGCCCGGCACATGGGTGTTGCGGGTGGTGAAACTTTTGTGAAACCCGCTGAAGGCCATGCCGATTTCGGCCACCATGCCGTCCTCCAGGGTCTCGCGCACAGCGCTGCGATCGCACCAGGGCAAAAACTGCGGGTAACTGGGGACATCGGTGACCAGACGAAACATTTCCTCGGCACTGAACCAGATCAAAACGGACTTGTGGACGGTTTTCATAGAAAATAGCGGGTCCGGTTGACAGACCCAACCACCATTTTAAGAGGACTGTCCCGGCTTTCATTCACCCATGGCCAAAGACTCCAAAAATTCACCTGCCCGCATTGCCGACAACAAAAAGGCGGCTTACAACTATTTCTTCGAGGAAAAATACGAAGCGGGGATGGTGCTGCAAGGCTGGGAGGTCAAGGCCATCCGCGAGGGCAAAGTTCAGCTGACCGACGGCTATGTGGTGATACGCGACGGCGAGTTGTTCCTGATCGGCTGCCAGATCAACCCCCTGAAAACGGCCTCGACCCACATCAGCCCCGATTCGGTTCGCACTCGAAAACTGCTGATGCACAAAGACGAGATCAAGCGTCTGATTGGCAAGGTCGAGCAAAAAGGCTACACCCTGGTGCCTCTTAACCTGCATTGGAAAACGGGGCGGGTGAAATGCGAAATTGCCTTGGCTCGGGGCAAGGCCGAGCACGACAAGCGCGACACGATCAAAGAGCGCGAAGGCAAGCGCGAGGTAGAGCGGGCCCTGAAGTCGCGCCACCGCTGACTCAGCGCCGCCGCCAACCCCACCACTCGTTGCCAAACAGGGCCAGCAACACCAGCAGCCCACCCATCAGCACCCTTGCACCGGGTTCTTCGCCAGCCCCCATCCAGGCCAGGGTGATGCCGAAAATGACCTCGAGCAAGGCCAGCAGGGACACCTCGGCGGCATGCAACACCCGCGCGCACCACACCGCCATGACACAAGGCAGGGCGAGTTGAAAGACGCCCAGCAGGGCCAGCCAACGGATGTCGCTGAACGAGCCTTGCAGCGGCCAAGCCAAGGGAAGGGTGATCAGGCATGACAGCAGGGCGCCGATCATGACTGCCGGCGCGAGGTCGATCGACAGGCCTTTTTGACGGGCGTGTTGGACCACCGTCCAGTGCACCGAGGCTGCCACCGGCACGCCCAGCGCCACCGCCATGCCTTCGATCACGCCGGGTCCCCCCCATTGGTCGGAAAACATCCAGCCGATACCCAGCCCGGCCAAGGCAATGGCCAACCAGGTGCGTGCCGGGATCGGGTGTTTGGTGACCATGCGTGCGACCAGAGCCGTGAACAAAGGGCCCAACGCCAGGGTGATGAGCACATTGGCCACGCTGGTCAGGGTCAGGGCGATCATGAAGGCGGTGAACATGATCGACCAGCACAGGCCCGAGAGCCACAACAGCGGTCCGGCCTGGCGCAGTTGACCCCAAAAACCCGGACCTCCCAGCCAGGGCAGGATCAGGGCCAGGGTCAGCAGGGTGAACAGGCTGCGCCAAAAAGTGATTTCAAAAGAGGCCGCCGACTCGAGTTGACGCGTGACCACGCCGGCGGTTGACCACAGGGCGGCATTGACAATCATCAACATAACGGCTCTGCCGTGCGTCAGGGGCATCATGCCCCCAGTTTAGTGTATACAGCAGGGGGTCGTGCCCTGCGTAGAATGCATTTTTTGGAGCCATCTCATGCGACTTCTTGGCAAAGCGCTCACCTTCGACGATGTCTTGTTGGTGCCCGCCTTCTCCCAAGTCCTGCCCAAGGACACTTCCCTCGCCACCCGTTTTTCGCGCCGCATTGAACTGAACCTGCCCTTGGTGTCAGCCGCCATGGATACGGTCACCGAGGCCCGTCTGGCGATTGCCATCGCCCAAGAGGGCGGCATGGGCATCATCCATAAAAACCTGACTCCGCAGGAGCAAGCCGCCCAGGTCGCCAAAGTCAAGCGCTACGAGAGCGGCGTGCTGCGCGATCCTGTCGTCATCACGCCCCAACACACGGTACGTCAGGTCATGGCCCTGTCCGAGCAACTGGGCGTGTCGGGTTTCCCGGTGCTCGACGGCGGCAAGGTGGTCGGCATCGTCACCGGGCGGGATTTGCGCTTCGAAACCCGCTACGACGTCGCGGTGAGCGAGATCATGACCCCGCGCGACAAACTGATCACGGTTCCCGAGGGCACCACGCCCGAGCAAGCCAAGGCGCTGCTCAACAAACACAAACTTGAGCGCCTGCTGGTGATCAACGATGCCTTTGAATTGCGCGGCCTGATCACGGTCAAGGACATCACCAAGCAAACTTCGTTTCCACTGGCGGCACGTGACGCTTCCGGGCGCTTGCGCGTGGGCGCGGCGGTCGGCGTGGGCGAGGGCACCGAAGAACGCGTCGAGGCGCTGGTCAGGGCAGGGGTCGACGCGATCGTGGTCTACACCGCCCATGGTCACTCCAAGGGCGTGATCGATCGCGTGCGCTGGGTCAAGCAAAACTACCCTCAGATCGACGTGGTGGGCGGCAACATCGCCACCGGCGCCGCTGCGCTGGCCTTGGCCGAAGCCGGTGCCGATGCGGTCAAGGTCGGCATTGGGCCCGGTTCGATTTGCACCACTCGCATCGTGGCGGGCGTGGGTGTGCCCCAGATCATGGCCATTGACAATGTGGCGACCGCTTTGCGCGGCAGTGGCATTCCGCTGATCGCCGATGGCGGCATCCGCTACAGCGGTGACATCGCCAAAGCCATCGCCGCCGGGGCCTCCAGCGTCATGATGGGCGGCATGTTCGCCGGCACCGAAGAAGCGCCGGGCGAGGTCATTTTGTATCAGGGGCGCAGCTACAAGAGCTATCGCGGCATGGGCTCGATCGGCGCCATGCAGCAAGGCAGCGCCGACCGCTATTTTCAGGAGTCCAGCACCGGCAATCCCAACGCCGACAAGCTGGTCCCCGAAGGCATCGAAGGCCGAGTGCCCTAAAAGGGCTCGATGGTCAGCATCGTTTATCAGATGGCCGGCGGCGTGCGCGCCAGCATGGGCTATTGCGGTTGCGCCACCATCGACGAGATGAAAAACAAGGCCGAATTCGTGGAAATCACGGCGGCGGGCATCCGCGAGAGCCATGTCCACGACGTGCAAATCACCAAAGAAGCACCCAATTACCGGGCGGACTGAGTGTTTCGGGTCAGACAGCGGGCTGGAGGGGCTTAAAATCGCTTTTTAAGCCGCTCCTGCCATGCAACATCACAAGATCCTCATTCTCGATTTCGGCTCGCAAGTCACCCAACTCATCGCCCGCCGTGTGCGCGAAGCGCATGTGTATTGCGAAGTACATCCCTGCGATGTGAGCAGCGAGTGGGTGCAGCAGTACGCCGCCGATGGCAACCTCAAGGGCATCATTTTGTCGGGGTCTCACGCCAGCGTCTACGAGGTCGATGACCGTGCGCCGGACGCCGTTTTTCAGTTGGGCATCCCGGTGCTGGGCATTTGCTACGGCATGCAGACCATGGCCCAGCAATTGGGCGGCAAGGTCGAAGCCGGCCAGACCCGTGAATTTGGTTACGCCGAAGTGCGTGCCCATGGGCAC
>JACCDK010930272.1_pt1 | contig 10952 bp, 9 predicted proteins | sample 7445871 | NCBI WGS metagenome assembly JACCDK01 (sample SAMN15323436, study PRJNA562643) | freshwater metagenome | isolation source: river surface water | place: USA:Blue River Watershed | collected 2017-08-15
GCAAGCCTTTACATAAATTTTGCTCAGAGAGGCTCGTCGTGCAAAAAGATGCTAACTGGTGGCGTCACGCTGTTATTTACCAGATTTACCCTCGTTCATTCGCCGATGGCAACGGTGATGGCATGGGTGACCTTAAAGGCGTGCTGGACCGACTGGACTCTTTGAAAGAGCTTGGCATTGATGCCATCTGGTTCTCTCCTTTCTTTAAGTCTCCGCAAAAGGATGCAGGATATGACGTCGCTGATTACACAGACATTGACCCACTGTTTGGCACACTTGCTGACTTTGATGCAGTTTTAGATAAAGCCCACTCGCTTGGCATTCGAGTAATTATTGATCTTGTTCCAAACCACTCTTCCGATCAGCACCCGCTTTTCCAAGCCGCACTAAAAGCAGGTAAAGGCTCTCCTGAGCGCGAGATGTATCACTTCCGAGATGGCAAGGATGCCAACACTCCGCCAAACAATTGGCCATCTGTGTTTGGTGGCAAGGCTTGGACTCAGATTGAAGATGGCCAGTGGTATCTGCACATCTTTGATTCTTCGCAGCCTGACTTCAATTGGGACAACCCAAAGGTCACCGAGTTTTTCCATGGAGTCCTGCGATTCTGGTTTGACCGCGGCGTTGATGGCTTCCGCGTTGACGTCGCGCATTCACTCGTAAAGGCGAAGGGACTGCCAGACCTAAAAGTGGATCCAGAAGAAGTTGGTTTCGACCCAAGCGCTCAAGATTACAAAGACCACCCCTACTGGGGCCAAGAGGGTGTTCACGAAGTGATTCGTGGATTCAGAAGTGTTGCAAACGAATACGAAGACCGTGCACTTTGCGCAGAAGCATGGGTCTTGCCGCTGAGCAACATGGCTAAGTGGGTCAGGCCTGATGAGTACCACCAAAGCTTCAACTTTGGCTACCTCAGCACCAGCTGGGAGGCAGCGGATCTAAAAAAGGTTATTGATGACTCCCTTCTTGAGTTTGGTGCCGTTGGGGCTCCTAGTACTTGGGTGCTTTCAAATCACGACGTGATCCGTCACGTCACTCGCATGGCTTATGACGAAGTACCTAAGCAAGGCGATGGGATTGGTCCAAACTATCCGCAACCAGATGAAGCACGTGGTCAGAGAGTTGGAAGAGCAGCTACCGCATTCATGCTCGCGCTGCCTGGAAGCTCTTACCTATACCAAGGAGAAGAGCTGGGCCTTCCCGAACACACAACTCTTGAAGCTAAGTACAGAGAAGACCCGACATTTTTTAGAACAAATGGTGAGCGAGTTGGCCGCGATGGTTGCCGAGTTCCTATTCCTTGGGAAGCTGACAAACCAGCTTTTGGCTTCAACAACACAGGCAAGAGCTGGCTGCCGCAGCCTGAAAACTACAGGCGTTATGCAAGAAGTGCACAGGAAGGTGTTGCCGGCTCCACCCTTGAGCTTTATCGACAGCTCCTTAAGGTGAGAAAGCAATTCAACCTAGGGATGGGAAGCCTTAGCTGGGTTGAGGATCTATGCGATGACACCACTTTGGCATTTGACAACTCGGGCGTGCGCGTAATTGCAAACTTTGCTGAAACTGTTGCACTTCCTGCAGGTGAATTACTTGCTACGACCCAGCACGACCTGACAATTGAAGGCGTGCTGGAGCACGACCAGGTTGCTTGGATTCGCCTCTAAAGCAGTTGGCTTTAGTCAGCAAATTCCTTTCTCGGCCACCAGAACTTCTTGCCCGCAATAAACGCGATTGCGGGAACAATTACAGTTCTTACCAGCAAGGTGTCAAGTAGCACACCGATACCCACGATTGTTCCAACCTGCGCAAGTGCAATCAGTGGTAGAACTCCGAGAACGGCAAATACCGCTGCCAACAGAATTCCGGCAGAGGTAATAACACCGCCGGTTGCACCCAGTGCTTTCTTCATGCCCTCGCGAGTTCCAAGCTTGTGCGCTTCTTCCTGTGCTCTGGTTACCAGGAATATCGAATAATCAACACCCAATGCGACCAAGAACAAGAAGGCCAAAATTAGAACTGTTAGATCAAGTGCTGGGAATCCAAAAATGTATTGGAAGATCAGCCAGCTCGCTCCAACTGCTGAGAAGAACGAACCCACCACAGCCACCATCAAGAAGATTGGTGCCGCAAGTGATCTAAGCAGAAGAATCAAAATCAGGAAGACTGAGATAAGGATCAATGGAACAAGCAGTGCTTGGTCGCGATTAGTTGCGTCCGTTACGTCCAATGTTGTGGCATCCTGGCCGCCGACCACTGCAACGGCATCTGCTGGTAGCGCATCCAACTCGACTCGCAAATCACGAATCAACTGAAGAGCTTCCGCAGATTCAGGCTCAGCATCTAGGACCAGCTGGAATTCCTGGTACTGATCGTTTGAGGAACCATCGTTAATCTCTGCAACGCCTTCAATATCTACAAGCTGCTTAGCCTCGGCGGCATACTTCTTGCTCACAATTACGTAAGTCGGGGCAGCACTGCCAGCTGGGAATGCATCCGCCAGCACTTCCTGTCCCAAAACCGCTTCAGGCTTCTCAATGAAAATTTCAGTGGCGCTTAGACCGTTCTTGATACCCAATCCACCGGAGGCTAAACCGCCAAGAATCGCAACACCGATAGCCGCAACGGCTAATGGTTTCTTTGAAACGGCGCGGCCGAGCTTTGTCCAAATTGACTTCTCGTATGGATTCTTTCCGCCAACCTTTGGAACAAATGGCCAGAAGATCCAGCGACCAAACACCACCAGAGCACTTGGCAAAACAAGTAATCCAGCGATCATCGCAACAACAATTCCTACTGCTGATACCAGACCTAGAACTTGGCGGCCTTCAATTTCAGCAAGTAGCAGCAATGCGAGAGCGACAGCTACCGTCGAACCGGATGCCAAAATGGCAGGCCCTGCTCCTCGAATAGCGATTCGCATCGCCTCACGTCGGTCCTCATAACTGAGAAGTTCTTCGCGGTATCGTGCAATTAGTAGTAGCGCATAGTTCGTTGCAGCACCAAACACCAGAACCGACAAGATACCCGTCACCGATGCATCGGGACTAAAGCCAAGTGCATCTGCAGCACGTCTGGCCAAAATGCCAGCCATACCATCCGCTGTTCCGACCACTGCAAGTGGAATTAGCCAGAGCACAGGTGAGCGATAAGTAATTAGGAGAAGAAGGGCTACTACACCTGCAGTGAAGGCAAGCAGCAAAAAGTCAGCACCTTCAAAAATCGATCCAACGTCTTTCAGAAAAGCTTCTGGACCAGTTACGTAAACGTTTAAACCGGCCGGCATTCCTTCAGGCGCAAGTTCGCGCATCTTCTCTACGCGTTCAGTTGTTATTTCAAAATTATCGGTCTGGTCCAATGGAACAGTAATTAGAGCGGTAGCACCGTCTTCTGAAATTACAGCCGGTGGAACAAACGCTTCACCATTTAGCTCAGCGTTGGTGAACTCTAAAAACTTTTCGTTAGCGCCACCACTTGGCATGCCGACCATTGGGTTGAAAGTTCCCTGCACCCACTCGAGCTGCTCGTCTGTGAACTTGGTGTCAGAGAAATAAACAATGAATGCCGCTGACCCTTCGGTGACCACAAAGTCTTCACGGATCTTCGAAGCAACCACGCTCTCGGTTTCATCTGGCAATCCTGCACCGGGAGTGGTCTCGTTTGCTGGAAGTGGAAGTCCAACAAAAGCAAAAATGGCAAAGCCCAATGCAATCAACATGTTGAGAGGTGCGGTGGCTTTGCCTGTCAGGTATTTGAGCAGGGCGTTCATTTATTCTCCAGTTTTTCTACGGAAGGAAGAACCTGGAAGATTTCGAAAAAAGTCCCAAATTCCACCCCGGTTGGGGTGAATTTGGTGGCAAGTGAGGGATTCGAACCCCCGAAGGCTCACGCCGGCTGATTTACAGTCAGATCCCTTTGGCCACTTGGGTAACTTGCCTTGGTCTTAGCGACGCTCAAGGATACCCGATTTTCAGGCTCGCTAGCCAAGAACGCCGTAAACCTTTACAGTTTTTGCATGGTCGGGATCATCGAAGTTGCCCAGCGAGCTGGCGTCTCGACAGCCACAGTCTCAAGAGCCCTCAATGGCAAATCTCACGTTTCAGCCAGAGCACGCGAGCGCGTTCTCAAGGCAGCCCAAGAGCTCGGCTATGTTGCCTCTTCTTCTGCCTACACCCTCGCAACCGGTCGCTCTAGAAACATCGGAGTCGTGCTTCCGTTTATTGATCGATGGTTTTTCTCAACTGTTTTAGAAGGAATTGTAAGTGCGTTGGTGATGCGCGGCTATGACATCACTCTCTACAGCCTCTCTGGTGGTGCTGGCCACAGAGATCGTGTTTTTGATGACTTAGTTTTACGTAAGAGGGTCGATGGAGTGCTAACAGTTGCCCTTAAACTATCCGACCAAGAACTCGAGAAACTCACAGCTCTAAATAAACCAATTGTTGGTATTGGTGGCCCAATCCCTGGGGCCCGATCTCTATCGATCGATGATGAGGGTGCTGGTCGTCTTGCCACGCAGCACCTAATTTCACTTGGTCACACCGAAATCGGAATGATTGCTGGTAACCCAGCCAGTGAAATGGATTTCCATCAGCCATACCTGCGCAAGACCGGTTATCAAGAAGCTTTGCTTGATGCAAATTTAGATTTCAAGGCTCAATGGATGGCCGAAGCAGACTTCACAGTCGGCGGAGGCTACTACGCGGCCAAGCAGATGCTCGGAGATCCGCGACACAATCCCACCGCTATTTTTTGTGCATCGGATGAGATGGGCTTTGGCGCCATTCAAGCGGCTCGCGATCTTGGGCTGAGGGTTCCGCAAGACATTTCTGTCATCGGCTTAGATGGCCACCCACTTGGGCAGTTCTATGGTCTATCTACCATCAATCAGCGAACTCGCGAGCAAGGTGAGCACGGAGCTAACTGGATTGTCGACATCTTGGAAAGTGGCGAAGAAAGAGAACTCGCCAATGTCGAGCAATTGAATACCTGGCCAATAGATTTAGAAGTCCGTTCGTCAACCGCCAAGCGAGCCCGGGAGGAATAGTGGCAGATTCATCGTTTGACATCGTCAGTCGAGTTGATAAGCAAGAAGCTGATAACGCTGTGAACCAGGCTGCTAAAGAGATTGCTCAGCGCTATGACTTCAAGGGCACCGGGGCTGAAATTGATTGGAGTGGCGACAACGTCGTCATCAAGGCAAACTCGGAAGAAAGAGTCCGAGCCATCCTGGACGTTTTCCAGTCCAAGCTTGTAAAGCGTGGAATTTCACTAAAGAGCCTGGATGCTGGTGAGCCAATTGCCAGCGGCAAGGAATACAAGCTCACATGCAAGCTCAAGAACGGAATCAGCAGCGAGCACGCCAAAGAAGTCGCCAAGATTATTCGCGAAGAGGGGCCTAAGAGCGTCAAGGCTCAGATTCAGGGTGATGAGCTACGCGTTAGCTCCAAGAGTCGTGATGACCTGCAAGACACAATTGCTCTTCTAAAGGGCAAGGACTTGCCGGTTGATTTGCAGTTTGAGAACTACCGCTAGCCAAGCGCTAGATAACCGGTGCCACTTCCCAAAATAGAGAAGTAATTGGCAGCTTCAAAAAAGCACGCCTGGCCTTTTTAAGCACCAGTGTTTCTTCTTTAGATGTGGAAACAGCTATTTCCCCAGCCACGCAAGTCAGAATGGCTTTGCCAGTTAGTCGAATGTCAATCAGCAGATTGCTTCCGCTGGGTTCGACTCGATAAACACGGAAGTCCTCACCTTCAGTTTGATATTCCACCAAGCCATTCATCAGTAGCTTTTGATTGGCAATTGGGTTAGCAAGCTCTGAAAAATCGGCAACCGCAATCAGTTCATTGACATCAATCGGCTTGACAGTCAGGCCGCCGCGCAGAACATTGTTTGAAGAGGCCATTACTTCAACGCCGAGACCTGACAGATAGGCGTGAATGTTCCCGGCTGGCAAGAAAAGTGCCTCGCCTGGTCTCAGTTGAACGTAGTTGAGCAGAATGCTTACCAAAAGCCCAACGTCGCCCGGGAAGTGCTGATTAATTTCTTTGACTAGATCACTGCGAGAGGTGACGCCGCTTCTTGCAACAAACTCCTCTACAACTTCCTTGCTCTGCCCCAGTGCCCACTTAGTTGCACCGCGCAATCCTTCGGTGGCCAAGGCATTGAGCCAAGGTTCAAATGTTTCACTTTCTTCAACCAGATTCTGCAGGTCGGAAAAAATCTCAGATGTTTTTCTGAACCCGCACAAAGCACGAAACTCGCTAACCGCAGCAATCAGCTCAGGCTTATGGTTGGCATCTGTGTAGCCGGGGTAATTTTCTGAGAATCGTTTCGCGGCCCATTCCTTGGTTGGATGCGCCTGAATGGACAGTGGTTTGGCAGCTGCCAAATATTTGACTAGAAAACCAAGTTCACCAACGCGTGAGGAAAGTGGTCCGTTTTGGTCGTCTTCAACTTGGGATTCTGAATCAGGATGAGTACCAAACCAAACCTCTGCTTGTGGTTTTCCGTCTGGTTCTGTGCCCAGTAACTGCGGGATGAGGTCTAAAGAACCCCATGCGTAGTCGCGTGGGGTGTTGCTAATCCTTAGCAGTGTCATGCGCTCACCCTATCGAGCATCATCTGGACTAGGAATAATCGAAATTGGGCCAGTTGGTGGAGCTGCATTTTCAAGATCGCTCTTTTTTGCCCGCTTTGCAAACTGCTCCGCAATCACGGCAGATATCAAAGCAAGAATTACCGGGAAGAAGAAGGCGTTTGATAAACCAACCCCTTCCACCAAAGCACCCATAAACGCCTTGGCAAAGATGGCAACGCTTGAGTTGAAAAGACTCAATCTGCTAACTGCCCAAGCAGTCGAAACACCAGGAACGTGACCTCCAGCGGAGAAAAACGCCGGGGATGCAGGTGCGAGACCAAGGCCTGCCAATCCCCATAGCAAAGATCCAAATAGAAGTCCTAGCGTGGGGTTTGCATCAGCAACTGGTGCTGCAAATAGTGCTGCAATTGCCAACGCCATTGCCGCCAGCAATGCACCGCGCGAGGCAAGGGTGTGCGGGTGAAATTTCTCAGCTAGTCGTGTCATTGAGAGTCGACCAATAATCATTCCCACCATAAAGACGCCGAATGGAATTGATCGGAGAGCAAGCTCCGCGTTCAATACATCTCTTGCGAAAACCGCAGCCCAGTCAATCACTGCAACTTCAGGGTAAATGGCTGCAAACAAACCAAATGCCAAAAGCCAAAGTTGCGAAGGCATTTGGTAGAACTTTCGCTTTACTACGCTTGCTCTTTCTTCGATATGGCCATCCTCTGAAGGACTCAGCAGCCATCGCATAAAGATTTCAAACAGCACGATGGTCACGACAGCCACCAAAATAAGGAAAAGCTCGAGCGTTATAAACACAGTTGCAAGTGCACCAGTTATCGCCGCAGCAACCGCTCCTAGCGACCAGCCCGCATGCATTCTGCCAATTATGTTTTTTGAAATCTGCTTCTGCAGAAGCACGGCCGCTGAATTAACCGAGACTCCCAACAGCGACATAAAGAAATTGAAGAAAATGTTGAAAATCATCCAAATTGCTGGGTCATTGAACCAGCCCAGTGAAATGAGGAAAAACATGCCGCCGTAATTCGCAAAACGAATTATCGGCCGCGCTCCGAAGCGCATGATTAGGCGCGAAGCAAACAAAAGTGGGGTGATTGAGCCAATAACGCTGAAACCAATAATGGTTCCCCAGGTAACGAAGGACACACCTAGCCGGTCGATGAACTCTGGCACCCAGGCAACTGATGCCAATGCAGAGTGGCCCATCAAAACGAAAATCAGCAGTGACGCAATTTGAGCTTTCCTCAACCTTGCACCGGGAAGAACCTGCATCAGCTTCCCTTCGAAACTCTTAGCATCTCGCTGCGGTCAAACAGCTTGATTCTCTCTCGTCCATCACCTTCGCCCAGTGCTCGCTCCTTGGCGTCCACATTCAGCCAGCGCTTCCAATCCATGAAATCAACTCCGCGCTCGCGCAGGGTTTCGACGATGGCCTCTTCTGCGGGTGCGACCGGCTGCCACCAGTTTGCGCGGTCCTCAATCAAATGGCCAATGGTTTCGATTGCGTCGGCCTTGGTGTGGCCAATCAGCCCAACTGGACCACGCTTGATCCAGCCCGTGCAGTAAACGCCAGGTATGTGCTTACCTGAAGAATCAAGGACGCGGCCTTCTTCATTTGAAATAACTCCAGATTTTGCATCAAATGGAATCTCGTCGAGTTCGCTACCGAAATATCCAACAGCTCGATAAACAGCTTGGACGGGATACTCAACTATCTCTCCCGTGCCAGTGACATTGCCGGTCCCGTCGAGCTTTGTTCTTTCAAACTTGATAGCGCTGACTTTGCCGTCTTGGCCGATTACTTCTAAAGGTGAGTGGAAGAAGTGAAGGTGCAATCTTCGGCCTTGGGGTGATTGAGGATTATCTTTCAAGTCCTCCAGAGTCTTGACCATTACCCGAATTTGATTATTGCTATCAATTGCTGCTTGAGAACCTTCATCAAATCGGAAGTCAGCTGGATCGACAATCGCCTGCACGCCATTGACATGCAAAGCCTCACGAAGCTCTAATGGAGAAAACTTAACCTGTGCAGGTCCGCGTCGACCAAAAACATGCACATCCGTCACAGGTGAATTCTTGAGCCCTTGATAGACGTGATCGGGTATATCGGTAGAAAGTAAGTCATCGGGCAACTTGATGAGCATGCGTGCAACATCTAAAGCGACATTTCCGTTTCCAATTACGGCAATCTCTTTGGCATTCAGTGGCCAGGTGAGCGGAAAATCTGGATGCGCGTCATACCAATTGACAAAGTCCGCCGCGCCATAGCTTCCATCAAGATCAATGCCAGGGATATTGAGGTCAGCGTCCTTAATTGCTCCAGTTGCAAATATGACGGCGTTGTAGTGCTTTTTTAGATCTGAGAGTTTTAGGTCAACTCCGTATTTCACATTGCCAAAAAAGCGGATGTCTCCCCGATCCAAAACTTCATACAGTGCCTTGATGATTCCCTTGATGCGGGGGTGGTCCGGGGCTACGCCGTATCTCACTAGTCCGTAGGGGGCTGGAAGCAAATCAAAAAGATCGATTGAAACATCGAAATCTCGCTGGGCTTTGATGATTAGGTCAGATGCGTAGATACCAGCCGGTCCAGCACCAACCACCGCGAGACGAAGCTTGGACATACTTTCCGAAACTATCCTTTGCGATTAACCATCGCCCTGGCAAAGCTCTCTAGGGCGGACTTCACGCTACCAGCTGGCAGAGATTCGATGGCCGAAATGGCCTTGTCGCCCCATTGATTGGCGAATTCTTCAGCCTCAGCCATCACAGGGTGAGCTCGGAGCTCGACCAAGACCTGCTCAATGCTTTGAGGGTTGGCGGACTTTATCTTTTCTAGTAGTGCCACTGAGCTTGCATCAGAGTGCTTAGAGAGCAAAATTACCGGCAGCGTTGGTACCCCAGCGAGAATGTCAGTTCCCGCTTCCTTGCCAGACTCTGCGCTAGTGGAACGGATATCAATTAGGTCATCGGATAGCTGGAAGGCTATGCCTATAATCTCACCGTACTTCTGCAGCGGTTCTTGATACTTCTCATCTGCATCGGATAGGAGTGCGCCGAGCTGCGCAGATAGGGCAATCAAAGAACCGGTCTTATCTCTAATCACATCGAGGTAGTGCTGCATTAGATCCTGGTCTTGCGATCCAATTGACTCGTGCAATTGACCAAGTACTAATTGCTCAAAGACTCGAGCCTGCATCTTCAGCGCACGCTCTCCGAGATTGCTAACAATGTTGGAAGCTCTCGCAAAGAGTAGATCGCCAGTCAAGATGGCCATGTTGTTTCCCCAGATTTTTTGGGCCGCAGTCACGCCACGTCGGGTCTCAGCCTGGTCCATGACGTCATCGTGATAAAGGGTTGCTAGATGCGTGATTTCCATAACAACTGCTGCATCCAAGACATCTTGCTTTGAAGGATCGCCAAGATGTGCAGTGAGCAAAAGAAGTGCAGGTCTTAGTCGCTTTCCACCCGCTTTAGCCAAGTGATTCGACATGACATCGACCACTTCTTCAGTGTGGCGGGTTGCTGATTGAATGCGCTTTTCAACTTCATCCAGCCTTTGCTGGAGCGAATCCAACAAGGCTTTATCCTGAATGCCTTGGAAATACTTGGGTAGTGACATTAGCGCTCTCCTATGTGCAGAGCGACAACACCAAAACTGAGGTTTTTGTAACTCACGTTCTTGAAACCAGCAGAGCGGATGTTTTGTTCCAGCTCTTTTTGATTGGGCCAGGCTTCAATTGATTCAGATAAATAGGTATAAGCCTCTGGATTAGAAGAAAAAACCCTAGCCACAACTGGCAAAACAAAACGCAGGTAGAACTTGTAAAGCAGCCCAATCGGACCGCGCACCTTAGAAAACTCGCAAACCACCAGCTTGCCCCCAGGCTTGAGCACTCGATGGAACTCCTGCAGCGCCTTCTTATAGTCCTCAACGTTTCGGAGGCCAAAGGAAATTGTCACAACATCAAACTCCGCCGCCTGAAATGGCAACTTCATCGCATCTGCAAAAACAAAGCTGAGATCAGGATGCTGCTTCTTCCCCTGTTCAATCATTCCCTTAGAGAAGTCAGCAGCTACCACTTCTCCGCCTGGAACTAGCAGCGCCTTAGAAGAGGTGCCAGTGCCGGCAGCTACGTCAAGAATGCGCTGACCTGCAAGCGGATTAACGGCTCGGCGAACAGCTTTGCGCCAAAGTCTTGATTGGTAGAAGGAGAGAAGGTCGTTGGTGCGATCGTAGTTTTTGGCTACCTGATCAAACATGGCCGACACATCACCAGGGGCTTTGTTTAGGTCGGCTTTAGTCACCGGGCTAGTCTAACTGCGCCGCATCTTTCTTTGA
>JACCDK010990868.1_pt1 | contig 10952 bp, 10 predicted proteins | sample 7445871 | NCBI WGS metagenome assembly JACCDK01 (sample SAMN15323436, study PRJNA562643) | freshwater metagenome | isolation source: river surface water | place: USA:Blue River Watershed | collected 2017-08-15
AGAACATTTTGGCTTAGGTAGATACGGAGATCCTATTGATATTGATGGTCATCTAAAGGCTCTAGAAAATTTATCGAATATGTTGAAAACTGGTGGAAAGTTTTATTTTTCTGTCCCTATTGGTTTTCAAAGAATTGAGTTCAATGCTCATCGAGTATTTTCAATAGATTATCTCTTGAATCTATTGAAGATTAAATTTCATGTTGACAGTTTTAGTTACGTTGATGATTCTGGAGATTTACATACTGATGTAGATCTAACTGAAACAGGCATCGAGTATAATTTTAATTGTAAGTATGGTTGTGGAATATTTGAATTAACTAAGAAATAGTTTGATGCGAAAAGATAAGAAATTTGCAATAATTGGTGCTGGCTTCAGCGGTGCTGTAGTTGCGAATAAGTTAGCTATTGAAGGTCATGAAGTTCATGTTTTTGAAAGTAGGAATCATGTAGCAGGAAATTGTCACACTACACGCGACAAGAAGACGGGTATAATGTTACATCAGTATGGCCCCCATATTTTTCATACAGACTCTGAAAAGGTATGGGAGTTTGTTAATAGATATGGAACATTCGAACCTTATATAAATCGCGTTAAAACAACTTATAAAAATAGGGTATATTCATTACCGATTAATTTGCATACAATTAATCAATTTTATAATAAGGCTTTTAATCCAAAAGATGCCGAAAGGTTTATTAAAAGTATTGCAATAGAATTTGCAAAGGAGCCAGAAAATTTTGAGGAACAAGCTTTGCATTTTGTCGGAAAGGATCTTTATGAAGCTTTTTTTGAAGCCTATACGCGAAAGCAGTGGGGCGTAAGTCCCAAGGAGCTTCCTGCGTCAATACTTAAAAGACTTCCTTTAAGATTTAATTATGATGATAATTACTTCAATCATAAGTATCAAGGGATGCCCAAAGAAGGTTATACGGATATTGTAGAAAGAATATTACATAATTCTAATATAAAAGTTGAGTTGAATTGTAATTTTAGTAAACAGAACAGTGAGCAATTCGATCATGTATTCTACACTGGACCGATAGATGCTTGGTTCAATTTTGAATTTGGAAGATTAGGTTACAGAACACTTGATTTTGTTCGAGAGGATCATGTTGGGGATTATCAGGGATGTGCTGTAATGAATTATGGTGAGTTAGATGTGCCATTTACGCGAATTAGTGAACACAAGCATTTCATGCCTTCTGAGAAATTTGACAAAACTGTTATTTTTAAGGAGTTCAGCAGGTCCTGTGAAATTGGTGACATACCGTATTACCCTATTAGATTGGTGAAAGAGAAGGAGTTGCTTCAAACCTATGTAAGAAAAGCAAATAGTGAGAAAAATGTAAGTTTTCTAGGCAGATTGGGTACGTATAGGTATTTAGACATGGATGTGACAATACTAGAGGCGTTAAATGCTAGTGAGTGCATTATAGAGTGTATCAAAAAAGGCAAGCCAGTACCGGTATTTTTTAATTGCCCACTTTAGTACTTTAAAAATTTAGTCAAGATTATGTTGTTAAACTTTTTTAAGTATTTTTATTCAAGGCATAGGAATTTAGTTCTGTACGCGCTCATTGGTCTGTTTTCTGCAATAATTGACTTTTTTATTTTTACGATATTGATTAAGTCTTTAGAATTTTCTTTTATAAAGGCAAATATTTTTAGTGTTACAGTTGGAATAACTACAAGTTTTATTTTAAACCGAAATCTAAATTTCAACTTGAAAGACAGAACCAAAATTAGGGCGTTATCATTTTTTATGGTGGGATTTTCTGGTATGTTCGCAAGTTCATTGATGTTAGGTATATTAATCCATATTTTGCAGATTAGTATTATTTATTTAAAGATCATTTCCGTATTATTTGTTGTTTTAGTACAATTTAATTTAAACAAGTATTTGACTTTTAAAAATTTAAAAAATGGATAAATTATATATCGTTGTTCCAGCGTTCAACGAATCAGCGAACATTGAAAGATTCATTAATGATTGGTTACCAGTAGTTGAATCAATTAACTCTGAATCAAGATTGCTGATTCTAGATGATGGAAGCACAGATGAAACTTTTGATATTTTATCTAGGATTAAAGCTACTAACAATCAATTATTGGCAATTAAAAAGAAAAATTCTGGGCATGGATCAACGCTCTTATATGGCTATAATTATGCAATTGAAGCAGGAGCTGATTTTATTTTTCAAACTGATAGTGATGGGCAAACAGATCCAACTGAATTTTGGTCGTTTTGGCTAGATCGTCAGCAGTTTGATTTTCAAATTGGTTATCGTAGGGGTCGTCAAGACGGATTTGGTAGAGTTGTAGTGACTGTAGTGCTTAAAGCTTTAATTTTTGTTGTCTTTAATAAGCACGTGAAAGATGCCAATACTCCTTTTAGACTCATGAATGCAAATAGATTAAAGCAAATTTTAGAATTAGTACCGCCGGATCATTTTCTATCCAATGTCTTGATATCAGTTTTAGTAGTCAAAAAAAATGAACTTGTTTCTTGGAAGCCAATAACATTTAAGCCACGACAAGGTGGTATTAATTCAATAAATTTTAAGAAAATTTTCAAAGTCGGATTAAATTCGGTTAACGACTTCATATTGTTCAAAAATAGCCTAAAATGAATATTATTAGTCAAAAAGTCATTTCTATTGAAACCCTGGTAATATTACTTATTTTCAGTTTTCTAATTATTGCGCCAACGACAACAGATGACGGTTGGAATTTTTTTATAATGGATAATTATCTCAGAAGTGGTGATTTATTTTTGTTCGGATTTGATGTACAAGTAAATTTTAGTCGTGTTACTTACATTCTTCAGGCGAGTCTTTTGAATTTATTTGGTTTTACTTTAGCACAGTTTATTTACATCTCAGTTTTTAGTCTTATTGGGTTTTATGCTATAAGTAATATGGTCAAAACTCGCTTTGTCGGTGGTGAAAAACTCCTTTATTATACTCTATACGTTTTATTTTATTTTTCAACATTTTATATACTAAAAACAAGACCAGAAGCTGTTTATGTAAACTTGCTGTTTATTGTAATTTATCTTTTGACAACAAACCTCAATAAAAGATTAAGTTTTCTTAACTTATTTTTGATTTCTGTTTCTTTAGCATTTGCTACAGCTTCACATCCAAATGGTTCGTTTGGATTTGTTATTTTTTTAATTTATTATTTTGGAGCCAAGGAAAACAGGCCAAAATTTTATAGTTTATCTTTATTTTTCATCAGTTTTGTATTATTCACTTTTTTATTTACTTTTATTAATATCTCGGTGAAAGATTTTTTTATTTCACTGGACAAGTTAAGTAGCGATTCTGGACACAGAGTTCCGATCTATAAAGAGTATTTGCGCTATTTATATTTTTATTCTAATAGTAAGATATTATTTTCTTTATTTTTACCGGTCACATTAATTATAATAAAATATAGAAATTTCTTTGTTGGCCACTTTACTAATCTTTTAAAGAATAATGAACATTTTAGGTTTTCAATTAAATGTTTAATTGCAGGTTTATTTTTTTTAATCCTGAACCCGGCCAAGTGGGATACGTACCTAGTTCTGATTTTAGTTTTTATTATTGATTTGTTCGTTTTTCTCTCCTCGATTATTTCAAGAAAGGAGCGTTATTTGTTTATTATATACAATAGTTTATTAATTGTATTTTCTTGGATACATTTATCTAAGAATAATGAAGCAAGTGTTTTTAATTCAGTAGTTAATCAAGAATATCTTGATTCTCTAAGTGTCCAGTGTAATGAGTTAGTCGAATCTAGGGATATGGTTTTTGTTCAGCATGGAGTCTACCCGTTGTTTCGAACTTTTGAAGGAGTAAATATATTCTGGCAAATATCAGAATATGAGAATGACATGAATATACCGGATTTTGAGAATTCTAAATTGGACAGGGTGGATTTTAATAATAGTAGAATTGCTATTGTAACAGCGCAACGGAATTTGATAAAATATTATAATGTGAGTATTTGTGATTCTATAAGATTTAATAATAATGTTTATTTAATTTATAAGAATATATAGCTTATCTGTTTTGAATAGTTGTTAAAGAATTATTTGTTAAGATATTATTTTTTATAAGTGATCTGTGTATCTATTTTTGGTGGTCTAGGCAATCAGATGTTTCAGTACGCCTGTGGTAGGGCTTTGGCACACAATAATAATATGCCTCTTGTATTGGACTTATCGAGATTGGAAAGCTCAAAAGTTAAAAGTTATACTACTACACGGAATTTTGATTTAGATGCTTTTCATTTAAAGGCAAAGAAAGCATCTCGTAGTGAATTAAGAAAATTCAAGCCTTTATTTTATCGAATTATTAATGCGATCTCATTTAAGTTATTAAGTCATGGTATTCAAACTGGAAGTTATTTTATTGAGAGGAAGTTTAGTTATAATAGAAACATTACTTGTATAAAGGGTAGTTGTTTTCTTTCTGGCTATTGGCAGTCCGAAAAGTATTTTAATTCGGTTGAGTCATTAATTAGGGATGACTTCTCTTTTCCTGACAGCTTAGATAGTAAGAATGAATTTATTTTGAATAAAATAGTTCTTTCAAATTCTATTAGTATACATATACGACGAACGGACTTTGAAAATACGTTATCAGACAATATACATGGAGTATGCCCGATGAGTTATTATTTACAAGCCATAGAAGTCATTACATCTAAGGTGGAGAATCCTGTATTTTTCATTTTCTCAGATGATATCGATTGGGCAAAAGTAAATTTGAAATTATCGTATGCTTGCTTTTTTATTTCAGGAAATAATAATAAAAGTTATGTGGATATGCAATTAATGAGTTCATGTAAACATAATATTATTGCGAATAGTAGTTTCAGCTGGTGGGGTGCTTGGTTAAATCAAAATCCAAAAAAAATAGTTATAGCTCCGAGTATTTGGTTTATAAATAGTAACTTAAATAGTCAAACAAAAGACTTGATCCCCGATACATGGATAAGAATTTGAGTGATTCAGATCTGTTATTATCAATCGTTATTCCAGTATACAATGTTGAATTGTATTTAGCAAGATGTTTAGATTCTATTTTGAAGCAGCAGGTTGATTTTGAGTATGAAGTAATTATTGTAAATGATTGTTCATCAGATTCCAGCTATAATGTTATATTGGACTATCAAAGAACATACAAGAATATTATTTTAGTTAATCATGAAGTCAATAAAAAACTATCTGTTGCAAGAAGATCTGGAATCAATCTTTGTAGAGGGCTTTATGTTATGCATGTTGACTCAGATGATTGGTTGGAAGTTAATAGTTTGATGAGTATTTCTAGAATTATTAAATATTACTATCCAGACGTTGCAGTATTTAATTATTATGTTGAAAATTCAAATAATAAGAGGAAGTTAATCAAATCAATTGGAACAACTTTCTTTTTTACAAATAAAGGGGAATTTCAAGAGTATTTTTTGGGAGCACCATGGAATAAAGTAGTTAGAAAGGAATTGTTGGATGACTTGATTTTTGGTTCTGTTGGAATAAATAATGGTGAAGATCTTGTTTATTCAACGGAGCTTTTTTTAAAGGCGGAGACTATATTGTTAAGTGATTTTGCTTACTATGTGTATTTTAATAATTTAACGTCATTGTCTAGAGGTAATGATTCTGTCATTTTTCTCTCAAATCAATTAGTGGTTTTAGACGAGTTAACTAAGATTTTAACAAGGTATAAGGTAGCAAAAACAATTAAGAACTTTGCTATTAATTACTATTTAGATTTTATTCTACTTGAAGTATTTAAGTATAATTTTAAATTGAATAAGAAAAAAAGGCAAGAGGTTTTCCCTTTTTTAGCTAGTATATTTGCTAATACTTTAATTACTGAAATCGAAAAGGATGAATTACATGGTTCCATGTATTCAAAGATTAAATGTTTTGGTAAAGTATTAAAAAGATTCGGAGTAAGAAAGGTAATTGGTTTAATTGTTAAATAAGATATACTATGAATAAAATTTCAATTGTTGACAAGTATGTTGAGCTTAAAAGGAAGTCTGGTTCACATTCTCCAAGTATTAATAGTATTAAGGAAAGGATTCCCGAATTGAAAATTAATGTTGATGCCTGTTTTTTATCAAATCCTTATGCAACTGAGCTATTTTTAGATTATTTTAAGCGCGAGATGATAGACACAGATGAGATATATTCTGTTCTTGAGTTTTATCCTTCGCAAAATAGAATTATAGCCAGCTACGTCGAAAAACAATTGGGCATTGAACCTGGTTTTGTTTTTATTAGTAATGGCGCAATAGAGGTTATACAAGCTGTTATTCACCGGTATGCAAAAGGAAAAATCATGGTAATCTTGCCAACATTTTCATCTTATTATGAATATGCTACCAAGGAAATGGAAGTCGTATTTTATTATCTAGACAAAAAAAATGATTTTAAATTGGATATTACTGATTACATAAGTAAAGTGAATCAAATAAGACCTAATACCATTGTTTTGATTAATCCAAATAATCCTGATGGTGGGTATATTTCGCAGTATGATCTAAAGAGATTAATAAACGAACTGAGTTGGGTAGAGAATATAATTATAGATGAGAGTTTTATACATTTTGCTTATGAGGATAATGATTTAACAATGAAGTCAATTGTTAAAGGAATTATTAATAAAGATAATGTTGTTATTGTAAAAAGCATGTCAAAGGACTTTGGTATAGCAGGCTTAAGATGTGGTTATGCTGTCATGAGTAAGAATAGAGTTGATGACCTTTTGGCAAATGGTTTTTTGTGGAATTCAAATGGTATTGCAGAGTATTTCTTTCAGTTGTATTCAAGGGAAGACTTTTTAGAAAAGTATGAATATGCTAGAAAAAAATATATTAATGAGTCTAAATTGTTTTTTAAGAAATTAAAAAAGATAAAGAATATTAAAGTTTATTCGTCACTAGCGAATTTTGTTCTTATAGAACTATTGAATGGATTAAATGCTGATGAAGTTTCGACTCAATTGCTTTGTGATTATGGAATCTATGTAAGAAATTGTAATGACAAAATTGGCTTGGATGGCGAGTTTATTCGTGTTGCAGCTAGAACTGATCACGAAAATGAATTAATATTAAGAGCTTTAGATGGTGTTACGAGTTTTACTGAGAAATTTCATTGATAGTTGTTTTGATTTTCTTACGTTCATTGCTTTTAAGTATTCAATTAAAAAATGCGAGAGTTTTAATGAAGTAGTAATTTTTGATTTAGACAATACACTATGTAACACTTATCCACTCTTAAATTCTATGAGTTTAAGAAGTGTTTATAGATATGTTCAAGTTCATCCTCCAATGATTAAATTACTGGATGATTTTTATAAAAATGAAGTATATTTATTTATTTTGTCTTCCAGAAAAGTAAAATATTGGGGAACAACAAAAAAGTATATCAGGCAGAATATAAGTAAGTCGGTACCTTTTTACTTAGTTTCAGAGCCACACGAGAAAATTAAGTTCATTAAATACTGTTCCGGACGTTTTGATAAAGTGATTCTTTTTGATGATTTGAGCTACAATCATGAGAATGGGGAAGTGAAATTTTATAATGAAGTGATAGATGCCATTAGGAAAATGCCTGTATCTTATTTTGACTTCGACGATATTTGTAGAATTAATAATTGTAATAGATGAGTAAAATTACTTTTTATATTTTTTTCCTTTTAAGGAAAATTATGTTTTTTCTATACCTTTTTCGTTCTATTCAAATAAAAGGACTTGTAATTGGCAATAAAACTGATGTGATTGTTTGGGCACCGATTTTTTCATGGAAATATTTCATTAGGGATAGAATATTACTTGACTTTTCACACATTAATAGCCTTTCTAGAAAGAAGATTAAGTTTAAATTATATGTAGGAAAAAATATAGGTAAGTTCAGCAATAAAGTAATATTTATGGCCTATGATTTTGAACACAATTTTTTTGGTTTAAGAGATTATACCAAACAATTATACTTGATCATAAGAGAACTTGAAAATCAATCGAATATAGTATTCCCAAGTTCAAGTGAATTTTTATTTTGGGAGAATAAACAGTATATGCATGAAGAATTTGAAAGGTTAAAAATTTCTCAGCCTAAAACGGAAATTGTTTACAATTTTCATGATGTGGACCTTACAAAATTTAGTTTTCCTTTTTTGATTAAGGAAGTACATTCATGTCAATCGAATGGAGTATTTAAAATTGATAAAATTGAAGATTATTTTGAATTAAGATCTAGGATAGAAGGCAGTGTTTTCTTGATTCAAGAATTATTAAATATACGTAGAGATATGCGTGTAACTATCGTAGGAGATGAAGTAGTACACTTTTATTGGCGAATAAATAATCATAGTGAATGGAGGCCTACTTCAACTGGCCATGGTAGTTCAGTCGATTTTGAAAATTTCCCGTTAAGTTGGAAAAAATTTATTGTTGATGAATTTTTAAAATTAAATCTAGTGACTGGTGGATTAGATATTGCTTGGCAAAATGATGATTTATCTGGTACCCCAATTATATTAGAGGTAAGTCCAACATACCAATTAAATCCAGTAACATTTAATCCCAAGCACATTATTAAGTATGGTCACTATAAGAAAAAGTCAATTTTCGGTATTAATAGCTATTTGAACCAGTACATTATCCAAACATTAGCGGTATCGGATAAAATTATTGATATTCGCTTAAATAAAATTAGGGACAGGATATAAATGTTAAAAAGCGTTCAAAACTTTTTGTTATTTGCTTATTTTTTCTCAATAAATTTTCAAGAGTATAAATTATTTAATCTGGGATTTCTCTCTATCCCTAAGGTTATTGCTATATTTTACTTATTATTTTTATTGCCCAGTATACATATTTTCTTAAACACTCGAAGAATTAATTTCGTGTTAGTTCCTATTTCTATATTTTTTATTCATTTGACATTAATTAATATACTGAACATAAATGATAAAAGTTATGAGTTTTTGGATTTTACATTGTTTATTAATATCATTTTGTTTTGGTTTATTACCATTCATTTTTCTGGCAATATTTCAATAAGTTCGTATGCAGTCCTATCTTTCGCATTGGGATCAGTTTTATTGTCTTTTTTTTATTTATTGGAAATAGGAGTAGTAATTGATGAACATGGACGCATCTCAATTTTTGATGATAATTCTAATTTTGTTGGAATTAAAATGGCGGTTTCGATTATTTTAATAATTTTCTTAGTTATTCAGAATACTTTGCAGTTTAATTTGTTAAGATATTGTCTTTTTTTACCTATACCTTTAATGTTGAAATTATTGATTGATACTGGATCACGTGTTTCCCTCATTTCACTAGTATTAATGATGTTAGTGGGCTTTCTTTTGGTAAAGAAGAATGGTACGGTCATCAAAATTACTATTTTTTTAATTTTCACTGGCTCTGTATTGTTTTTTTATAATTTTATTCTAGAAAATCCCATTTTATTATTAAGACTGAGTTCTTCTATTGAAACAAATGATTTGGCCGGTCGTGAAGTTATTTATGCAGAAATTTGGGACGTTGTATCGAATAATTTATTTCTAGGAATTGGGCAAACAGGTTACTTCGCGAAGTTTGGTAATGGGAGTCCTCACAATGTTTTGTTGGAAATAATATGTTATTCTGGAATTTTGGGATTGTCGTTTTATTTCTTTTTCTTATACAAGACGTTTATTGTTGCAATCAAATCAAAATCAAGTCAAAATAATATTTTACCCTTTATATTGCTAATACCATTGTGTGGTCTTATACTTTCTGGCCAAATATTAGATTTAAAGTTAGGTTGGGTGATTTTTTCTTATGTAGCTAGTAGTAAATTTTTTTTAAATAAGGATTTAAAATTTACAGAATAAAAAGAAGATTTCAGTTATGATCAAGAAAAATATTTTACTTTATATTGATAGTTTAATGGTCGGAGGAATGCATAAGCAAACTTTATATTTGGCAAAATACTTGAATAAGGATTTATTTAATGTAACTGTGCTTACACAAAATACTAACCAGGGAGGGCTAAGAGAAGAATTTTATAATTCTGGAGCGAAAATTTTAGACTTAGGTAGGGATTCTTTGCCAACAAAAAAAAAGTCGTTTAACCCATTTCTGTCATTAAAGTTATTACGAATTTTGAAACGGGAAAAAATCGATTTAATTTACTTGAATGCAGCCCCTAATCTAATTTATTTTCTTATAGCGAAGTTGTTTTTATTTCGACGAATATCACAAGTTGGTTCTTTTAGGGCTTTAACATTTTGGAAAGGCAATCTTGGAATTAAGTACCGATTGTTAGACAGGTTCTTTGCACAATTATTATATTCTAGTTCTGATTTAACAATTGTAAATTCGGATGCATTATTATATAATTATAGTCAATTATTATTAATTAAGAAGAAACGTCCTTTGGTGGTAATTAAGAATGGGTGTGATTTTAATTTTAATATTTCTAAATCAGTAGCAAATGTACGTAGTGAATTACGATTAAATGATAGTGATTTTTTTGTCTTGATGGCTGCTCGTTTAGATCCATGGAAAGACTTTATTACATTGTTAGAGGCCGTAAAAATTCTCAAGATTACGGATAAAAATATCAAGTTAGTTTTAATGGGGGATGGGCCGTTGAGACATGAAGTCGAACGATGCATAATGAACCATAATTTGGGAGATTCTGTTTTTTTAATTGGCGAAAGATTAGATTCAATAAATTATATAAATGCATGCGACTTGTCAGTTCTGTCGACAAATGGTGAAGGATTTTCTAATACAATTTTAGAGTCCATGTTTCTTAGTAAAGTTGTGATCGCAACAAGGGTTGGAGGTAATGTTGAAATGATTGGGGACTCTGATGATTACGGATTTTTAGTTGCTCCTAAAGATTCAAAACTACTTGCTGAAAAAATTAGATATTGCAAGAATAACC
>JACCDK010565510.1_pt1 | contig 10951 bp, 10 predicted proteins | sample 7445871 | NCBI WGS metagenome assembly JACCDK01 (sample SAMN15323436, study PRJNA562643) | freshwater metagenome | isolation source: river surface water | place: USA:Blue River Watershed | collected 2017-08-15
AGCTGGAGCAGCGCGCACAGATTTCCGAGCTCGAGCCTTTAATCACCGAGACCTTTCAGCTGAATTACCAAAAGGCTGACGCCTTTCGTCAGGTCTTCGGGCTTGATGGTCAGGCCGGGCGCGGCAGTATTTTGTCGCGTCGCGGCAGTGCATCCGCCGAGCCGCGCACCAATAAATTGTTTGTTACCGACACGCCCAGCCGTCTGGAGGAAGTCCGCAAGCTGATACAACTGACCGATATACCCACGCGTCAGGTCATGATCGAAGCGCGTATCGTCGAGGCAGATGACACCTTCAGCAAAAGTCTGGGCGTAAAACTGGGCTTTGCCGATCTTCGCGGTGGACGCGGTGCGACGCCTGGCATTAATCTGCCCGGCGCCAGCCGGCTGGCGGTCACCGGAAATTATCTCGGCGTGGGCGAGCAGACTCTGCAAGCGGCAGTGACCCAACAATCCTTTATTCCGAACACGCAATTGGTTAACTTGCCTGCCGCATCAATCAATGGCGCATCACCGGCGAGTATGGGGATCAGTCTGTTCTCGGCCAATGCCAATCGTTTTCTGAATCTTGAGCTGTCCGCCCTGGAAGCTGACGGCAAAGGAAAAATCATTTCCAGCCCACGTGTGGTCACCGCCGATCAGCAGCCGGCGCTGATCGAGCAGGGCGAAGAAATTCCTTTTCAACAGGCGACCAGTAGCGGCGCGACATCGATTCAGTTCAAAAAAGCGAACCTCAAACTGGAGGTCACACCTCAGATTACGCCAGACGGCAATGTGATTCTGGTGGTCGATGTCGCCAAAGATTCCCGTGGTGTTGCCGTGGGCTCCAGCTTCGCCATCAACACCAAGCACGTTAAAACCAATGTGCAGGTCGAGAATGGCGGTACGGTGGTCCTGGGCGGGATTTTTACCCAAACCGAGATTGATAGTGAGCTTAAGGTGCCGGTCCTGGGGGATATTCCGGTGTTGGGTCGCCTGTTCCGCAGCACGCGTCGTACACGGGATCAGACCGAGCTGCTGATCTTCATTACGCCCCGCATCGTGACGGATTCGCCCATCGTGCGCTGACCCGGACTGGCTGGGATTGGCCCCGTCCTCAGTGGGCGGATGCGATAAACTGTCGTCTTTCCGGGGAAATACGCCCGATTGGCGGCAATGATGCAGAACTCGACAAACAATATCTTTCTGGTTGGCCTGATGGGCTCGGGCAAGACCACGATAGGACGCTCGCTGGCCAAAAAACTCAATTTGCGTTTTGTCGATGCCGATCAGGAAATCGAAACACGAACAGGCGCGTCCATTCCACTCATATTTGAAATCGAAGGCGAAGCCAGTTTTCGCCAGCGCGAGGCAGATGTCATACGTGATCTCACTGCGCAGCAGGGGATTGTGCTGGCCACAGGTGGGGGCGCAGTACTGAATGAAACCAGCCGGCAGCTGCTGCGTGAGCGTGGGACAGTGATTTATCTGCGCGCATCCGTGGCCAGCATTCTTCAGCGCACCAGCCATGACAAAAATCGTCCGCTGCTCCAAACGGCCGATCCGAGAGCAAAGATAGAAGCATTGTCGCGTGAGCGTGCGCCGCTGTATCAGGAAGTCGCGCACATCATCATTGAAACCGGAAGGCCGAACGTCCATTCCGTTGTTCACAACATTCTGACGCAACTACAGAGCAATACCAAGAGCACGCCGGTTGACAGTGAATCATCAACCAACGCCGACAACCGCGAAGCCGAATCCGATTCCCTGCCATGACATCAAGCCACTCTGTTTTTGCAGATCTCACCGTATCGCTTGGAGAGCGCAGCTATCCCATTATCATCGGCCGCCATTTGCTGGGGCAGACAGATTTCGCCCATCACATCCCCGGCAAGCGGGTGGCTATCGTCACCAATACCATCGTCGCACCCCTGTATCTTCAGCAATTGATCGACACGCTTGAGGCTGCTGGCAAACATTGTCTGGCTATCGTGCTGCCCGATGGAGAAGAAGAAAAAAATGTCGACAATCTGATGCGTATTTTTGATGCGCTGCTTGAGAATAAATGTGATCGCAAGACCACCATGGTGGCCTTGGGTGGTGGGGTGATTGGCGATATGACGGGGTTTGCTGCGGCGACCTATATGCGCGGTGTGCCCTTCGTTCAAATTCCCACAACGCTGCTCGCGCAAGTGGATTCTTCGGTTGGTGGCAAGACAGCGATCAATCATCCGCTGGGTAAAAACATGATTGGTGCGTTTTACCAGCCGCAATCGGTGCTGGCGGATACCGCCACCTTGTCCACCCTGCCGCAACGCGAACTCTCTGCCGGACTGGCTGAAGTCATCAAGCACGGCGCCATTATCGATGCTGAATTTTTCAGCTGGCTGGAAGCTCACATGGCGCAGTTGATGGCGCGCGATGATGCGGCGCTGGCGCACGTGATTCAGCGTTCCTGTGAAATCAAAGCAGATGTCGTGCGACAGGATGAGCGAGAATCAGGGCTGCGTGCCATTCTGAATTTTGGGCACACGTTCGGGCATGCGATTGAGGCGGGAATGGGATACGGTGAGTGGCTGCATGGCGAGGCCGTGGGTTGTGGCATGGTGATGGCAGCGGATTTATCGCATCGACTGGGTTATTTGTCAGCGCAAGACAAGTCACGCATTACCGCACTCGTGAAAGCCGCTGGTCTGCCTGTCGTGGCGCCGGATCTGGGTACTGAGCGCTGGCTGGAGTTGATGGAGGTCGACAAGAAAAACGAGGGTGGCGAGATTAAATTCATTCTGCTCAAACCACTCGGTCAGGCCATCATCACGGGCGTACCCAACGATATGCTGAAGGCAACTCTCGCTGCCTGCATCGGGCAAAAATCATGATGACTGATTTTGAAGCGCATCTTGCTCCGTATGCTGCCCGTTCGACTGCTTCTCGCGGGCGACATTTTGCCGAGAGTGCTTCTGATACACGCAGTGAATTTCAGCGTGATCGCGACCGCATCATTCATTGCACGGCGTTTCGTCGCCTTGAGTACAAGACGCAGGTCTTCGTTAATCATGAAGGTGACCTGTTTCGCACACGGCTGACGCATAGCATCGAAGTCGCGCAAATTGCCCGCTCGCTCGCTCGCAATCTGCAACTCAACGAAGATCTTGTCGAGGCGATCTCGCTGGCGCATGATTTAGGGCACACGCCCTTTGGTCACGCCGGACAGGATGCCCTGAACGCTTGCATGAAAACGTATGGTGGCTTCGAGCACAACCTCCAAAGTCTGCGCGTGATCGACAAGCTGGAGCAGCGTTATGGCGCGTTTGATGGCCTTAATCTGATGTTCGAAACGCGCGAGGGTGTGCTCAAGCACTGCTCACTGCCCAATGCGGAGCAGTTAGGGGAGGTGGGTCGCCGCTTCATCGAGCGCAAGCAACCCAGCCTCGAAGCGCAGCTGGCCAATCTGGCCGATGAGATTGCGTACAACAACCATGACATTGATGACGGTCTTCGTTCGGGCTTGCTGACCACGGCGCAGCTCGATGAAGTCACCCTCTATGCGCGCTACTGGTCGCTGGTGCAGAAAGAGTTTCCGGGCATTCAGGGGCGACGTGCCATCAACGAAACAGTTCGTCGCATGATTAACGCACTGGTCGTTGATCTGATCGAAACCTCGCGCGCCCAGATACGCGACGCGGGTGTGAAGTCGATTGATGATGTACGCAACTCGCCCGCGCTGATTTCGTTCTCTGACAAAATGAAACAGGAAGCCCAGGCACTCAAACGCTTCCTGAGAGCGAATCTTTATCAGCACTATGTGGTCAATCGCATGACCAGCAAGGCCAGACGTATTGTCACTGACTTGTTCAATATCTTTCTCGAGGGCCCGCAACTGATGCCGCCTGACTATCAGACGAAGGACGAGAATATCAATGACCAGGCGCGCAAGGTGGCGGATTACATCGCAGGCATGACAGATCGCTATGCCATGCGCGAGTATCGACGCTTGTTTGCCGTCGACGAAATCTGATCAGGCCATCGTCTGAAACGCTGATTTCAGCATTGGCTCAGCGTTTCCTCACTCCAGCGAACGCAGGGGATGCGCATAGGCAGGCCAGGCACTTTCAAAGAAGCGCTCCACCATGGCCGGCGTGACCTCGGCCAGGGTGGTCGGATTCCATTTCGGCGCGTGATCCTTGTCTACCGCCAACGCGCGCACACCCTCGATGACCTCGCCATGCTCGAAACAGCGCCTGACCATGGTGCGCTCCATGCGCAAGCAGTCACCAATCGTCATCGTTGCGGCGCGGCGTAGCTGCGACAGGGTGACGCACATCATCAGTGGCGAGCGCTTGCGCATGGTCTCCAGGGTTTTGCCAGCAAACTCGCTGCTGTCTGCCGAGAGCGATGCCATGAGCTCGTTGATGGCGTTGCCCGAAAAATGGTGTTCAATCGACTCCCGCATGCCTGCAAGGCGACTGCTCGCAGGATCGGCTTGCGAAGCGAAAGGTGCTGCGAATCGTGAGATCGCCTCGCGCAGAGTGCCTGCTGATGATGCAATGACAAGCGCCTGCAAGGCAGGTAGTTCAGCCGCGGGCACAAACACATCAGCCAGCCCGGCATATAGCGCGTCGCTGGCGCCGATCATCTCGCCTGTCACCCCAAGGTAGGTACCGAGCTGTCCGTTGGCGCGCGACAAAAAGTGTCCACCGCCCACATCAGGGAAGAGTCCTATGCCGACTTCGGGCATGGCCATTTTTGTGCGCTCTGTCACCACACGGATTCGAGCTGCCGGCCCCGCCTGCGCAATGCCCATGCCGCCACCCATCACGACACCATCCATGAGCGCGATATAGGGCTTGGGGTAATGGTGAATGAGATGGTTAAGTGCATATTCCTCGGTAAAAAAATCCTCAATCAGCGCCGCACCTTCAGTCGCTGTGGCTTTTCCCTTTTGGTGGAAAAAACGGATATCACCACCAGCGCAGTAGGCTTTTTCGCTGCTGCTGCGAACCATTACGCAATGAATGTCTGACTGATCGCGCCAGTCCAGCAGCGCGCTGGTCATGGTGCGGACCATATCGAGTGTGAGTGAATTCAGTGCGCTTGGGCGGTTCAGCGTGATGATGCCGGTGTGACCGCTAACTTCAGTCAATACGAGGTCGCTCATAAGATGTACTCAGACAGGTGGTCAGTCGAAAGACGTGAGTTTATCGGGAATGCGTCACTCCGCGCTTTGGAAGCGGGAAAGCCGGTCTTTTGCGCTAGGGAGACGCTGAATAAAACCGGGTTTTATGGCGAGCCGGCGTAGCGGTGCGATGCGGAGCCAAGGAAAACCAGGGACTTATCACGATTAATGCAGCTGAAAAACTTTCGGATTTATTGAATCAGGGTTTCCTCGGGATAGTCTGCCTCGGCGCGCCGCCGCCGACGCGCCGAAACCGAGGCGAAAAAAAGGGCGCGATCGCGCCCCGTTGCAGGATCGCTAAGAGCGTCAGGCGGCTTCCGCCTCCGGGCCCGTGTAGCGCTTGATGCCCTCGTGCTGATGGTTCTGGATCTTGTCCTTGTGTTTCAAGACCTGCCGGTCCAGCTTGTCCATGAGCAGATCGATGGCCGCGTACATATCCTGGGCTTCGCTCTCGACATGCAAATCCTTGCCGCGCAAATGCAGATTGATTTCCGCGCGCTGGCGTTTTTCTTTTTCGGTCAGGGAGTCGACGGAGAGTGTGACGGTGATGTCAATGACGTTGTCAAAGTGACGCTTGATGCGCTCAAGCTTGCTTTCAACATAAGCCCGCAAGGCAGGGGTGAGTTCCAGATGATGCCCACTGATTTTCAGATTCATACAGAGTGCTCCTTGGTATGGCGTTGCTGCCGTTTCTTTAGCGAATGATCGAAGACACATTCGCAGGGCGTACAGCAACGGTTAAAAACTCGGGAAGCTACAGGGACTTACGAAGATTTACCGGAGGAATTTTCAAGGCTTCGCGATACTTTGCGACCGTACGTCTCGCGACGACCATTCCTTGTTCAGCCAGCATATCCGTAATTTTGCTATCGGAAAACGGGTTCTTGGGGTCCTCGGCTCCTATCAATTGTTTAATCAAAGCACGTATGGCGGTCGATGACGCCTCGCCGCCGGCTTCCGTGGCGACGTGGCTGCCAAAGAAGTATTTCAATTCAAACATGCCATGAGGCGTCAGCATGTATTTTTGCGTGGTCACACGAGAGATCGTGCTCTCATGTAAACCCAGTGTATCAGCTATTTCCCGCAGTACAAGTGGCTTCATCGCGACTTCTCCGTGAGAGAAGAAATTGCGTTGCCGCTCTACTATCGCCTGCGCTACCCGCAGGATGGTGTCAAAGCGCTGACGCATATTCTTGATCAGCCATTTCGCTTCCTGAAGCTGCGAAGTGAGTGATCCCTCGCCTTTGTTTTGCTTGAGGATATTGGCATACATGGCATTGACTCGCAGCTTGGGCATGACGTCCCGGTTCAGTGTCACCTGCCATCCGTTCTTTGCCCGTTTGACAATCACATCCGGCACCACGTAATCCGATGCATCACCCGCATACGGCGCCCCCGGGTGAGGATTGCACGCCTTAATAACCGCTTGGGCTTCGCGCAAGTCTTCGTCGTCGCAATCCAAAGCCTTCTTGAGCTTGTTGAACTCGCGCTGGGCGAATAGTTCAAGATAATTTTCCACCAGCGTGAGCGCCATGCGGCGCGTGACGAAGGGAACTTTCTCCATGCGGCGAATCTGCAAGGACAGGCATTCCGAGGCATTGCGCGCACCGACGCCGGCGGGATCGAAACTCTGCAGCAGCTTGAGCGCCACCTGCATTTCATCCATGTCGATGTCGAGCTCTTCAGGAAGGCGGCCGTGGATATCTTCCAGAGGCTCTTCCAGATAGCCGTTGTCATCCAGCGCTTCAATCAGTAATTCCACCAGTGCGCGGTCACGGCGATTGTCGACCGTGACCGAGAGTTGTTCCAGCAGATGCTCGCGCAGCGTGCATTCATGCGCTTCGAGCTGCGGACGTGCATCGTCGTCTTCGGGGGCTTTGGATGAGCGCGCCACATCATCAAAGCTCCACTCAGCTTCGGTGCCGCCGCTCTCCTCGCCTTGTGCGGGGGGATCGAAAGTGCCCTCTGATGCGGCATTGGCATCCGCATTCGATTCAGCCTCGGTTGAAGGTGTTGTGGGAGCCTGGCTGATCGCCCCATCGCCTAGCAGACGGATCGAATGGTCGAGTGGATCATCAAGACGTTCCAAGAGAGGATTGTCGGTCAGCATTTGCTCCAGCTCCTGATGCAGTTCCAGCGTAGACAGCTGCAGCAATCGTATGGATTGCTGCAGCTGTGGCGTTAACGCCAGATGCTGTGAGACGCGGAGCTGTAGGGTCTGCTTCATCGAGTCCGGCCCTTACCTGCGGAAATTTTCACCGAGATATACCCGGCGAACCGACTCATTGTTAATGATATCGTCCGGGCTGCCCGAGGCCAGCACGGAGCCCTGATTGATGATGTAGGCACGATCGCAAATATCCAGGGTCTCGCGCACATTGTGGTCCGTGATCAGCACGCCGATGCCGCGTGCTTTAAGGAAGCGCACGATACGCTGAATCTCGATTACCGCAATCGGGTCGACACCCGCGAAGGGTTCATCAAGCAGGATAAAGCGCGGATTGCTTGCTAATGCGCGCGCGATTTCAACGCGGCGGCGCTCACCCCCCGACAGTGACAGCGCGGGGTTCTCGCGCAGACTCTCAATCTGCAAGTCTTCCAGCAGCGTGTTGAGTCTTTTGTCGATTTCTGCGCGCGTGAGCGGTTTCCCATCGGACTTTTGTAATTCCAGTACGGCGCGAATATTGTCTTCGACGGACAGCTTGCGAAAAACAGAGGCTTCCTGCGGCAGGTAAGACAGACCGAGTTCCGCTCGGCGATGAATAGGCAGTCTGGAAATGCGCTCGCCGTCGAGCAGAATCTCGCCCGCCTCCGATGGTACGAGTCCCACAATCATGTAAAACGATGTGGTCTTGCCCGCGCCATTGGGACCAAGCAGACCGATCACTTCGCCGCTGACGACCTCAAGTGATACATCTTGCACAACGAGACGAACGCCATAACTTTTCTGTAAGTTATGTACGCTCAGGGTGCTGGAGGCGCTTTGTGTCATTATTTATTTTTCTGCGTTACGGGGCTGGATCACGACCCGTACTCTCCCGGTTCCTGGCTTGCTTTCGCCGGCGGCCGAGTTGTCAACGGTGTAAAACTCGGTTCTGCTGTCGTAGGAGACGAATTCACCTTCGACCTCATCGGTGATCTTGCCGGCCTCGGTCATTTTTATTTTGGCGTTCTTGAACAGTTTTGCGATTTCGGTTTTGGTGTCGTACTCAATGCGATCAGCGGCGCTACCGTCGATCCACATGTCTTTGCCGCCATCACGCTTTTGACGAAATTTGGTGACGCCTCCCGGCGCTGCATACAGCGTTGCGAATTGATTGCCTGCCGCATCCTTGCGCACGGTCATTTTGTCGGCATGCATCACCAGTGTGCCACGCGTTAGAACGACGTTGCCAGAAAAGACATTGGTTTGCTTGGAGTTATCGTAGGTGCCGTGATTGGCTTCCACGTGCGTGGGTTTGTCGAAATCCGCTTTCTCTGCATACGCGACCTGCAACATGATTGCGCCAAACATGGCGGCACAACCTGCTCGGATTTTGTGGTTTCGAGAATTATTTTTCATCACGTTTCTCCTTCAAATAGAAAACATGCTATCTGCCTATGGCTTTTTGGGTGGCAGGTAAACCCCATTGACCCTGCTCTCGAGAGTCAGCTGTTGTGTTGCATTGTTGGCGACCATGCCGGTACCCGACAAGTGCATGTTCCCAACGCGGATGTCGACGTGCCGATCCGTTGTCACGATATCTTTTTCCGGCAGTACCAGCATGTAATCAGAGGTGACCGTCAGCGGTTCTTCACCGCGGACTTCTGCGCGCTCGAGAATCACCTTATCAATCAATCGCACCTCCGAGTGGTCACCATTGATATTGGCGATTTCCGCTCGTAACGTGGTCGGTGGACGATTCGGCGCGAAGTTGCGTATCACCGGCTTCTCAACGACGTTGTGCTTGTCTGAAGGATAGTGCGTCATTTTGTCTCCCTCCACCCGGTACTGCACCAGACCGTTGGCGTCCAACTTCGAGTAAGTGAAGTTCTCGACAAAATAGTCAGGCTTGGTGTTCTCGACCTTGGATGGTGTCTTGTTGGGCGATTTATTGCTGAGTTCAAGCAACCAGAAGCTGCCCGCGGCCAGCAGCAATGCGAATCCCAGCAGCACCAAGGCCGGCACACGCTGGTGTACGGCGCTCGTCATGTCAGGTACGGCGCCATTGCCGCCTGGTAGTTGCCCTGTGCATGCAGGATGAAATCACATACCTCGCGTACCGCACCAAGCCCACCGCTTGCCTGCGCCACATAGTGTGCTCGGGAACGCACTTCCTCGTGACCATTTGGAACACTGACGGCAAATGCGACCCGGGTCATGACGGGCAAGTCAATGACGTCGTCGCCCATGAAGCCGCAATCCTGTGGGCCGAGTCCGGTCTCGGCAAGCAGCGTTTCGAACGCTGAGCGCTTGTCATGTATGCCTTGCATCACGATGCTGATACCCAGATCTGCTGCGCGCTTTGCCACAATGGGTGATTGTCGGGCGCTGATGATGGCGGTTTTGACGCCTGATTGCTGCAGCAGCTTGATGCCATGACCATCCAGCACATGGAAGGTCTTCAGGATTTCGCCGTCGCTGCCATAACGCAGGCGCCCATCAGTTAGCACACCATCCACATCGAAGACCATCAGCCTGACCTGTTTGGCGCGTTCTATCGCGGTGGTTTTTTGGGTGGTCTGCATCAGATCACCTTGGCGCGCGTCAGGTCATGGATATGCAATGCCCCCACCAGCCGGCCATCAGTATCCGCTACCAGCACTTGATTGATTCTGTGCGATTCCATCAGGTCCACGGCTTCCACCGCCAGCTGTTCCGGGTGTACCCGACGTGGATTCTTGTGCATCAAATCGCCGATCGCTGTGCGCGAAAAATCCTTACCCTGCTCAATCAGGCGACGCAAGTCGCCGTCCGTAAAAATACCCACCACACGAAACGCGTCATCAACGACGGCCGTCATCGCCATGCCTTTGCGGGTGACTTCAAGCAGCGCTTCCGGCAGGCTCATTTCCGGGCGCACGGCGGGTATGTCGTCGCCGGTGCGCATCACATCCCGTACATGGGTGAGCAGGCGTCTGCCGAGCGCGCCACCAGGATGGGAGCGGGCAAAATCCTCTTCCCGGAAACCGCGAGCGTCCAGCAAAGCGACCGCCAGCGCATCGCCCAGCGCCAATGTGGCGGTCGTACTTGCGGTTGGCGCGAGATTAAGCGGGCAGGCTTCGCGGGCGACGGCCACGTCGAGATGCACGTCAGCGAGTCTGGCCAGTGGCGACTGCGGGTTGCCTGTCATTGAAATCAGCTTGGCACCCATGCGCTTGACTACCGGGAGGATGGCCATGAGCTCATCCGACTGCCCGGAATAGGAGATGGCGATCATGGCATCGGCTTCGGTCACCATGCCCAAATCGCCGTGCGCTGCTTCGGCGGGGTGGACAAAGAGCGCCGGGGTGCCAGTGGAGGCAAGGGTGGCGGCAATCTTGCGTGCGATGTGCCCGGATTTTCCCATGCCTGAGACCGCGACTCTGCCCGTGCAGCTCAGCAGCAGGGCGGTCGCCCGCGCGAAGGGGTCGTCGGCAGATTGGGTCAGCCGATGCATCACCGCGAGGACGGCATCGGCCTCGATTTGTAGGGTTTCTTGCGCAAGTTTTAACGCGCGTAATGCAGCAACGTTGTCAAATTGATGCGAAGAATTTTGCTCATGCGGTAAACTCATGCGCAAAGTATAGCCCAAGATCCAAAGCAAAAAACCTGCCA
>JACCDK011582782.1_pt1 | contig 10949 bp, 22 predicted proteins | sample 7445871 | NCBI WGS metagenome assembly JACCDK01 (sample SAMN15323436, study PRJNA562643) | freshwater metagenome | isolation source: river surface water | place: USA:Blue River Watershed | collected 2017-08-15
AGCGCCATCTTTACATCTCGATCTTGCAAAAGCTTTGGATTCTTAATTATAACTGCGTTTGGAAAATCATCTCCTCTTCCATAAGCCCACTCATAATCAACACCTTCTTGGTATCTATTTAAAAAAGCTTCTTTTGCCATTGCGTCTACATCAAAGTCGAAAGCCTGCATATGGGATGGATGAATAGCAACAATCTCTTCGAATGATGAATCCATACCCTCTTCTAAACTATTACCTTCTTCTCCTAAAAGAACACCTACCGCTGTTAAGAATTCTTCAATTAATCTATCACCATCTCTTCCCATCATTTCTTGTACTAATTCTTGTACCGAACTATAGTTATGAGAATTAAGGAAAGCTTCAACTTTAGGGTGGTTAGCTGCTACATAGGATTCTGAGTCTTCATCTGTATACACCATATCGTAGATTCCATTTTCGACTACTCGAAAGTCCATAAATTTCTCAAGGTAAAGAACAGCATCTCCATCTTGTCCATTAGAAGTTAACTCATCCACGTGATCGTCAAACGCTTGATCTAGAAAAGCTTCCGCATCGCCGGGAATGTTTACAAGCTCTACATCTCCAAACTCTCCTCTACTGCCTCCTAGAATGTGGATAAATTCTTGTCCTTGTTGATCTTGAGATGAAAAATCCATTTCATCATTTTCTTTTAGCAAGCCCGCAAGCTTCTGCATTCTTCTTACTTCGTTTAACATTTTTTCTTCGTTATTTTGTTCTAAATTTAATTCATCTGCAAACTGTACCATATCACCGTAGTCCGCATCTAATAAAGCCTCCTCTACTTGGTTCCAATGAGCATTTGGGTTTTGGCATACTACTGCCCCTACCTTCTTTGCATTACCACCTTCATAAGCTTGCTTAATAGCTTTGAATCTCCAATCGTTAGGTCCTAATTCGTTAATCATTTTTTAATGTTTTATATAAATAGTTAGATTAAAAGAAGCTATTAATTTTTTACTTAAAACGTACTTTAGCTTTATCTGTATTAGGAACAACACGCTTACCTTTACGATCAGCAGCTGCTTTTTTACGAGCAGTAGCAGCACGTTCTGCTTTAGTTAAACGATTTGCTTTAGCACGAGGCAGACAACGAGTTGTTGCATTACCTTTTTTCATTGTGCCACAAGGACCAGTTATATTACCTTGAGTATCGATACGAACCCAATCTTCTTTTTCAAACCAATCACGTAAAGATTCGTCCATATTTAAATAAAAATCTTCAGGTTTAAATCCTTTTTTTTCTATACTCCAAAGTATTTGGTTATATTTTCCATTATAAAATAATTTATCCTGATTTTTTTGTATATGAGGTATAGCTTGGGGCATTGGATTTTTTATTGATATTTTCATCCAAGGTTCAACATTAGCTAAATTTTTTAATGTAATAATACTAGCATCACCTTCCCAATTTGGTTCACCTACTCCTCCTTTACCGTCTCCTGGTTTGCTAACAAATATGATACCTTTATCAACTAGTTTTTGAATGTTAAAGGGATTTTGTTTAACTAAATCAAATGAAGACATATCATCATATTCACCTTCTTCCATTAATCCTTTACAGACTTTAACAGCACGACCGGATAAATAAGCCGATGGCTTTTCACCAGCAGCTATGCGGCGATCGTAATAGGCTCTACCTTTAGGACAAAGCTTTTTTTCCTCAAGAACTTCACGTAGAACGTCGACTAATTTTACCATATATATTGTAATAATTACTGTCCTAATTGAGCTTTGAATTGAGGAAAGTCGTTTTTATACCCCTGTTCAGACTCATCATTCGAGTCGGAAGTATATTGCCATCCCCAGTACAAACTTTCATTTACAGCAAAACCATAGAAGTTATGCACCTGCTTTTGGAGCTCTAACGTGTTTTCTATATTCCAGTTATGACCTAACCAGATCATCCCCGATTCAATGTTAGCAATAATGTTATCCTCTTGCAAGGTAGTATGACGGTTTTCCAACCAGTTTAACCTCTCTATTAGCTTTTGGTAAATAGAATTAGGCATTCCCCATCTGTTGGATCCCAAGAAAATAACTACATCGCTATCAAATAACTCCTTAGAGATCTTCCACAACTCATCCTCAGGAGAGTTGATATTAGCCCAGCATCTATGATTACCGGTAGGATTCTTACTGGAGTCTTCTAATCTGGATTTTAATACCCCGCAAGTATTGCCGGACTTTAAAGAAACATTACCCTCACACACAACGATATTCATCTTTGCCACATCAAGTAACACCGCCTTATCACCTAAAGCCTGTTTCATTATATGACCCAATACCAAAGACTTTGGAATATCACCAAACTCCTTCTCTACAAACTCCCCCCTATTAGATGTGGAAAGCAAAAGAACTTTCTTCTTTGTTTGAAGGTAATTCACGGTCGTAGTTAACTGATCTAAGAGGTAAGTGGGTATTTGGTCCCCATAAGAAGTTTCTCCCTCGTTAATCTCAAATAAGAAGTCTGTTAACTTGATCACAATATATATTTTGTTATAGGGTATGAAAAATTTGGTTTATTTCGATACACCGATTTCACTTTTATATAAATAGTTGTAGGTTTGGAAATCGCAGTCGCAGACTCATTTGTAGGGAAGTTATATATTAGTATATATGATCTTTAGTTGTGAAAATTTGCGGAGAGATTTCTAATTTGATCAAGGTTCGTGTTTTCGGAAAACCGCCCTATTCCGTGATATTACGTTGGGTTCATAGTGGCGCCATGGTGACCTAAGCTGGCGTCATGGTGGCCTCATGTGTCGCCAGTGCTCCTTGGTGTGTCCAAGGGTGCTACTGTGCTTTGTGCCTGTATCTATTCCAGGCAGGGTCGTATTCAGCGATTAGGGACTGTTCGAAGCCTTCTGCTATGTTAATTGTCCTACCTTCGGACTTTCTGGTGAGTTTTGATGTCTTAATGTAGATCTCTACCTCTTTCCCTTGTTCAATGGCTGATATGATTCCATTCCGGACTCTATACATTCTTTTGTTGGCTAGATATGATAGAGGCCTAACTGTTCCTGGCATACTCTTGCCGATGTACATACATACTCCATCAACAAGTAAGGCATAGACGATAGGTTGGTAGGTGTGCTTGGTGTATCTTTTGACTGCTGGCGTGCCATTATCATTTATGTAGGCAGCTATCTTTCTAAACTTATATTGGGAGATGAAATCCATTCTGGTTTATAATATTAAGTTACATATGATTCACATGCAAGGCAACGGGTAGCATAAAAAAAGCCCAAGAATTTCTTCCTGGGCCTGGGTAGCAATGTAGGCTTAGCTTAGGCTGCGACTACGTTTGCTTTGCGGCGGTAAGTAGCTTTGTAAGCTTCCTTAACGATCTGGTCATTATTACGACGACCAGCTAACGTATTGATGACGTGGCTAACTGAGTAACCTGTACGATCAGCAATCTTGTTTGTGTCTCCCTTGCGAAGACGGTCTTGGATAAAAGATAATGAATACATAACTTTAGTTTAATTAATTAATTTATTACAATATACTATGGGTGATTAATCTAATGACTCCAACTCCATCTTAGGTTTTTTTTCCTTCTTGCTTTGTGGGTAGTAGTTAACTCCTTCTACTGTAATGAACTCTGTGTACTCTTCAAAGACATCACTGGCCTTTACCCAAGTCTTTCCTTCCATCTGGATCTTTCCGTTTGCTAATCTCTTAATAGTCTTCATCGTTATTTCTTTTTAGGGTAAGTAGTTAATGTAAAGCATCCAACCAAAGCACCAAAGGCTGCTAGTAAGATGTTGTTCATGAATATGTTCTCGTCTTGTGCTACAACAGCTCCAAAGATTGCAACAACCATAATAGATAGAGAACCCATTGCTAAGATGTTTCGTCCGTCTGCTTTCTTCTTCTCGTGCTCGTATACGACTTGGTCTAATTGTTCTTGTGTCATGATATGCAGTTTTTAAATATGAACATTAATAGGATAAGGATAAGTATTTGAAAAAGGAACCCTCCCCGAGGGTCCCCTTCCTGGTTGTGGTTAGTCTTCAATTTTGAAATAACTATTTAACACATCTTCTACAATCATCTTAACACGGCTCTCATTGAAGTCTATTCTATCCAAGCTAACTTCGTTGTACTGCATGCTTAATTCATAGTCAGAGATAACATTTGTATCCTCTTCTACTAAGTTTAAGTATACCTCATGAACAATATCAGTAAGCACTCTAGAAGAAATCGTAGGCTGCTCATACTCTCGCTCCTCTGTAGTCTCAATCTGATTAACTAAGTCAGTGAATACGTTAACTGATTCATTGTTCAACTTGATGATGGTCTTTAAAAATTCTTGCTTTGTCATTTTGTTTTTATTTAAATTGTTAAATTATAATATTAAGTTACATCTGATTCACACTCTAGACAACACCTAGCTTCTCATATTTTAAAATATTATTGTAGAAGAAGTATAGCCCCTTAGTGTGGTTGTTGATAGAGTTGATACTGTAAAGCATCTTCTTCTCATCCTTCTCAAACTTTGGGTTGCCTGTAATGAACTCTGTAAGCACTTGCTTAAGTTCTGCTACAGTCTTTGTGTTGTTGACTAATTCTGAGATTGGTACTAGGTTTGATTCGTACGTCATATTGTTGTTTAATTATAGTATTAAGTTACATCTGGTTCACATTCTAGGCAACCACTTCTGCTTTTAATTTATTCAACACTATGTTCTTGATTCTTCGCATACCTTCTCTGGTCAGATCATACTTGGCACCTATCGTAGCTAAGTCAGCATCTGGATTCCAAAGCTGGAAGTATCCATCCAGAATCTCTTTAGTCCTATCATCACAAGTTTCTAGATAAGCATGGAGTCTTTTGTACAAGTCATTCTTGATAGCCAGGTTATCTGTATCAGAGGAGTGAGACTCTATTAGATCAGCACCACACAACTCCTCCGCTCCTGCCAGAGGTTTATCTAGTGAACTTACCATGGGAGCACTATGACCTGAAGGAACATACACTGCCTGGTTACGTTTAAGCTCTTCAATGATTGCGGCCTTAAGCTGGAAGACTGCATAGGTAATAAACTTTACGCTTGAGGTAGGATTGTACTTCTCCACAGCTGTGATCAATCCTAGATGAGCTGCTGAAACTAAATCCTCAAAGTCTACTTTCGTGTTGATAAACTTTCTGGCATACTGGATTGCAAAAGGAAGGTTACGTTCTACTAGAGTGTTCCGAGCATCTAAGTCTCCAGCATGTGCTGCTGCTAATAAGGTTTGTTCTTCTTTACGGGTTAGGTTTCCTTGGTAACGTATACGTGCAACTTCGTTAAAATATTCTCTCATGATGTAAGTTCTTTAAAGGTTAGGATACAAAAGAGTCCTGGGGAATATCCCCAGGCTCTAGATTAACAACAAAACAATATTACTCTACAACTTCATACTCTGCGTAGTCAACGTACTGGTTTGCTAACTCCCACAAGTCTTGATTCACTTGCATGTCTTGAGCGAAGTTCTTCAAAGGCTTACTTCTTCTAGTTTTTCCTTTCTCGTTAGTGAACTTAACTCCACCACGGATAAGACTTTCTTGTACACGATTCAATACACACCATAAGGTATCTCCTTCATCTTCTGGACGAGTACATTGTAGTACTTGCTCGATCTCATCTACTGTAACTACTTTGCCATCTCCCATACGGATCTTGATAGCCTCAGTAGCAAAGGACTCTTGCTGCTCTTTAGAAAGCTCTACTGTATTGAAGACGTTGATCTTATTAACCGCTACTGGTAACTGGTTAACGATATTGTTGATCATACCTTGCAAGTCTTCGAATGAATACCCACGGTGCTTCAATCTGAATGAACCGAAGTCGGCATCTTTAATTACTAAGCCATTCTCACATACTAGACGGAACACTCCAACCTCTACACGAATCTTTCCTACTCCCATAGCATTGTTCATAATGACTACTTTAATGTAAGCTTCTGTCTCATCTCCAGACTTAATCTTGATGTCTGGGTGAAAGAACTCTACGATGTGCATTCCATACTCAGCACGGATAGGATTCTTGCCACGTGACTTGCCAGCCTTAGCTCCGCATAGAGACCATCCTAAAGTTTCCATGTCTTCAATGATACGAGTAGTTGGTAAGAACGAATACTTATCTGATACTGTAGGGGCAGGGCTTGTAGCGAATGCCTGTGGTGCTAATACTCTTGCTTGCTCTAATGATAATGTTTGCATAACTGTTATTGTTTTAATTGTTAAATGATAGTATTAAGTTAGATCTGATTCACATTCCAGACAACAGCCTCTATAAATTATTTGAATAAAAAGCTGAGTGTGCTAAATCTTCGTAGGCTTTATCTTCTGCAACCTTTAAGTCAAACTGCTTCTGGATAAAGTAATCCAGCTTACGGTGTGCATGATCGATGTCGTAAATGTCTTCGTTCTTAACTGCTTCTACTAACTGAGCAGTCCAATATTCAATCTTTGGGAAGTACCCGTCTGGATATTTGTTTGACATAACCTTTATTGTTTAAGTTGTTGTTTAATATAGTATTAAGTTAGATCTGCTTCACACTCGAAGCAACAGGTAAGGGGGAAATTTCTTTCCCCCAACCCTTCTAACAAACAACAAACATTTCTTTATTCACTTTAATTTCTTTGATGGTGTCCTTTGAAACTGTTCTCCAGCACATCTCTGGTTTTACACCTTGTGCACGTAATTGCATATCTAGTACTGATATCAATCCCTTCTCCTCATCATTATATCTCTTCCCATTCCCATTAATCCCTAAACCTGTACCCTTGATCGAGTTGATCATTCGTTCAGTTCCATCTTTCTTTGTGAAAGTCACTGAGTAGATTGTTCCTGCAGATAAACCTTGAATCATTTCTACTGCTTGGTTTCTTGTAATGTTCTTCATATTGTTGTTGTTTTAAATTATAATATTAAGTTACATCTGCTTCACATCCCAGACAACAGCTCTTCAAAAATCTTTTGAAATCTTTCTCCGAACAAGCCGTAGGTCTCTCCTCCATCCTCTCTCACAACATACACTATGTTGTTCTCATTTCCTCCAGCCACTATAAACGTATCCCCAATCTTCAAGAGTCCTGGAACCTCATTCTTGATATCCTCTATATTTAAGATCTGAACTCTATCTCCTATTTGAAGTTCGTTACCTTCGTAGTCTTCTAACATACACTCTTCCATTGCCTTATTTGGTTAAAAGGGGGATTACTCCCCCTATGATTAAAATTATAGTTCTTCTACTTCATACTGGTACTCACCCCAGAAGTCACTATCCTCAGTATGTTCACTTATGTGTTTAACATCTGGGTCCTTACCATCATAACTTGATACAAGGTCGATTGCTGTATCCTCATCTTCTGCTTCTACGTGATAAGTTACATAAGTGAATGCTGGAATGCATTGGATTACTTCGAACGTCTTTTTTTCTGTTGACATGTTATTGTTGTTTAAGTTATAGTATTAAGTTACTTCTGGTTCACATTGTAGGCAACAGTTCTATATAATACCCGTAGCTTTTTGTATTCCATCTTCTCTACCTGCATAATAGATGTCAAGTAGGTCTACTGGGGATTGTATGTCAATCTCAACTACGAACATAAGTGCAGAATTGCCAGAGGGTCCTAACACTTTAATTTTAGGTGCAAGATCTGGACGGTCCATTAAGTGGTCAATCATGGTTTGGAAAACTACAATTTGGTATTTCATATCTGTTTTTTGATTTGTTATGCTATTAAGTTACTTCTGGTTCACATTCCAGACAACAGGTAGGGGGAATTTCTTCCCCCTTTTGTTTTATGATCTAAACATCTTCCTGCCAGTCTTTAAGAACTCTCTCCACTCATCAAACCCCATATCCTCTATCAAGTCATCTTCTAACTGTTGGTACTTACAACGTAAAGCTTCTGTTACTACTGGGCCGTAATCACCTACTGAAAGTTCATAGTTCACATCTAGTAGGTCGTTGAACAAGTGTCTTTGATATTCTGTCATGTCTTTAATTGTTTTGTTATAGTATTAAGTTAGATCTGATTCACATTCTAGACAACATTCTTTTCAAAATGTTTTAAGAAAGGAGATGCACCATATGCCGCTCCTGCCATGAATAACTTGTAGAGAGTCAATCCATGACTAACTTCAATACCAACCTTAACTGTACCATCTGAATCTGGCTGAACTGACTTAATAAGTTCTGGAGTGTGTTGGAATTGTTCTGTAAGGTAAGGAAGCTCTGTGTCTGCCATCCAAAAGTAAAAAGTGTTATCTGACATAGTCTTGTTGTTTAAGTATGATATTAAGTTAGATCTAATTCACATTGAGGGCAACTAATTGTATACCCTCTTTATTAAAGTTTTCTTGCCAGACTCTGACACTCCGTAGATAGATCCTCTCCAGAGGTTTGTCATAAGAGCAGTGTAAGCAGACTCTACATTGTAGCTGAACCGTCTGTTAGAGTTATAATAGTAACCTGTAACTCGGTAGCTTGGAAAGTTGTGTGTTGTTGGATATGGGGGCATGTTAGTGTTGTTTAATTATAATATTAAGTTACATCTCATTCACATTGAAGTCAACAGGAAGAAAGAAAAAAGGGGAAATTTTTTTCTCCCCTTTCTTCTAATTTTAGCCCTAAATGTCCTAGTAGTCCATACTCAAATTATCAAGGTAATCTCTAATCTCATTTATAGCTAATTTCACACACTCATCTTCCCACCCTTCCTCAGTAGGATTTTCAACTTCTGAGAAATAGTCCCTCTTATCCTCCTCATTAGTAAAGTAAGACATTGATACAACCTTCACTAACTCTTCAACTTTGTTTTCGAAATCTTCCATTTTATTATTGTTTAGTTGTTAAAAGATAATATTAAGTTACTTCTCATTCACATTCAGGACAACTGAAAAGAGAAAAAAAGTGGGAATTTCTTCCCACTCTATTTCTAGCCCCAAATAAACATTTCCATTATTTCCTCTATCTCATTATCACTAACTTCATTCCAATCCATATCAACACTATACCCTTTCTCTTCACAATACTTAACAAACCCTTCAAACTCAACATCAATTAACACTCTACCACTTTCTTCTCCTAACCCAATATCAACTCTAAAGTCATCCTTCAAATCATAACCCCAAAACTCAGCAATGTAATCCAAAGTATCTTCCATATCCCCACTATCACAATATTCTAAACAACTCTCCTTCTCAATCTCCATATACTTCTTTACATAACTCTCCAGATCCACAACATCTAACTCTACAACCTCAACACCTTCATACTCACCTCTACTACCAGTTAAAATCTCTAAAAACTTTCTCATTTTGTTATTTGTTTAAATTGTTAAAAGATAATATTAAGTTACATTTGGTTCACATTCAGGACAACTGGAAAAAGAAAAAAGGTGAGAATTTTTTCCCACCTTCTTACACCTGCTAGTAAACACTTAAGCAAAAATCTACATAATCATCTCCTCTTTCCACCAACTCTTTATTATACACTTTAATCTCCTCTCCTGCAATACTCTCCAACTCATCCAAACTCACCACACCATCCTCAACTTCTAATCCACCCTCAACTCCACTCATCACTAAAAAATCCTTTACACCCTCCAACTTAAAAAAGAATAAATCTTCATCATTCAACTTCAATTTGTAATTTGCCATAATGTTTTTGTTTAGTTGTTTAATATAGTATTAATGTACATCTGATTCACATTCGAGACAACTACTTTTACATTTTATCTACAGAAATAATTTGTGGTTCAATTCCTTCATAGCTATGAAACTGATCAATCAATTTCTCTGTAGCATCATCTTCAGATAAAGCCCAAATAGGTTTTGATGTGTAAAATTCCTCATCAGCAAAAAATTTAATAATGTAGTAACTCATGATTGTTTGTTTTGTTGTTTAATTATAGTATTAATGTACATCTCCTTCACATCCCTTGCAACGATCTGGAAAATCTTTTTTTCTTTCCCCCCAAACGTACATATTCTTCACACCCAGGTCAACAGGGATAGGAAAATAAATTAACTGTACTTGTTATTCACATCCAAGACAACGAGTTGGAAATATTTATTTTTCCCCCATATTATAGTATAGGGAATTGGTAGGGAAAGGAAATTGAAATTGAAATTGAAAAGAATGTCCCAACACAGTTGGGCAAGACATTAAGAGATAAAGAGATAGACCTGGCCAGGCAACTCTTACTTACGAGGAGTGTTATAAGCTTTCTTACCAGTGGCTTTTAAAGAGTTACGGTAAACGGTAGCATCATGTTTAGTCATACCGGTACGGACTGCAGTAGCTTCAAAGTTATCCTTATAGTTCTTTCCCTGAGCTGACATATCGTTTGCCATAGCCTTGGCACCACCATTGGCTGTAGAGGAGGTTTTCATTCCCCTTACAGTTGCAATCAAATGATCCTTGTCCTTAATGCTGGATACAATGTAGTAGTACTTCCTCTTAGCACCTGGGGTGTTATTAGTGATCTTATATACGTTATAATTTCTTTTTTCTGCTGCCATGTAAATAAATAGTCCCTAAACTTGTTTGGTGTGAGCATCAAATCCCTTCAATTGGATCCTACATATACCCAGGCCTTATATCCCGAAGTATAACTTTCCTACCTACCGTTTCTTAATAATCGAACAGTTCCCCTGGGCAACTGCTCGTTTCTTACCATCATGGTATTGTATTATTCCAACATTAGGGGACGGAGATCCCTTCAATTGGATCTGGGAATGTATATATTTTTAAAAGTTTTCTAGAAAAAAAGTTGGAGGGAGGGACAGAAATTAATGCCCTACTGACCCTCCCCCTCTCCTTTCATATCTTTTTAATAAACACCTACATTGTATTCCCCGTGTATAGACATCATCTATCATTCAATTGGATCTATAGGGTTTATCAATCCTATATTTTTAATACAC
>JACCDK010037740.1_pt1 | contig 10948 bp, 6 predicted proteins | sample 7445871 | NCBI WGS metagenome assembly JACCDK01 (sample SAMN15323436, study PRJNA562643) | freshwater metagenome | isolation source: river surface water | place: USA:Blue River Watershed | collected 2017-08-15
AAACAATGCGACGGTCTTTATCCGCAATTAAAACACCATTCAAGGCATGTTTGGCTACAAGCGAAAGTTGTTTGTTTTCTTTCGTTCTTTTCTCAACCTGTTCCTCTAAATGACTGAGAATATTTTCACTGTTGTGTCGTTCTATATTCAGGTTATCTGAAAGAGATTTAAGGGAAAGGGCTAATTCAGAAATTTCAATAGTTGATTTTTCGAAATTAAAATCAAAATGCTCTTTGTCTTCGATTGCTTTTGAAAACTTAATAAGATTATTAATCGGTGAAACTGTCCATTTCGCAAAAATGTAAAAAGCAACCAATGAACCAAGAAAAATAAGAGAAAGTATAACAAAAACAGGATAATTTAAGGCACTAATCACCGCGTCAATTTTCTCTTTAGAAGAAATCATATAAATTTCACCACTCAATAATTTGGTTTTGAATGGAAATTTTTCTAAAATGTATTTTTCTTCATCAAGATTTAATACATCCAAATTATTACCCTCAGGATTCGCGAATAGTTGTTTCTTTGAAGAACCGTCAGAAACTACAACTGCTACCTTCTCGAAATCTTCCGAGGATTTCGCTAAGTCCAAGGCCTTTTTAAGTCCTTGCATGTTTTCATTTTGAAGCGAAAGTTCCACTGCAAGAGCGACACTTTTTGATAATTCTTGTAATTCAAATCTGCGATTTTCAATGTACAATTCCTCTTGTTTTGACGAATAATAGACCGCAATAACAATCATCATCAAACTACTGAATAGCGCAAATGGGAACCAAATTCTAAATGACAAGGTCTTCATCTTTTACTTGAATTGAATAATAAGACTTGTCGGACAAGCTGAATTTTTATCAATCAGGCCAATAGCACCTGGAGTTTTCGAGACATAATTCACAATCTCAGAATCGCTATCAAGAAAAACAGGCGGATTTGCTCTTCCTTGAAAGACTAGTGAAAGCCAGTATTTTTGGACGCCCTGTTGCGTTGTATTGTAAATCAACCGCGATAGTGTCGCCGAGTGCTGTGATTGAGAGGAATGCAGCACAATTTTTACCGATTTGCCAGAATTCCAAAGGGTATATTTCCCCTTAAAATATTCCTTTAGTTGGGAGGAAGTGAGTTGGGTACAAGCTGTTTGATTGCCAACAATTTTAAAATCTGTCAGTACTTTGTTTTGTGCAGTAAAAAAAGAGCACTGAAGAATTACGAAACAAAAAAATAGTCTTCTAGAAACCATATGCAAACTGAACTTTACATTGAACATTGTTGATAGGGGCATGAGCATGAGAATCATTCAAGAAATTAAAAGAGTACCCGACTTGCGCCTTCACATTTATAGTTTCAGAAAACTCATGTCGATATCCCAGCCAAGTATTCATTATATCGTAATGATAGGTATATAAATCATTTTGATCAATACTCATCCAATCTACAATGGCATAAGGTATATGTTTTTCTTTTATTCTGTATCCATAGTAAGTATAGTTAGATAGGTTATTGGCATAGCCTAGAGAATCCGTGTGAGTGGCATTGTAAACAAATTCATTTAAAAACTCATGCTTTTCTCCAAAATAAGCCACTGATTGGGCAATAAGATTATAATGTAAGTGACCTGTGTATTTGGTTCCATGAATGTGCGATGGAGCAACAGTGTGTCCACTGTGAGCCCCTGTTACGGAAGCATCGGTTAAATAATCGTAAAAATAGGAAGCACCGATACGTAAATTGTCCGTTGGTTTAATATGAAATGCCAAGGTTGTTGCTGGACTAATGTTATCATCAAAGGCATCAGAAGCGCTAATTCCGTTCCCAATAACCGCGTCATACCCAAAGTTCCATTTACCAATATTTTGTCCTTGAAATTGAATCCCTAAATTGTGTAATGGAATTAAATAACTAAACGATGTAGGCCTATCAATACTTGGGAAAAATACTCGACCATGGTGATACACATCGTTCCAATAATTAATAGGCGTATGAATCTTACCTGTAATCACTGAATGGTTTTTGTAGTAATCAAATTTCAATCGTGCTCTTTCAATACTTGCAGAAAAAGTGGTCGGTGTTCCTTTTGAATACTTAACCACAAATTCTCCTAAAAAGCTGATTCTATCGTTGAAATACGTATTTACAAATAAATCGTGTTCTCCTAATTCAAAATAGGACACGTACGGATCCGACAACTTTTCCATATCGTAAAGTCCGTTGTAATTCATATGACCGTAACCATTCACAACACTCCTTATCCGTTGAGAATGGAATGAATGACAACCCAAGACTACTATTACTAAAAAAAATAATTTTTTATTCATGATTTGTTATTTATAATCGGTTTTAAAACTTGAAATAGGGTCGCTTCATCCCATGGTTTATGAACGAAGCATGTCAACAGACCATCTTGTTCTAGTTCTGCAACTTGCACAGTATTGGCCTGCCCAGACAACATTACACAGGCCAAATCTGGTTTCTTGACCTTTATTGCTCTAATCAATTGAGCACCATTCATACCTGGCATTTGAAAATCCACAAGAATGAAGATCACGTCTATTTTTTCAGCAAGGAGTTCATCAAAATTATCCAATGCATCTTGAGGATTTGTAAAATACTCAAGTAAAGTACATTTCGTGTCTATTATTTTCTCCAATTGAAAACTTAACATTTGAAGAATGTGCGGGTCGTCATCCACACAGATAACTGCATATTTTAAATCGTTCATTTCTTTTTAAATTTTACTGTGAATTTTGTTGCCATTTCAGTCGATGTGAGATCTATTTCAGCGTCATGTTCTTGAATAACACTGCTCACGATACTCAAGCCAAGTCCCGAACCATTTTTATGACCTTTGGTTGTATAGAACTTTTCAAATATTTTGTTTTGTATTTCTTCAGGGATTTTCGGTCCATTATTTTCAACATGAATACAAATTTGTGTGTCAGTTTCCGTTGAAAAAATTCGCAATAAGCCACGTTGTTCAATTTCATTCATGGATTCAATTGCATTTTTAATTAAATTAGACCATAATTGAAATAATTTGATGTCGATACCAATAATTTCTAATTGAGGACTGACATTGAATTGTACATCAACATTTCGCTTTAATTCATAACTGAAAATATTTAGTACGGTACCAATATTTTGATTCAAATTCACGCGTGTTTTGTCAGAAGATTTTTGATCTTTTATGAAATTTCTTAGGTCGTTAATTACTTGACTTGCACGCTCACCAGAAGACAAAATCGTATCTACAAAATTTCTTGTCATTTGAATATGGAACATTAAATCAAAAAACTCAGTCGGATTGGTAGAGGAAATAATCTTTTGAATAAGCTCAGAATCATTGATCGATATTCTGTTTTTTACCATTCCATTGGTAAAAAACTCAACTTCTCCCTCAGTTAAATTCTTGTAATTTTGTGATAAAAATTCTCTCCAGACACTAAGCTCTCTTCGTTGCTGAAGCCCACCCACGAATAATTCTATTTTTGTTTCTGATGCTCTGTGGCAAGCTGAGCTAATTTGATCAGGCGAACACTTCCAAATTGTATCTTTAAATAAGGCTTCAAGGGTAAACCGAATATTTTCCGCTCCACTTTTAATTGCACCCAAAGGAGTATTTAAATCGTGAGCAATTCCAGAGGCTATTTCACCAATCGTAACCATTTTTTCTTGGTCAGAAATAGACTTAGCCAAATCCAAATTCATTTTTGTTTTTTCTTGGACTTGTTTTTCGAGACCAATGTTTATTTCTTCTATTTCTTTCCTGGCTCGTTCAATTTCTTTAATACTATCCGTTCTTCTCGATACGTTTACCAACATTTGAGCAAATAACTCGAGTAAGTCTCGTTCTTCGTTATTGAACGTCCTTAATGCTTTAACAGAATCAAAACCAACGAAACCAATACACCCCTCCTGATCCATTAAAGGAATGGCAATAAGACTTTTAATATCTTGTTCCTCAATTAGTTTTCGAAATTGAGAATGTGGTAATTCTTTTACATTGGGCACTATAATCGATTCACCCTTCGAGTGTTTTGACACCCAAACTGGAATGAACTCAAAGGGAATATCCTGTAAGTTTTCTAATTGAGGTTCAATGCCTTCCGCGCACCATTCAAATAAATTAGAAGAAGTTTGTTTTTCGTAATTATAGTCGAACACGTAAACTCGGTCTACATCCACAAAATTTCCTATTCTAGCAAGTGATTCATCAATAGAAGTATTCACAGAATCTATAGGAATATTTATGTATTTGGAAGAAATTTCAACCAGGATACGTTGGAATTTAGCCTTTAATTCTATTTCTCTTTCTGCAATTTTTCTATCTGTGATTTCATGCCTAATCGATAGGAAATGACTTATTTTATTCTCCAAATCGTAAATTGGATAGATAATGGAATCTACCCAATAGAAAGTACCGTCCTTTTTCTTGTTACAAACCTCTCCTCTCCATACTTCACCCGATCGAATCGTTTTCCACATGTTTTCCCAAAATTCTACGTCGTGAAACCTTGAATTGACAATATTGTGATTTTTTCCGAGAAGCTCTTGCTCCGTGTATCCTGAAACTTCACAAAATTTTAAATTAGCCTTGATTATCTTTCCATCATTGTCTGCAATAGAAACGAGTGCGCTTTGATCCAATGCATCGGTAACTTCCCGAAGTTCTTTATTTTGTTGTGCAATCTTATCTTCAAATTTCTTTCTCTCTGTTATATCCAATTCAATAGCAACAAAACCTTCGTGTTCACCTTTTGCATCAAAAATTGGTTGAATATTTAAACTTATCCAATAGAGCTTACCGCTTTTCGTTGCATGAAGGATTTCTTCTTGGACCGGTTCGATTTTTATTAAACTGTTATAAATGCGTTGAATAGTTTCTTGATTGGTTCCCTCAAACTGAAAAAGTTTTGGGCTTTGTCCAATTAATTCCTCCAAAGCGTATTCTGACCGTTTAATAATCGCTTCATTTGCCCAACTAATTTTACGTTCCTTACTTAAGATTAACACACCATTTGTTGTGTTTTTAGCCACAAGTGAAAGTCGTCTGATCTCTTCTTCCGTTTTCTTACGCTCTGATATATCTCTGGCCGCAGCAATTAAGTATCCTGCACCGTCAATCTCTTCGTAAACAACATTTACCTCTACATCGATTTCCTCTCCAGTTGATTTATTTACGTTGACAGACTCCACATTAAACGTTTTATGTTCCTTGAGGAAAGATAAATGACTATTCCAAGTATTTTCATCACTGAAATACTTCTCAAATTCACTCACATGGTGGTTTCTGATTTCCTTCTGATCAAGTCCTAATCGTTTTGAAGCGGTCTCGTTGATATAGACCATATTACCCTTGTCGTCCGATACTTGAATAGCGTCAGTTGTTTTATTTAAAAAGTTCTCTAATAAGGCTAACTTCTTGTTTGATTCTATGAGTTTTTCCTCTGCAATTTTTGTTTCAGTAATTTCAATACCATATCCTACTACATATTGAGTTACTCCTTTGTTGTCTTTTAAAGGTGCAATTTTTCTGTAAATTACTTTTCTGTTGCCGTTTTCATCCTTCAAATCGTCTATCCAATCTGAAGAAACACCAGTACTGATTACTTCATTGAACACAGCTCTTCTGTTTTCGGCAAGTTCAGTTGAAATACCTTTTAATTTACAATAGTCAAAATCGTCCTTACCAATCATGAACTCCCTAAGGTCTTTATTTCTAATACCTTGAGGATTTATGAAAACGTATTTATGTTCAGTCGAAAACACAGCAATATCTGAAGGAATTGAATTTAGTACAAACTCATAAAACTGCTTTTGTTCTTCAATTTGCTTGGAAGCTACTTTAAGTTGTAGCTCTTTTTGTTCAACCTGTGTGACAAAATTGGTAATGTCATTGGCGTATATGTTGATGTAACTATATTCTTTCACATACCTCAACGAAATATTGTAATGACGGTTATTATTCGTCATAATTAACTTGAGTACGTCTTGTCCTTGACTAATCAAGGATTGTAAACTAGTTCTTAATTCTTCATGCTCAACGCCATTTTCAGATATTCCAAAATCTCCTAAAAATGTTTTTTCTGATGAGCTATTGTTATATGAAATTTTGAAATTAAGATCCAAACGTACAATTGGATTTGGGTTCTCTGCTGGAAAACGCGCAAGAATATCAATTTTGGTTTGAGCCTCTTCAAGCTCATTGTTTCTTGATTGCGCCTTTGCTAATAAATTCCGAGCATCTGTAAGCGATCGATCGGTTGTCTGTTGAAGAAACAAATACTCTGCTATGTAATCGTGTTTCGCAAAATCATTTAAGGTAAGGTTGTATTTGCTCAGATGAAAGTTCGCATTAACAACAGGTACTACTGAAAATAGAATATTCTCTTCGATCCTTTTTACTGAAAATTTAAATCGCTGCTCACCATTGGGAGACTGAAAGAAATACAATCGTGAAGATAGATTTTTATTTAGATCAATTACATCTTCCCACTTAAATGGAGCTAAAAATTCAAAAAATTCAAAAAAACTTTTTTGCTCATTCAGTGCAGGTTGACATTTCAGTAAGGTGATGCCATGACTTAGAATGACTCCTTTTCTATCTAATATTAAGTACAGCGGGTTATTAAAAGCTAAAGATTCAAGATAGGAGATTTTTTCCTTTTCTAAATTTGCATTTTTCCGACGCAATTCTAAAAGATTCATCACACTTTTAGCGAGTGTTTTTAGACCATCTAATTGTTCCGTAGTGAGTATTTTGGGATTATCATCTATCACACACAGCGTTCCCAAGGGAAAATCGTCTTGATTCACCAAAGGAATTCCAGCATAAAAGATAACATTTGGATCACCTGTAACTATAGGATTGTCTTTAAATCGAGCATCCAAGCGAGCATCTTCAATTATGAAGGGTTCATTTGGAGTATTTATTGCATGGGCACAAAAGGACAAATCACGCGGAGTTTCGGACACATTAAATCCCACTTTAGATTTAAACCATTGTCGATTTTCATCAATGATACTAATTAACGCGATTTTGGTACCACAAATTTGAGCTGCCAATCTAGTTAAAGCATCGTATTCCTCTTCTGAAAGCGTATCAAGAATCTGATATCTATTCAGCGCATTAATTCGATCGTTCTCATTTGACGGGAAAGAAGCAGCTTGCATTTTTTTAAGTTACCACTTAATTAAAAAGACGTGACAATCGTTATCTACGTTTTTTTCTTGAATGTGTTCTACCGTTACCACTAAATCAAAACGCTTTCCTAATCCTTTTATTAAGCCATATAGCATAGGCACAAGTCCTTCGCGATGAGATCTGTATTCCAATTCAACTGAATTTTCCGTCTCGTTCCGTGTAGAAAATTGCGGTGCCGCCAATTCCGGCATTATGTTGTTAATTCGATAATGCAACATGTCCAAATTAGACAAAAACTCAACAAAGGAAGAACCTGTTAAATCCATGAGGTCTCCATAACCTTCATCCGCCGTATAGAGAATCCAATATTCACCAAACGCTTCTAGAATGGCTGCAGCATCAGCTCTCAAGACACGGGACGCGTTTTTAACGAGGTCATAGGTTAATTTATCGGGGTACGGATTCATTCCAATGAATTCTTCGTCATGAAAATCAGATAATTGGCAAATCTCCTTCCATTTATCTTCTCCATGGTTATTTACAACCAAATCTTTAATTGCTTTATTAACAAGCCCGTACATAATACACCTAGTTTAGTGGGTAAGAACTGCAAAATTGCATGAAAATGTTGTGAATTTCGAAATTTAAACGTTCATATTCCTAGAACTAAGTAGAATTACGTAGTAAATCCTAAGCAAAAAAAACGGAACCTATATATTCATTTGTAATTCAGTGCTCTTGGCTATCACTTTGGAAAGGAAACTGTAAAGGAAGTACATAATTCTGTTGAAGATAGTGATAATTTAGCATTATGTTCGTCCACTATTTTTTTGACAATTGATAAACCTAAACCTGTTCCATTCTTAGTGAATTTCGTTGTGAAATATTTATCAAAAATTTTCTGTTGTATCTCTTCCGGTATTTTGGGTCCATTATTTTCCACATGAATCATTGTTGCATCTTTTGATTCTTCAGACCATATTTTCAAGTAGTTATCACCTCCATCTTTCTCAAATGATTCAACGGCATTCTTGATTAAATTCGCCCATAACTGAAACAAGTGGATATCAAAACCTAAAACTTGTAAATCTTCGTTAACATCAAAAATTATCTCTGCCTTTCTTTTTATTTCATAGTTAAAGATATTTAGAACGGTTGCAATATTGGGTTTCAAATGAACCATTTGCTTTTCTTCGGACTTTTTATCCTTAATATAGCTGCGCATATCCTGAACCACCTTAGAAGTCCTTTCAGAGCTACTTAGTATGGTGTCAAGAAAAGAGCGTATGGATTGTACTTGATAAATTAATTTTAGGTTATTCAACCAATTACGCTCACCAATGATACGCACTATTTGATCGTGATCTTGCGTTGTAAAACGGCACTTTATCAACCAGTCGAGTAATTCTGTGTTCTCGGAAGCATTAATGTCAATTTTTCGCAGAAACTCTGCCATTTCTGCCATTTCTCTTCGCTTTTGTATGCCCCCAACAAATAATTCGAATTGACGCGTCATGGCGCGATCGCAAGCAAAATCAATTTGAGCATGAGACACTTCAACCAATGTGTTTTTAAACAAATCCTCAAGTGTGCTACGAATGCTCTCCGCTCCAATTTTAATAGAACCAATTGGGGTATTTAAATCATGTGCAATACCTGAAGCGATTTCACCTATGGTTACTAATTTCTCTTGATCCGAAATTGTCTTGGCCAACTCCAAATTTCTTTGAGTTTTATCTTGAACCATTCGTTCTAAATCGCGATTTATCAACTCTATTTTTCTCTTTCCGTCCTCAATTTGCCTAACATACTTAACTTCCTCTGTATGATCAGTAGATGATCCAACTAATCGTATTAGTTCTCCGTTGGTGTTTCTTTCAGCCGTAATTAGGCAATTTAGAAATCGAATCTCACCTGTATTGTGCTGGGTTATCCTGTAGGTTAGTTCTTGTTTATCCAATTCTCCTTCCACAATTTTTCTAGAAACGGAACTTACATTTTCACGGTCATCATCCAGAATACTGTGCAACCAAAAATCATAGAGATCTAGCTCGTCATCCTTTGAAATACCATATTGTCTGTAAAGGATTTCATTCCAAGTTATTTTCTTAGTTTGATAATCATATTCCCAAATACCAATTTCTGCATTGTTTGCAATCAACTCAAATCGAGAATTGATACGTAAGATTTCCTCTCTAGATTTTACCTCGTTCGTAATATCGCGTTGAAGCGCTATAAAGTTAACGTGCTTTCCCTCATCATCGAAAATCGGAATTACCTCTAAGTGATTGAAATAATTCCCTTTATTCTTGGTCTTATTTACCAATACAACATTTACCGCTTCTTTTTTAGCTAATTTTTCACTAATAATTGAAATCGTAGTTGGATCTGTAACATCCGATTGAAGGAAATTTTTTGGTTTTTCTCCTATTACTTCGTCCATGGAATACCCAGTAATATCGGTAAAAGCTTGATTTACCCATTCAATTTCTCCTTTTTCGTTGGCTATAATAACTCCATTTTTCGTTTTAGTGGCAATCAATGAAAGTTTTTTTAGCTCTAATTCGGAAGTTGAAATTTGCCTCATTTGCTCCGAAATCTTGTCAGATTTTAGTCGGTTTATATAAATGGATAAAACTTGCTGAGCAAAAACAGAAAAAACATTTTTTTCACGAGCAGAAATCTCCCGGAACAGCGGTTGATTTTGATTGGTAACCCACGTGAAGAGTAAGACTCCACCTCCAGAGGTTAAATCAACATTGCTGAATAAAAGTCCATCTCCAATATCCTGAGATATTCGAGGAAAAAGTTCAGAAGTTGAATTCGATTTAAATTGAATCAATTTACCCGAAGTGTGTGCATTTGTTCGAAATAGATTCTTTAATTCATTTGTTAGTTGAGAAATAATGTTGGAATCAATTCCTTCGGATTCGAATCGAATTTTGTTTTCGTTTTCCTTGCAATAAAAATAAACTAAAGCACCTTCTAATTCAAGAATATCAATAAGGGACTCCACAACGAGTCGTGAGAATTCTGTATCCTTCAAATCACTCAAGGCTGAACGATTAAAATCATTCAGCCTTTTATATAAAACCAGTTCTTGATCTAATTTATCGCGTGTGTTAATCAGTTCTTGTTCAACACCTGAAAATTGTGTGACACGCAACTGCAACTCGTGGTATTTACGCTTTAATTCGTCAAACTCTAAATCTTCAGGCACGATTATTCTTAATTTCGATAGATCACATATAGGGCCGTTGTGTAATTGTGGTAGGTATTTTTTCCACCTAGTCTTGCAAATTCACCAAAACCGTACATTCCCAACCAAGGCGGACATTCTCCGTTTACATAAAACGGTGTTTGCATTTTTCCTACTAATTCTTCTTTAATGATTCTATTAAAAAGAAATCTTCCTCTTGCCAGACAATCTGCGTGAAAAACTGCTACAACTTCTTTATTTCCTATTCTTGCCACCATGTCGTTAACCATTCTATCCATTTCGGAAAAAATCAACTCTTCGTCTCTTTTGGTTAACCACAATTCAGTTCCAACAGGACAAGTTGTTGCGTAGTACATTGAATTTCCTTCGTGTTTTGTGACTACTCTTAACAGATGATTGTTCCCGTATTCTATTGCTAGTTCATTAGAAAGTTTTTCTCCTAACGCACCGATTGGAATTGTATCACCACATGTAGCATCATTAGCCAATCCCAATGTGTTAATGTATTCATTCCACGCAGGTTTTCCATTCAATTCTTCGATTATATGTCCATGAGATTTTGTCACCACCAAAGGTTCGCCTACGGCCACAAA
>JACCDK010793184.1_pt1 | contig 10947 bp, 4 predicted proteins | sample 7445871 | NCBI WGS metagenome assembly JACCDK01 (sample SAMN15323436, study PRJNA562643) | freshwater metagenome | isolation source: river surface water | place: USA:Blue River Watershed | collected 2017-08-15
ATGCGGGCGTGATCAGTGGCACGGGCGCTGTGAACAAATCCGGTGCAGGCACACTGACTTTATCGGGCGCCAACACCTACACCGGTGGCACCACCGTCTCGGCCGGTACCTTGCAAGTGGGCGCTGGCAGCACCACCGGCAGCATCGCCGGGAACGTGGTGAACAACGCCACGCTGGCCTTTCACCGCAGTGATGCATTGATCTTCGACGGCGTGATCAGTGGCACGGGTGCTGTCACCAAGCTGGGGTCGGGTTCCAGCAGCGTCACCACGTTGTCTGGCAGCAATACCTACAGCGGAGGCACCACCGTTTCTGCGGGCACATTGAAGGTGGGTCATGCCGGGGCACTCGGAGACCCGACGGGTGCGGTGTCGGTGACCAATGGCGCTGCATTGGATTTGAATGGCACCACAATCACCCAGACCCATCCCCTGACCTTGAACGGAACGGGGGTCAGCAGTGGTGGTGCCTTGACCAATTCGAGCAGCACTGCCGGTCTGTATACGGGCCCGGTGGTGCTGGCCAGCGCCGCGTCCGTCGGCGGCTCAAGCGGTGACATCACGGTCGGTGGCGTGATCAGCGGTGGCTTTGCCCTGACCAAGGTGGGGTCCGATACCGTGACCCTGACCGCGGCTAACACCTACAGCGGTGGCACGACCCTTTCGGCGGGGACCTTGCAAATCGGTGCCGGCGGCACCACTGGAAGCATCACGGGTAATGTCGGCAACAGCGGTGTACTCGATTTCAACCGATCCAATGACTTGACGTATTCCGGCGTGATCAGTGGCACGGGTTCGGTGAGGCAATCGGGCGCGGGCACCACGACCTTCGCCGGATCCAACGCCTACAGCGGTGGCACCACGATTTCTGCCGGCACCTTGGCGCGGGGCGCCACTGGTGCTTTCGGAACCGGCACCGTGACCGTTGCGGGCGGGACGGCCGATTTGAGAGGCGCGGCGGTCAGCAACAACTTCGTGCTCGGTGCTGGCGGGCCTCAGGGTGCGCTGACCAGCAGTACCACGGGTGATATTGATCTTTCCGGCACGATTTCTCTATCCGCCCCTTCGTCTATCGGCGGGGCTGTGGCGAGCAACATCGTCTTCAGCAACTCGGTGACCAGCAACGGTCATGGCCTGGTCCTTCTGGATCAAATTGCCAAGTCATTCACCAGTACCAGCAACACCCTTTCCACCCTGGCTTCTGGCCCCGATGTCGGTAGCCTGCATGTGGTCAATAACCAAGCGCTCACCCTTGGACAGGTGGTGCTGGGTGGAACCACCTACAGCGGGATCAGCTCCACGGGTACCGTGCGCGTGTCCACCCGTACGGGCGATCTGACGGTCTCGCAAAACGTCGCCACCACCAGCACGTCGAGTAGCAGCAGCGCCCCCGCAATCGATCTCCGGGCGGGCACCCTCGCCGCGGCGGGCACGGTCACCGGGGGCGACCTGGTATTGATCGGAACCCCGACCTTCACCATGGGGGCGAATGGACTGGCAGTCTTCTATTCCGGCCATTCGAGCACGCCTGAAGCGTTTGCCCTGATCGACAAGCTGTCCGTGAATTCGCCCTTCAGCAAGGTCTACAACCAGGCGAGCAGCACCAACATCGCCGGAACAGGCTATTGGGCATCGTTGCGCGGTTCGGCGCCTGTCGATATTTATGTGTTGCCCGAGTCGGGCCAAAGCAGCATTTACGGCACCGCGCCCACCACCCTGAGTTATTGCTATTCCAGCAGTGCTTCCAGTTGCGTGAGTGTTTCCTATTCGGGAATTCCATCGACCCCGCAAGGCTTTGCGCTGGGTTCGGGCGCTGTGTCCGGTACCGTCAATGTGGCCAGTGGGGTCGCGGGAACGCTGGCCTTGAGCGGGTCGCCCAGCATCGCGGGCACCGGCTTGGTGGCCACGACGAACGCCGGCACCTACGCCTTGCGGTTGACGCCTAGCCTGTCGCTTTCGGGCTATGCCTTTAGCGCGGGTCATTCCGTGAATTACACGGTGAACCGCAAGCCGGTGACCTTGACCAACATCGCGCGGACCACCACCTACGACGGTGCGAGCTACGCTGCGCTGGCTACGGGTACCGGCTTCAGCGTAGGCGCCATGGTCGGCTCGGACGCAGTCGCTTCTGTCACTCAAACGCCTAGCGGGATGAGTGGCGCCGCCTCCAGTACGGCGAACATGGGTAGTTTCACCGTCACACCCAGTGCCGCTGTGATGGGCGCGGGCACCGCCAGTAACTACGATTTCAGTTATGGGGGTAGCACCCACACGATCAGCCCGGCCAGCTTGACGATCACGGCTTCCACGAACAGCAAGAGTTTCGATGGCACGACCAGCTCGCAGGCTCGGCCTGTGGTGAGTGGTCTGCAGGGTTCGGATACGGTCAGTAATCTGACCCAAGCGTATGCAGATGCCAACGCCGGCACCGGAAAAACCTTGAGTGTTCAGTCGGGTTACCAGCTCGCTGATGGCAATAACGGCAACAACTACACGGTGACCCTGGTGTCCAACCAGACCGGCGAGATCCGCTCGCAGACCGTGGCGGTGCTGCCTCCCACCTTGCCCGTTGCGCCCCTGGGCAGCGGCGCACCCCCCACGTTGACAGTCGCTGCGTTGGGCGGTATGGGGGCCAGCACCGGAGCCAGCACGGGGGCCGGCGGTACGGCGGCTAGCTCGAGTGCGGGTGTGAGCGTCAGCACCATCAACGCGCCCTCGGTGCAAGTGTCGGGGCTGGTGGCAGTGCAGGTACCTGCGGGTACGGCCACCGCGGGCTCCGGGTTGGTGATTGCCTTGCCTGAGCCGGTGGTGGCGCCTGCGGCCAAGGGTGTGGCCGTACATGTCACGCTGGCCAATCGCGAGCCTTTGCCCGCCTGGATTCGCTATGACGCGACCTCACAAACGCTGTTGACCAGCGCAGTTCCTGCGGGTGCATTTCCGCTGTCGGTGCTTGTCACGGTGGGCGGTCAGTCGACCGTGGTTCAAATCTCTGAATCGACAGCGAGCCCTTGACGACGCAGGGATCAGGCTTTCAGGCGACCCGTTGTCACCGGGGCTGCAGAAACTTCAGCAGGCGTTCGAAGCTGCCCCGGTAAGGTGGGTACAGCAGGTGCGTCATCGCGAAGCGGCTCTGGTGGAACACCGGCCGCAGCTTGGAGAAGGTCTCGAAGCCCTCGCGCCCGTGGTAGTGGCCCATGCCGGATTCGCCCACGCCGCCAAAGGGCAGGTCGGCCTGGGCCACATGCAAGAGCGCGTCGTTCACGCTCACCCCGCCAGACATCACGTGATCCAGCAGGTAGGCCAGGCGCGCGCGGTCGTGGGTGAAGGGGTAGAAGGCCAGCGGGCGCGCACCGGCGTTGATCGCGGCGACTGCATCGTCCACCTGGTCATAGGGCAGTATCGGCAGGATGGGGCCGAAGATCTCGCGTTGTAGCAGCGCACTGCCCGCCGGTGCGCCGACCACCAGGTGCGGGGCGAGGCGGTGCGCGGCGTCGTCGCGTGCGGGGCCAGGCAGCAGGGGGATGACGGTGGCGCCTTGGGCCTGCGCCTCGTCCAGCGCGCGGGTGAGGCGCTCGTAGGCGGTGGCGTTGATGATGGAGGTGTAGTCCGGGCTGGCCAGCGAGGCGTAGCGCTCGGGCACGATGCGCTGGGCCAGGGCGACGAAGTCCTGCACCTGCCCGCGCGGCAGGTAGACATGGTCGACCGTGGTGCAGATCTGGCCGGCGTTCAGGAACTTCACGTACAGAATCCGTTCGGCCGCGGTGCGCAGGTCGAAGTCCTCGCACACCAGCGCAGGCGAGCGCCCGCCCAGTTCCAGGGTGACGGGGCACAGGTGGCTCGCTGCGGCCGCCATGACGGCGCGCCCCGTGGCGCCCGAGCCCGTGAACAGCAGATGGTCAAACGGCAACTGCGAGAAGGCCACGCCCACGCCGCCCGTCTCGTCGAAAAATTGCAGCTTCTCGGGCGGGAAGTAGCTAGGCATGCGCTCGATCAGGAGCGCAGCGAGATGGCGTGAGTTCTCACTCATCTTGACCATGGCGCGGTTGCCTGCGGCGAGGATGGCCACCAGCGGCACGAAGCTCAGATTGAGCGGGAAGTTCCACGGCACGATCACGCCCACCACGCCCAGGGGCTGCGGGATGACCGAATTGCTTGCTAGGCCGAAGGCCAGGCGATCGACCCCACGCCGGCGCACCTTCATCCATCCGCGCAGGTGCTGGAGGGCATGCTCCACCTCCTTGAGCACGGGCAGGACCTCGGTCAGGCGGGTCTCGTGCGGCGAGCGGTGGCCGTAGTCGCGCGAGATTGCAGCGCACAGGTCGTCGGTGTTTTCGCGGACGAAGCGGGCCAGGGTGCGCAGGTCGGCGCGGCGCGTGGCTTCGTCGGGGACAGGTTGGGCGCGGGCGGCGGCGCGCTGGCGGGCGAGAGCGTCTTGCAGCAGATTCATGGTGTCGGGAGCACGGAGCCGGGAGGCGGTGACCCGATGTTGCCAGACCGCCGCAGGCGGGCTGGGCGCGGGGGAGGGGTGCTGCGCTCTCAGAGCCCCGCTTCGCGCACCAGCACCGTGAGGGCCTGACGCAGGTAGCGCCCCGCCAGGGGCTCGCCCACCGCTCGGATCACGACGCGTCCGCGCCAGGCGCGACCCGCGAGGTCCTCGGGTGGGGAGTCGACCCGCAGCAGCACGCGGTAGATCGCGTGTTCGGGCACGCGCTGACCTTGGCGTTCGCGTGTGAGCACGTCGCCGCCGGCCGGTGCCGCAAGCATGCCGTGGGCCAGCTGGCGCGAGGCGTCTGCATCGACATGCTGCACGGTCAGTCGCAGGGCGGGCCCCTCCAGACCGTCGGTGATGAACAGGCCCTGGTCGCCCGCGCGCACGCGTCGGGCCGCGTGTTCCTCCAGGTAGGTCTCCACGACCATCGGGCCCTCGCTCACCAGGGTGGCGATGCGCTCACGCGCGGGCAGCCATTGGCCGGGGTGCAGGTCGGGGTCGAGGTCACGCACGGTGGCATCAAAGGGCGCAGCAGGCGTGAGCTGCTCGCGCTGCGTGTGCAGACCGGCCTGTTCGACCTGGCTGGTGGCCAGTTCTTCCTGCGTGACCTGCCAGCGTTGCCGGGCATCGGGTAGCAGGGCGGCGGTGTCCACCTGCCAGCCCAGGTGCTCGGCGCGTGCGGACAGCACCTGCAGTCGGCTCTCCAACTGGGGCGAGGCCAGTCGCAGCAGCTGCACGCCTTGCGGCAGGCGTTCGCCCTCGGCGTGGTGCAGGCTTTCGATTTGCGCAGCGGCCGGCGTGTACACCGGCCAGACCTGGGCGGGACGCAGCCACCCACTGGAGGTCACCCGGCCGGGCCAGGGCACCAGGGTGAGGCCGGCCACGAGCAGCACACCGGCGGCCACACCACGCGCGCGGCGGCGGCTGGCGGGCCGCGCGGTGACCTGTGCGCGCAGACCCCGCCACACCGTCACCTCGCGCCAGACCGGCAGCGCGATGAACCAGGCAATTTCCACAAGGAACAGAACGACACCCACCAGCTTGATGAAGAAGTGGTAGACCAGTACCGCAATGCCGATGAACACCACCAGCCGATACAGCCAGGTCGTCCAGGCGAAGGCGATGAGGGCCGCCTGCTTGCGGGGTGCGAAATGCTCGGGTGGCGGTGCGTCCAGTGCGAACAGCCCTTCGCGCAGTTTCCAGCGGGCCAGGGCGAAGCTGCGTTCATGCAGGTTGGGCATGTCCAGCGCGTCGCACAGGATGAAGTAGCCGTCAAAGCGCATGAAGGGGCTGGCGTTGATGGCCAGCGTGGCCACCCAGCTGGTCGTGGCCAGCACGAAGGCCGCCGAGCGCAGCGCGCCCTCGGGCAGCAGCGCCCAGGCCAGCGTGGCCCAGGCGGCCACCACCCCCTCGGTGGCCATGCCGGCGCAGGCCACTTGCAGGCGCTTGTAGCGGTCGGTCAGGCGCCAGGTCTCGGTGGTGTCGGTGTAGGCCATGGGCCAGAGCACGAGGAAGGCCACGCCCATCGCGGGGACGCGGCAGCCGTGGTGGCGCGCGGTGAAGGCGTGTCCGAGCTCGTGCAGCAGCTTCACGCCCACAAGGGCCACCCCATAGGCGGCCAAGCCGCCCAGGTTGAAAGTGTCCACCAGGGTGGCGATGAAGCTGTCCCAGCTGCGGGCCACGAGCAGCAAGCCGGCGACCAAGGCGAGTGCGGTGGCCCCGAGGAAGCGGCGCGAGATGAAGAAGGCGGCGACCGGCCCCGCCCAGCGTTGCAGCCAGGCGTCGGGCCGCACCAGTGGCACGCGAAAGAAGAGGTAGTGGTGCAGCAGTTGCTTCAGGGGTGCGCCTTGCAGGGCGTACAGGTGCCGGGCCAGGCGCTGCGCGGCACCGGGGCCGCGTTGCTGCAGCAGCTGGTTGTTCGTGAGGAAGGCCAGCACCTGTTCGATATCGCCGACCTGCGGGTGCAGGGTGGTGCGGGTGGTGATGCTGTCGGCGATGGCCTGGGCATCACCCAGGGGCCAGCGCGCGAGGATCTCGAAGGTGAGCCAGTCGATGCGAAAGAACTGGTGGCGCACCGGGTCGTGCAGGGTCCAGGAGGGCTGGCCATCGGCCAAGGGGGGACCGGGCAGCAGGTCCAATTCCTCGCGCAGGGGGGGTAAGGGCATTGTGGGTGCCTCCTCACCACGCCAGCAGGCTGCGCACGCTGGCCCAGGGCCGCCGCATCAGCCAATAGCCCAGGGGCACCCACTCGCCGCTGACACGCACGCTGCCCTTGAGGCCGATGCGGTGCGTGGTGGGGCCCGTGAGGCTGGCGCGCAGACGGTAGGCGTAGCTGCCGTCCGGGCGTTCGACCGCGTCGTGTGCGAGGTAGCGCAGGCGCGCCTGCACCGGCGACAAGGGGTCGGCGTTCAGGTGCAGGGAGACGCTGGCATCCGCCGGCAAGGGAATGGCGTCGGCCACGCCCAGCCAGGCTTCGACCTCGATGTCGTCGAGGGCGGCCACGCGCAGGATGCGCTCGCCCACCGTGACCGGCCGCCCGATCCAGGCGCTGGGGTCGTCGAAGAGGGCCACGCCATCGCGCGGCGCGATCACTTGCGCGCGTGTGAGCTGGTCTTGCAGGTACAGGGCCTCGGCACGCTTTTCCTCGATGCGGCCCACCAGGGTGGCGAGCTGGGCTTTGGAGCGGGCGTCGGTGAGGGCCTGGTGACCCGCCTGGCGGTATTCGGCTTGCGCAGTGGCCAGGGCCTGGCGCGCGACGTCCAGCCGGTTGCGCACCAGGGCCAGGTCGAAGGTGAACAGGGGCTGCCCTTTGCGCACCTGCTCGTTCGGCTGCACGTGGAACTGGGCCACGACGCCGTCCAGCGGCGCGCGTACCACCTCGGGCCGCGCGGGCACCAGTTCGCCCGGCGCCAGCACCGTCAGGCGCACGGGGAGTGCCATGACCAGGACCAGCGCGCCGACCCACCAGAGCCAGCGCCTGCGACGGGCCGGTGCCACGCCCTCCATGGGTGCGTCGGCAGACGGGCTGGGGGCGAAACGGGGCCAGCGCCAGCCGGCCGCTCGGGTCAGGCCTGTCCAGGCATGGACCCAGATGTCGGACCACTCCTGCAGCAGGCGCGTCTCGCGCGGGGTCCAGGCCGCGTCTCGCGCCAGCAGCAGGGCGCCACGGGCAGCGCCCCCGGGGGGAACGCTGTCCAGGCGCAGGAACCAGGCGTTCGCGGGCAGCCACTCGGACCACTGCGCGGCGAGCTCGGGGGGCAGCGCCGTGACATCGATGGCGCCCGAGGCCGGCATGTGCGTATGGCAGTGGCGCATCACGCGTGTGAGCCACTGCGTGTAGGGCGCATTGGCCTCGGCCTGCACCACGCCCGAGAGGGCGGACACCCCGCTGTCGGCGAGCCAGAGTGCGGCTTGCCGGTAGGGCGTGAGCTCGTGGGTGTCGTTGACCAGTAGGAAGCGTAGTTGGGCCACGGACGCGGCGGCGCGCGCGCGTGTCGCAAGGTCCATCAGGTCCAGCAGCGAGAGCAGGGGCTCGGACAGGTCGGCCGGCGGGGCCGCGGACGCGGCGGGAGGGCGGACGGTGGTGGCGTTCATACTGCAGCGCCAGGGTGGGGATCAGTGTGGGTGTATCAGGCGGGGTGCAGCGCGGGGGGCGTGACCGGCTGCGGCGGGAGCGGGGTGAAGACCGACTGGCGCTGACGCGACGCGTCACGCAGCTGATCGCTCAAGGCGCTGCGGCCAGGCACGCCGTTCTCGCGCGGCGAGGTCTGGGCGCGTTCGCCCACGTGGAGCCGGAACAGGGTGGTGGCTTCGCGGCCCTGGCTGTCGCGGGCCTGCAGGCGGATCGCCAGCTCGCCCTGGAAGCCCCGGGGAGGCACCAGCTGGAAGACACCCGTGTCCGGATTCAGCTGGATCCAGTTCGGCAGGGGGGTGCCGTCGGCCAGGGAGGCGTTCACGGTCACGCGCACATTGGAGTGGGTGTGAAAGAAGCTGTCCCAAGGCACGCTGACATAGGCCATGCCGTCGCCCTCGATGAACTGATCGGGCATGCCGCGGAATACCGACAGGAGGCTGCCGGTGTCCGGATGGACCACCACGCGCCAGCCGTCGTCCGGTGCCTCGGTGTAGGCCTCGTTGAAGGCCCACAGGGCCAGCGTTCGCTGCAGGGGGTGCGGCTGTGAGGGTGAGGGTTCGATCAGGTAGGTGGGTTGGACCAGGGCAGCCGCCCGCTGCGGAAACAGCGTGGAGTCGAACACCTGCGGGATGTGACCTCGCGGTGTGGTGTCGACGACGATGGGCTGCGAGGTGGGGGGGGGCAGCGGCGCCTGGGCGCTGGCCTCGGGCGGGGCGGGCGCGGCGAGTGTGGTGGGGGGCGGCGCACTGGAGAAGAGCGAGCGCGGCGGCTCGGCGCTGACCGTGAGCGATACCGTGTCCGTGTCCTGGGCACCGGCGGTGTCGGTGGTGGCGACGGTCAGGGTGTCGGTGCCGCTGAAGCCCGGGTCCGGCACATAGGCCACCGTGGCGAACATGAGGTTCAGACTGCTGCGGGTTCCGCGCAGGACCAAGGTGTCCGATCCGCTGCCGCTCACGTTGACACCCTCGACGGGTTCTGTGGCATTGAGGGTGCCGTTTTCGGCGGAGATCTCCACCTTTTCGATGGCTTCTTCGCCGTCGGCGTCCGCGACCTCCACATCATCGAGCATCAGGGTCTGACCGCTGGCCAGAAGCTGCGCTTCGGGCACGGTGTTTTCGGGCAGGTCATTGACCGAGTCCACGTGAAGGGTCAGGTCGTGTACATCGCTCCAGGCCTGACCGTCGGACACCTGAAATTGGAGGGTGGCGTAGCCGGTGGCCCATTCGTGAGCGTCGGGGATGAAGCGCAGGGCTTCTTGCTTCAGCGTCGCCGCGGCGATCTCCTGGTTTTCCGTGACGGACAGCCAGTCGCCCCGATAGTCCTGATATTGCAAGACGCCCTCGACCGGGAGGGAAACGATCCGCACGGCGGTGAGGGCGGCGGTATCGACGTCTTGGAAATTTCCGAAGTCGCTGGCTGTCAGGAAGACGGGGGTGTCTTCGGGTGTGGAGGCGATGTCGTCGCTGGCGGTCGGTGCGTCGTTGACGGGGGTGACGGTGATCGAGAGCGTGGCGGTCGCAGAGCCTTCCTGGCCGTCGGAGAGGGTGTAGTAAATGGGCGAAACGGTGCCGTGGAAGTGGGTGGCGGGCGTGAAGGTGAAGGTGCCGTCGGCGTTCAGGGTCAGGGTGCCCTGGCCGGGGAAGGTGGCGGTGTTGTTCTCGGTGGTGTATGTCGTGTCGTCACCCGCCACCGTGAAGCCAGTGACCGTGAGCGTTCCACCGTCGCTGTCTTCATCGTTCGCCAGGACGTCGATCGTGGTGGCGGCGCTATCTTCATTGACGGTTTCCGCATCATTCCTCGCCACCGGTATGTCGTTGACCGGCGTTACGCTGATCGAGAGCGTAGCCTTGGCGACGCCGCCCTGGCCGTCGGCGACGATGTAGATGACGGCAGGCAGGTCGCCATGGAAGTTGGGGGCGGGCGTGAAGGTGAAGGTGCCGTCGGCGTTGAGGGTCAGGGTGCCCTGGCCGGGGAAGGTGGCGGTGTTGTTCTCGGCGGTGTATTCCGTGTCGTCACCCGCCACCGTGAAGCCAGTGACCGTGAGCGTTCCACCGTCGCTGTCTTCATCGTTCGTCAGGACGTCGATCGTGGTGGCGGCGCTGTCCTCACTGACGGTTTCCGTATCATTCCTCGCCAGCGGTATCGCATTAGGTACGGGCAGAAGGCATTTCATCAGCTTGTCGACATCCATCGATGAATTGATTTGCGCCTGGCCTTCGGTGATTTGGATCGATCCTGTAGCGAGGATGAAGCCAACGTTGTTCTTGTCGTTGTCTTTGTTGCCTTGTTTCCATCCGTCCAGTGCGTCTTGCGCTGTCGTGAACGAGGGGTCCGTCCAAAAGTAATAGCCATCCCTGGCACGTGTCTGGCCGCTGATCCACCCGTAATAGGTCGTCCCTCCGATATCCATGCGAACCAGCACATCGTTGCCATGGCCTCCTTCATCGGTGTCGGGCAGGCTGATGCCACCGATCTCCAAGCCCGTGGAGGCCACATTGACATGGCTCGCCTCTCGCGTGATCTCACCGTCGGTGTTCGAGATTGGGTACGCGATGCCCAGGACGGGCGACGCCTGCGACGCCTCGACGCTCGGTTCGGTGTCCACCAGGGCCTCGGCGCCTGTTGCGGCCGCCGCACCATCGAACATGAAGCGTGCCTCCAGCGCCAGGGGCCGAGGTGAGGCGGACAGGAGACGGGAGGGCCGTGCGGCCTGGGGCAGTGGGGTGAAGATCATGCTGAAAGCTCCTGTGCAAGGAAGGTCAGATGAAGGGCGCGTAGCGTTAGCGCCCACGCGGCGCCGCAATGTCAACGCGTCCGCTCATGCC
>JACCDK010672044.1_pt1 | contig 10945 bp, 12 predicted proteins | sample 7445871 | NCBI WGS metagenome assembly JACCDK01 (sample SAMN15323436, study PRJNA562643) | freshwater metagenome | isolation source: river surface water | place: USA:Blue River Watershed | collected 2017-08-15
CATCATCGCGGGTGCATCGGCCTACTCCTTGCATATCGACTTTGCCCGTTTTGCCAAAGTGGCCAAAGAAGTTGGGGCCATTTTTTTGGTCGACATGGCCCATTACGCAGGTCTGATCGCGGTAGGCGTCTACCCTAATCCCGTGCCGCACGCGGACGTGGTCACCTCCACCACCCACAAAAGTTTGCGCGGTCCCCGCGGCGGCATCATCTTGATGAAGGCCGAGCACGAAAAAGCCATCAACAGTGCGATTTTCCCTGGGCTTCAGGGCGGCCCCTTGATGCATGTGATCGCCGCCAAAGCCGTGGCCTTCAAGGAAGCGATGGCGCCTGAATTCAAGTCTTACCAGTCCCAGTTGATCAAGAATGCGCAAATCATCGCTGAGACCTTGACCCAGCGAGGTCTGCGCATCGTCAGCGGCGGCACCCAGAGCCACGTCATGCTGGTGGACCTGCGTGCCAAGGGCATCACCGGCAAGGAGGCCGAAGCGGCGCTGGGCGCAGCCCACATGACGATCAACAAGAACGCCATCCCGAACGACCCTGAAAAGCCGTTCGTGACCAGCGGCGTGCGCATCGGCACCCCCGCCATGACCACGCGTGGCTTCAAGGACGAGGAAGCCCGCACCACGGCCAACCTGATCGCCGACGTGCTGGACAACCCCAGGGACGAAGCCAATATCGCCGCCGTGCGCGCCAAGGTCAACGCCCTGACCGCACGCTTCCCTGTCTACAAGTGATTCGGGGTTAAACGATGAAATGCCCCTTCTGCGGCCACCTCGAAACCCAAGTGGTGGAGACGCGGCTGGCCGAAGACGGGGGCTTCATCCGGCGTCGCCGCCAGTGCGGCGCCTGTGAGAAGCGCTTCACCACCTACGAAAAACCCGAGGTAAGCTTTCCAGCCATCGTCAAGAAAGACGGTCGGCGCATCGAATACCAGCGCGACAAACTGCGCGCCAGCCTGAACCTGGCCCTGCGCAAACGGCCTGTCAGCACCGAGCAGGTGGATGCGGCCATCGAGCGCATCGAGGAAAGACTGCTGGCCATGCCCAGCCGCGAAGTCGCCTCCAACCGCATCGGCGAACTGGTCATGCGCGAGCTCAAGAAACTCGACAAAGTGGCCTACGTCCGCTTTGCCAGCGTGTACCGCAGTTTCGAAGACATCGACGAGTTCAAAACCCTGGTGGACGAGGTCCGCTGACCGCCTCAAACGCAGTCCGGCAGCTTGACTTTTTCCAGACGAGGTCGGCCCAAGGCGTTGCTCACCACCTGCCAGCCCGCATCTGACCCCGGCCTGCAAAAGCGCCAGGTCCCGGCCATGAACGCGCCGCTCGGTGTGGCACTGCGCCCCTCTGCGTTGTAGGAAAAATAGGCTTTGGCTGTGCTGGTCACTGCCAAACGCAAGACGGGTGGCATTGGCGCATGCACTTCAATCAGGGCTTCACCCGCTTCCAGCTGAGCGTTGCCATTGGCATCTGCAAACACCAGCCACCCCTGCTGCCATGTGCCACTGGCGTCGCACGCGCTGTCGGAGGCGCGCGCGCACATGGTCACCCGTTGCTGGCGACGCATGGCCTCGCTGCGTGCCAGCACCAGGCTGCCCAGCAAGCCCTCAGCCTGCGCCTGCAACTGGTGCTGCTGACGCAACGCCGACATGGCGGGTGCGGCCAGCGACACCATCAGCCCCAGCAGGGCCATGACCACCAGCGCTTCAAGCAAGGTGAAGCCCACTGCCCTCGGGCTCTTGCCAACCGGACGATTCATTTTTTGTCTCCCTGGGCGCGCAAGCCTAATCGAGCAGCGACCCTGTGCCAAGTCTTTTGCGAGGGTCTGTACAAGCATTGCCCAGATGGCCACAATGGTCACCAAAAAATCAGGGAGGAGACAGGCATGCACAAGCCTGAGCCATGCTTGCGCGCTGCTTCACGCGCACGATCCAAAGGCTGGACACTGACCGAGCTGCTCATCAGCCTGGCGCTCATGGGCACACTGGCGGCGCTGGCACTGCCCGCCTACCTGCAGCAACAACGCCAGGCCCGGCGCAGCGACGCACAGGTGGCCTTGCAGCAGCTGCAAATGGACCAGGCCCGCTGGCGCAGCCAGCACGACGCTTATGCCGACTCGCTCACGGCCCTGGGTTGGAGCAGCGACTTCTCACCACGTGGACAGTACCGGATCAGCATCCCGCAGGCCGACGCCGAGGGGTACACCCTCGAAGCATGGCCTCAGGGTGCCCAGGCGGCTGACCGCGATTGCAGCCCCCTGCGGCTGAACTGGCGCGACAGCGCCACCGTCACCCTCAGTGCGGGCCAGCACCCCGGAAGTGACCCCGACCGCTGCTGGCGGCAGTAAGCGCATGCACCATCATCGCGAACGCGGCGAAACCCTGATCGGCCTGCTGGTCGGTCTGGCTGTGGGCCTGGTCGTGCTGGCAGCGGGCACGCAGATGCTCGGCCAGCACCTGCGTGGCCACCGACTGAACCTGCAGTCCAGTCACCTGCAACAGGACTTGCGCACAGCCATGGACTGGATGACGCGTGAGCTTCGGCAAGCGCAATACTCGGCCCAGGCTTGGCAAACGCGTTCGCCCGGTGGATGTGACGACGCCTTCTGCGATGGCTTTGAAGACTTCAGCATCGAGGGCGACTGGATCGACTTCAGCCGAGACCGCAACCACAACGGCATGCAAGACGACAACGAATGCATGGGCTTTCGGCTCTCAGACAAGGCGCTGATGGCACGACGAAGCTGCAGCGGCACGGGTAACTGGCTGTCCCTCACCGACCGCGCCAGCCTGGAGGTGACAGCGCTGAGCTGGCAGCTGCAGTGCGAGCAGCGCCAGGGCTGGCTGCACCGCACGGTGCGGGTCACCCTCGCAGGCCAATGGCCGGGTGACACCACGAGGCCTTTCAGCATGTCGCAAACCGTGCACCTGCGCAACGATCTGCCCGCCAGCCTTCAGACGCTGTACTGCCCATGAAAGCTGCAACATCAACACGTGCTCAAAGCGGCGCCATCACCCTGCTGGTGGCCATCGGCCTGGTGGTTCTGGCGACGCTGACCAGCTTCTACAGCAATCGCAGCGTGCTGATGGACCAGCTGGCCGGACAAAACCACGAACGCGCCTCACAGGCGCGCCTGGCGGCCGAGGCCGCACTGGCCGAGGCACAAGCGACCCTCGCGGGCGGCAGTACACCTGTCGATGCCCTGCTGTCCCAGCCCACACCCTGCCCGCCCGGCGTCAAAGGCCCGCAGTGGCAATGCGTGGCCTTGACGGTACCGCCGCACCCGGCTTGGCCTCAGGCGCAGACCCGCGTCACAGCCGTGCGCGACCTGGTCATGGCGCCGCATGTGCTGACGCTGCACGCGCAAAGCAGCCTGGCCGGGCAAAACAGCCGCGGGCAGGTACGCGAGAGCCTGTTCCTGCCCGTGCTCGCGCCCGCCCCAGGCGACGTACCCCAGGCCGCGCTGGTGCTCAACGGCTGCATCAGTGAAGCCGCCGGGGCCAGCCTGCGCTTGTGCCCGCTCAGCAAAAGCGGTCAGGCCTGCAGCGGCAGCGCCAGCGCACCCGCAGTGCAAACGCATTTTGTGGTCGACACCAACCGCAACGGCAGCATCTCCAGCGCCGAGAAAACCGCCTGCATGGCCCTGTCCAGCACCAGCCTGCCCGGTGGCGGCACCCGCATCGGCCCCGGCAGTGCAGTGCCTCGCAACCCCTGCAACCGCGCTGCCTGGCGCAGCGTGTTCGGCGACATCACGGACGCGCAACTGAAGGCCTGGTCCACCGCGCAAGAGCGCAATGGCCTGCACGCGCTGAGCACGCCGCCCCGAACCATTTATTGGATCGACAGCCCTGCCGACTGGAGCCAAAGCGTGGGCACACCCGAGGCCCCGGCCCTGCTGGTGTTCTCCAGCCAGGCCTGCGCACTGCGCTGCCCACGCATGGCGCCGGGCGTGCACGTCCACGGCAGCGTGGTGCTCGATTCGGGCTGCGACGACGAAAAAATGCGCGGCTGGCAAGGCGGGTGGATCGAGGGCCAGCTGGTGGTCGAGTCCGGTCTGCCCGAGTGGCATTCGGCCACGTTGTGGGCCAGGCCGTATGGGCGAGACGGCTACATCCTCAACTGGCCAGACGGCATCGACGCCAGCCGGGTGCAACGCGTGAACGGCAGCTGGAGCGAAGGCGCTCCATGAAAGGACACCAACAAGGCATGGCCCTGATTGAAGCCCTGGTCGCCTCGGCGGTGCTGGGCATCGGCCTCCTGGGCGTCACACAGCTGACCCTCAAGACGCTGCAGGTCGCCACCGAGACGCGTCAGCGCGGCGTGGCCCAGTTGCTGGCGCAAGAAGCCCTGGACTGCGCCCTCTCAGGCACAGCTTGTCCCAGCCAGGACAGCACCGAGCTGCAAGGCGTGCGGTACACGCGCCAGACCCGCATCACGCCGCGAGGCAGTGGCGTACAGGATGTTCAGGTCACCGTGCAATCGGCTTCACCCAAGGCACGTGCTGGCAGCAATGAAGCAGCCACCCTGGTGTGGCACAGCAGCGTCTCGCCCGTCCCCGGCTGGGTCGGGCGCTGAGCGCCAGCGTGGGCGAAGCCGGGAGTTCGCGTATCCTCACGCCCAACCAGTGACCTGCAGACCGCCGTGTACCCGATGCCACCCTCCCCGATGCAACAAGCCCTGGAACTGGCCCGCCAGGCCCTGTGGCTGACCTCGCCCAACCCGCGTGTGGGCTGCGTGATCACCGCGCCAGACGGTGCCGTGCTGGGCCAGGGCCACACGCAACGGGCCGGCGGGCCACACGCCGAAATCATGGCCCTGCGCGATGCGCAGGCCCGGGGTCACGACGTGCGCGGCGCCACCGCTTGGGTCACGCTCGAGCCCTGCGCCCACCAGGGCCGCACCGGCCCCTGCTGCGATGCGCTCGCCGCCGCCGGCATTGGCCGCGTGGTGTCGGCTGTGACCGACCCCAACCCCCAAGTGGCCGGGCAAGGCTTGGCACGCCTGCAGGCCGCTGGTGCCCAGGTGCAGACCCTGGCGGCCGACGACACGCTCGCCATCGAGGCACGCGAGCTCAACATCGGTTTTTTCAGTCGCATGGAGCGCAGCCTGCCCTGGGTGCGCATGAAGATCGCGGCCTCCATCGACGGGCAGACGGCCCTGACCAATGGCCAGAGCCAGTGGATCACCGGCCCCGAGGCCCGCGCCGACGGCCACGCCTGGCGCGCCCGTGCCTGCGCTGTGCTCACCGGCATCGGCACCGTGCTCGAAGACGACCCGCTGCTCAATGTGCGTGGTCTGGACGTGCCGCGCCAGCCCCACCTGGTGGTGGTCGACAGCCGACTCGAACTGCCGCTGAACGCCAAACTGCTCGACACCCTGGGCAGCGGCGAGCAAGCCCGCCAGATCTGGGTCTACACCGCCACTGCCGAACAGGCCGACAAACGCGCTGCCCTCACCGCCCGTGGCGTGCAGGTGATCGACTGCGCCGGCCCCGGCGGCAAAGTCGACCTGCCCGCGCTGCTGCGCGACCTGGCCCGACGCGAGATCAACGAACTGCATGTGGAAGCCGGTTTCAAGCTCAACGGCTCGTTCATGCGCGAAAAGCTGGTGGACGAATGGCTGCTGTATTTGGCGCCGCAGTGGCTGGGCCCCGGTCAGGGCATGGCCAATCTGCCGGCGCTTTCGCAGCTCGGTGATGCGCTGAAGCTGCGCTTTCAGGCGGTGGACCGGGTGGGACCGGATGTGCGGCTGCTGATGCGGCGTTGAGGGTCAGCCGATGCTGTCTGCAACCGGCCAGAATGGATGGATTTCCCGGTCAGGCCGGGCAATGACAATTCATCAAACCGGGCAATGACAAGGTCCGCCTGTCATCCTTGGCAGTGACAAATACACCACGTCATCCTCGGGCTTGAATACAGCACGTCATCCTCGAGCTTGAATACAGCACGTCATCCTCGGGCTTGACCCGAGGATCCATGCCCCAAGCCACACCTTGGGCAACGCTCAACAGCGTCCATCGCGACGAGGTCGTCACTCCCACGACAACTCAAACCGAATCGTGTGCAATGTCCTGCAGGGGCCAGCGCGGCTTGACGTCAAAGCTGTAGCGCGGCTCGGCCGTCTGCATGCCAGCCTGCATGCGCATGGCCGCGGCCATGGCGATCATGGCCCCGTTGTCGGTGCACAGGTGCAGCTCGGGGTAGTGCACCCGCACACCCGCCTTGGCGCACAGGGCGTTGAGCTGGCGGCGCAGCTCGCGGTTGGCGCCCACGCCTCCGGCCACCACCAGGCGCTTCATGCCGGTTTCTTTCAGCGCCAACATCGCTTTTTTGGTGAGCACTTCGACGATGGCCGCCTGGGTGGACGCGGCCAGATCGGCGCGCTCGGCTGCACCTTCGGTGTGGGCGGCCTCACCGATCTTTTTGCACTGGGTCAGCACCGCCGTCTTGAGCCCGGCAAAAGAGAAGTCCAGATCGCCACTGTGCAGCAGCGGGCGCGGCAGCTTGTAGGCCGCCGGATTACCCTGCTCGGCCAGGCGCGACAGGCCCGGCCCGCCGGGGTAAGGCAGGCCCATCAGCTTGGCCGATTTGTCAAAGGCCTCACCGGCCGCATCGTCAATGGTTTCACCCAGCAGTTCGTAGCGGCCCACGCCGTCCACCCGCATCAGCTGGGTGTGGCCACCCGAGACCAGCAGGGCAATGAAGGGGAACTCCGGCGGGTCTTCGCTCAAAAAAGGCGAGAGCAGGTGGCCTTCGAGGTGGTGGATGCCGATGACCGGCTTGCCCAGCGAAGCCGCCAGCGCACAAGCCACGCCCGAGCCCACCAGCAAGGCACCGGCCAGACCGGGGCCTCGGGTGTAGGCCACCACATCGACATCGGCCAGCGCATGGCCGGCGCGCGCCATCACCTCGCGGGTGAGGGGCAGCACGCGGCGGATGTGGTCGCGGCTGGCCAGCTCGGGCACCACGCCACCATAGGCCTGGTGCATCTCTATCTGGCTGTGCAGCGCGTGCGCGAGCAGGCGCGGCCAGCCCATGTCGATGGTTTCGACCAGGGCCACGCCGGTTTCGTCGCAGGACGATTCGATCCCCAAAATTCGCATAACAGCTAGTTTACGTGGGGCATGGGTCGATGCCCCGGGCTTTGGTCTAATCCAGGCATTGTCTTTGGAACCTCCCATGAGCACCACCCTGCGACTGATCTCTTCGATGGCCACCAAGCCGTTGCTGGCCGACCTGGCGAGCCTCTACACAACGCAGGCCCCCGATGTTCAGATCCTGATCGAGTCGGTCGGCGGTGTGGATGCCGCAAGGCGTGTCGAGGCTGGTGAAGCGTTTGATGGCGTGGTGCTGGCCAGCAACGCCATCGACCAACTGACCGCTGGCGGCCACGTGCTGGCGGGCAGCCGTGCAGACCTGGTGCATTCGGGCGTGGCCGTGGCCGTGCCCGCCGGCGCCCCGGTGCCCGACATCTCGACCGAAGCAGCCCTCAAGGCCGCCATTCTGGCCGCGCCCACACTGGGCTACTCCACCGGCCCGAGCGGCGTACAGCTGGCCAAGCAGTTCGAGGCCTGGGGCATAGCCGAGCAAATTGCGCCGCGCATCGTGCAGGCCAAGCCGGGCGTGCCGGTGGGCTCGCTGGTGGCCCAAGGCGAAGTGGCGCTGGGCTTTCAACAGCTGAGCGAAATGCTGGGCGTGCCCGGCATCACCCTGGTGGGCGGCCTGCCCAAGGCGGTAGAGATCATCACCACCTTCTCAGGGTCAGTGGCCGCCCGCTGCGCCCAGCCCGAGGCCATGCGCGCCCTGCTCGTCTTCTGGCAGTCGCCCGTGTGCGATGACCTCAAGCGCCGGCACGGCATGGACCCGGCCTGAGGAACGCCATATCCATATAACCGTGAGTCATCAGACTTCACAGACAATCCCGGCCATGGGGATCAGCCACTACATCAAGGACATCGGCCGCGGCAAGGACGGCGCGCGCGCGATCGACCGCGCCCAGGCGGCCGACCTGATGGGCCAGGTGCTCGACGGGCAAGTGAGTGATCTGGAGCTCGGCGCTTTTTGCCTGGCCATGCGCATCAAGGGCGAAACGCCCGCAGAGATGGCCGGTTTTCTGGACGCCACCCACGCCCGGCTGAACAAGGTGGCCACGGGCGGCGCCCCCACGGTGGTGCTGCCCAGCTACAACGGCGCGCGCAAGCTGCCGGTGCTCACGCCCCTGCTGGCCTTGCTGCTGGCGCACGAAGGCGTGGCCGTGGTGGTGCATGGCTGCGTGACCGAAGACAAAAGGGTGGCGGCCGAAGCGGTGTTCGCCGTCCTCGGTATGTCGCCTGCAGACGGTGCCTTGAGTGCACGCGCCGGGCAAGTGACGTGGGTGCGCACCGCCACCCTGCACGCCGGTCTGGATCGCCTGCTGTCGGTGCGCCGCGTGGTCGGTCTGCGCAACTCCGGGCACAGCCTGGTCAAGCTCATGAACCCCTGCGAAGGCCCGGCCCTGGTGGTGGGCAGCTACACGCATCCCGAATACCTGCAGTCGATGTCGGCCACCTTTGCGCTCACCGGCCAGCACGCCCTGCTGCTGCGCGGCACCGAGGGCGAGCCAGTGGCCGATGCCCGCCGTACCCCGGCCATCGATGTTTTCAAGGAGGGGCGGACTCGGCGTGTGCAGGAACAGCGGGAAGGCTCGCTGGCGCAGCTGCCCGACATGCCCACCACCGATGCGACCGCCACGGCTGCTTACATACAGCAGGTGCTGGGTGGTGAGCGGCCGGTCCCCGAACCGATCGCGCTGCAAGTGCGCCACATCCTGAGCGAGGTCAAGCCATGACACGCCCTGCCCTGACCTCGCCCACCGGCGGCCGTTGCACCCTGGTGGGCGCCGGCCCCGGCGACCCCGAACTGCTGACGATCAAGGCCGCCAAGGCGATTGCAAGCGCCACCGTGCTGTTCGTGGACGACCTGGTCAACCCCGCCGTGCTCGCACATGCGGCGCCCCATGCGCGCATCGTGCAGGTGGGCAAGCGTGGCGGCTGCAAGAGCACGCCGCAAGCCTTCATCCACAAGTTGATGGTGCAGGCCGTGGCCGAAGGCGAAAACGTGGTGCGCCTCAAGGGCGGTGACCCCTTCATTTTTGGCCGTGGCGGCGAAGAGGTGGAACACCTGCGCGCCGAGGGCATCGAGGTCGAGGTCATCAACGGCATCACCTCGGGCCTGGCGGGCCTCACCAGCCTGGGCGCCCCGCTCACCCACCGCGACCATGCCCACGGTGTGGTGTTCGTCACCGGCCATGCCAAGCCTGGCGACGACGGCCCCGACTGGCCGCAACTGGCTGCCGCTGCACGCCAGGCCAAACTCACCCTGGTCATCTACATGGGCGTGAGCAGCCTGCACGCCATCCAGACCGGCCTGCTGCAAGGCCTGCCCGCCACCACACCGGTGGCCATCGTCCAAAACGCCAGCCTGCCGCAGCAGCGCGAAACCCTGACCACCCTGGGCCAGCTGGTCCACACCATGGCCAGCGAGGGTCTGCAAAGCCCGAGCATCATCGTGGTGGGCGATGTGGTGCAGGGTGCGCGGGCCTGGCAAGCCCAAACCGAGGCCTCTCGCCACACCGCTTGAGCCCGGCCTGCCTCCAGCGGCCCGATACACTCGCCTGCATGAACCAATGGGATGCGGTGATCGTGGGTGCCGGGGCTGCCGGCCTTTTTTGTGCCGGTGTGGCCGGTCAGCTGGGCCTGAAAGTGCTGGTGCTCGACCACAGCGACAAGGTGGCCGAAAAAATCCGCATCTCGGGCGGCGGGCGCTGCAACTTCACCAACCGCCAACTCGACCCGACTTCGCCGCAAAAACACTTCATCGGCCAGAACCCGCACTTTTGCCGCTCGGCCCTGTCGCGCTACACCCCGCAGGACTTCATTGCCCTGGTCCAAAAACACGGCATCGCCTTCCACGAAAAACACAGGGGCCAGCTGTTTTGCGACCATTCGGCCGAAGACATCATCCGGATGCTGCTGGCGGAGTGCGATGCCGGTGGCGTGACACGCTGGCAGCCCTGCGGGGTCCAGGCGGTGCGCCACAGCGATGGCGTGTACGAACTCGACACCGACCGCGGCACGGTGCTCACCCACGCCCTCGTGGTGGCCACGGGGGGCTTGTCGATCCCCAAGATCGGGGCGACGGGCTGGGGCTACGACATCGCCAGACAGTTCGGCCTGCGGCTGGTCGAACGCCGTCCAGGCCTGGTGCCGCTGACTTTTGACGGCGAAGCCTGGGCGCCCTACGCACAACTGGCCGGCCTGGCCCTGCCCGTGGGCATCGAGACCGGCGAGAAAAAAGCCCGCATGCACTTTGACGAAGACCTGCTCTTCACCCACCGCGGCCTGTCGGGCCCGGCGGTGCTGCAGATTTCCAGTTACTGGCAGGACGGCGCGCCGATCCGCCTGAACCTCGCCCCCGAGGTGAACCTGCCCGAGCGGCTGCAGGAAGCCAAGCTGCGCTCCAGAAAGCTGCTGGGCAACGAGCTTGCCCAGCTCGTGCCCAGCCGCCTGGCCGAAGCCTGGGTCAGCCAGGACCCGGCCCTGCAGCGGCCATCGGCCGAAGTGCCCGACAAGGCCCTCAACAAACTGGCCGAGGCCCTGACGAACTGGCAGCTGGTCCCCACGGGCAGCGAGGGCTACAAAAAGGCCGAGGTGACGCTGGGCGGCGTGGACACGCGCGACCTGTCGTCCCAGACCATGGAATCGAAGCAGCCGGGCCTGTACTTCATTGGCGAGGTGGTGGACGTGACCGGCTGGCTGGGCGGCTACAACTTCCAGTGGGCGTGGGCGAGCGCACACGCCTGCGCCCAGGCGCTGGCCAATGCCTGAGACTGCAGCGGGCCTGCGGCCCTCGCAGTGACACAAGCTGTCGGTCATTGCGAGCGACGCGCGCCAATCCACATTCA
>JACCDK011158778.1_pt1 | contig 10944 bp, 10 predicted proteins | sample 7445871 | NCBI WGS metagenome assembly JACCDK01 (sample SAMN15323436, study PRJNA562643) | freshwater metagenome | isolation source: river surface water | place: USA:Blue River Watershed | collected 2017-08-15
CCAGATCCATGTTCGAGAATCTCGACGCTCTGCTCCTCGCGCGGATCCAGTTCGCCTTCACGGTGAGCTTCCACTTCTTCTTCCCCGCCTTCTCGATCGGGCTGGCGAGCTATCTTGCTGTTCTGGAAGGGATTTGGCTCAAGACCGGCAAGAGCCTCTATCTCGATCTCTTCAAGTACTGGCTGAAGATATTCGCGATCGCCTTTGCGATGGGCGTCGTCTCCGGGATCGTCATGTCCTACCAGTTCGGCACCAACTGGGCGGTGTTTTCCGACAGGGCCGGGCCCGTGATCGGCCCGCTGATGGCCTACGAGGTGCTGACGGCGTTCTTCCTCGAGGCGGGCTTTCTCGGCGTAATGCTGTTCGGGATGGAGAAGGTCGGCAAGCGCCTGCACTTCGCGGCGACGCTGATGGTGGCGCTGGGCACCTTCGTCTCGGCCTTCTGGATCCTGTCGGTCAATTCCTGGATGCAGACCCCGACGGGCTATGTGCTGGGCGCGAACGGGCAGTTCCTGCCGGGCGAGAGCTGGGCCGAGATCATCTTCAATCCCAGCTTCCCCTATCGCCTCGTCCACACGGTCATGGCTGCCTACCTCACCACCGCCTTCGTGGTGGGCGCGGTGGGAGCATGGCACCTGCTCAAGGACAGGGCGAACCCGCACGCCCGCAAGATGTTCTCGATGGCGATGTGGATGGCGGCGATCGTTACCCCGGCGCAGATATTCGCTGGCGACATGCACGGCCTCAACACCCTCGAACATCAGCCGGTGAAGGTCATGGCGATGGAGGGGCACTACCAGTCGCACCCCGATGGCGCGCCGCTGATCCTGTTCGGCATTCCCGACAGCGAGGCCAAGACGGTGCGCTATGCGATCGAGATCCCGAAAGCCTCCTCCTTCATCCTCAAGCATGACTGGAACGCCCCGCTGGCCGGGCTCGATACGATCCCTGACAATCTGGAGCCGCCGGTGCCCATGGTGTTCTGGAGCTTCCGCATCATGGTGGGGATCGGCTTCGCGATGCTCGGGATCGGGTTGTGGAGCCTGTGGGGTCGCTTTCGCGGCACGCTCTATGATGTGCCCTGGCTCCACCGCGCCGCGGTGCTGATGGGCCCGAGCGGTTTCGCCGCCGTTCTCGCCGGATGGATCACCACCGAGGTGGGACGCCAGCCCTTCGTCGTCTATGGCCTGCTCAGGACTGCCGATGCCGCCAGCCCGCTTGCCGCGCCTGCCGTCGCCGCTTCCCTGCTCGCTTTCGTTCTGGTCTATTTCACCGTCTTCGGCGTCGGCGTGTGGTATATCACCCGCCTCATGTCCAAGCCGCCGCAGCCGGGCGAATACGGGGTCAAGCGCGGGGATGTCGGCCCGATCCGCACCGCCGGGATCACCCCGGGGCCGACGCAGAACCCGGGCGGGACCGAGACGCTGCCCGGCGACCGCGAGAACGCGGAGGCCGGCGCATGATCAGCTTCGATCTCACCGTCATCTGGGCCTTCATCATCGCCCTGGCGGTCTTCGCCTATGTGGTGATGGACGGCTTCGACCTCGGCATCGGCATCCTCTTTCCGACCTTCAAGGCGGGCCGCGAACGCGACCGCGCGATGAATTCGATCGCGCCGGTGTGGGACGGCAACGAGACCTGGCTGGTGCTCGGCGGGGGCGGGCTGTTCGCCGCCTTTCCGCTCGCCTATGCGGTGATCCTGCCGGCGACCTACCCGCTGATCATCGCCATGCTCCTGGGCCTTGTCTTCCGCGGGGTCGCCTTCGAATATCGCTGGCGCGATCCGGCGCACCAGAGGTTCTGGGATCACGCCTTCACCGGCGGTTCCCTGATCGCGGCGCTGGCGCAGGGCATGACCCTGGGGGCGCTCCTCCAGGGCATCGAGGTCGAGGGGCGCGCCTATGCGGGGAGCTGGTTCGACTGGCTCACCCCCTACACCCTGTTGACCGGCCTCGGCACGGTTGCGGGCTATGCGCTCCTCGGCAGCACCTGGCTGATCTGGAAGCTCGACGGCGAGGAACAGGCCCACGCCCGGAAGCTCGCGATCCGCTGGGGCGCGGCGACCATCGTGCTGATGGGCGCGGTGAGCGTCTACAACATCCTCCTCAACGCCGCCTATGCCGAGCGCTGGCTGTCCGCCCCGGAGGTCTACTGGGTCGCCCCCGTGCCGATCCTCACCGCCATCGTCGCGCTCTCAATGCTGCGCGCGATCCTCAAGGAGCGCAATTCCAAGCCCTTCTGGCTCGGCATCGCCCTGTTCTTCCTCGGCATGAGCGGCCTTGGCGTGACGATCTGGCCCTATGCCGTGCCCGAAAGCGTCACGATCTGGGAAGCCGCCGCGCCCGAGAAGAGCCAGGCCTTCATGCTCGTCGGCGTCGCGCTCACCATGCCGCTGATCATCGCCTACACCGCCTGGGCCTACTGGGTGTTCCGCGGCAAGGTCGGGCATGAGGGGTATCACTGATGCTGGCGCCGCCGGATGGCGAGCCGGACGGCCCACCGCGCTCACGTGGCGAAGCCGTAGCGCAGGAGCACGCGCCGCTGTGGCAGCGCCTTGCGTGGATGGCCGGCATCTGGGCGGCGAGCGTCGCGGTGCTCGGCGCGGTGGCGTGGATCATCCGCCTGTGGATCGCACCCTGATGGTCAAGGTCTGGTACGACGGCGCCTGCCCGCTCTGCGCCCGCGAGATCGCGCTGATGCGGCGGCTCGACCGGCGCGGCGCCATCACCTTCGTCGACGTGGCAGCGGGCGCCGACCCCACCTGTCCGATCGATCGCGCCCGGCTCCTCGCGCGCTTCCATGCCGAGGAGGAGGGGCGCGTGCTCAGCGGCGCGGCCGCCTTTGCCGCGATGTGGCGCGCCATTCCGCTGCTGCGCCCGCTCGGCCTTGCGGCGCGGCACCGGCTGGTGCTGGCTCTGCTTGAGGCCGCCTATCTGCGTTTCCTCGTCGTCCGCCCCCGGCTGCAACGCTTCTTCACCTGAGAAAGCGCTTGCCCGCAGCGGCGCGATGGTCTGAATTCCCGCCCGGACAGAACGGGAGAGACCAGGCCGCCATGACCTATTTCGGCGCGATGCAGAACGAGATCTACAATGCCGGGCTGAGAGGCATCCTGCCCGCCTACCCGGTCGATTTCGCCACCCTCGAAAAGCGCGCGCACCAGGCGCTGGGGCCGATGCTCACCAGTTATGTCGCGGGCGGCTGCGGGGACGAGCACACGCAGGACCAGAATTCTGCCGCCTTCCACCACTGGGGAATGGTGCCGCGCATGATGGTCGACTGTTCGACCCGCGATCTTTCGATCGAGCTGTTCGGGCATCGCTACCCGACCCCCCTGTTCATGGCCCCCATCGGCTTGAACGGCGAGGCGACGCAGGACCGGCACGGCGACCTGGCCGCCGCCCATGCCTCGGCGCTGACCGGCGTGCCGTTCTGCGCCTCGACCCTCGCCAACGATCCGCTGGAAGACGTGAAAGCGGCCTGCGGCGAGACGCCTGCGTGGTTCCAGCTCTATACCCCGAAGAACCGCGACCTGGCGGAAAGCCTCATCCGCCGCGCCGAGGCAGCGGGCTATTCCGCGCTGGTGGTGACGCTCGATACCTGGGTGACCGGCTGGCGCCCGCGCGATCTCAACGCGTCGAATTTCCCGCAGCTGCGCGGCAAGGTCTTGCAGAACTACTTCACCGATCCGGTCTTCCGCGCGCTGCTGGCGCGGCCCCCCGAGGAAGACCCGGCGGCGGCGATCTTCACCTGGGCGGCGACCTTCGGCCAGGTGCTGACCTGGGACGACATGGCGTGGTTCAGGTCGGTCACGAAGCTCCCTATCGTGCTCAAGGGCATCTGCCACCCCGACGACGCCCGGCGCGCGGTCGATACGGGGGCGGATGCGATCTATTGCTCGAACCACGGGGGGCGGCAGGCCAATGGCGGGATCGCTGCGATCGATTGCCTCGGGGACGTGGTGACGGCGGCGGGCGAGGTGCCGGTGCTGTTCGACAGCGGCGTGCGCTCCGGGACCGACGCCGTGAAGGCGCTGGCGCTCGGCGCGCGGGCCGTGGGGGTGGGGCGGCCCTATACCTATGGCCTTGCGCTCGGCGGCGCCGAGGGGGCTGCCTTCGTGCTGCGCTCGATCCTCGCCGAGGCGGACCTGCTGATGGCCGTCAACGGCTATCCCACGCTCGCGGACGTGCGGGCGGCAGGCGTGCGCCGGACCGGGGGCTAGAGCGGCGATCCGCCAACGGGAATGCGCGTGCACGCCTCGGAATTCACCTGAAATGGCTATGGAATTCTGCGTACAGGGGTGGAAGGTCATGAGTTTTCCACAGTCCCCGTGGTAGGGCGTGCCTCAGAATTCGCGCGACTCGGGAGTGCGACACTTGGAAAAGCCGACGATCTGGTCGAACCGGCCCGACCCCATGCGCCGGACGGTATGCATCCATGACGAGCACGCGCGCCGCGCGCGCTATGGCCGCATTCGCCCCATGGAAACCCGCAAGCCGCTGCTTGCGCGCCTCGCCGGCATCATCCCGATCTCCTGATCTTCGGGCCGGTGGCTCAGCCGCGCGCCTTGGCCAGCATCACCAGCTTCGTGTCGGTAAAGGCGAGGTAGCCTTCCTCGCCGCCTTCCGAGCCGAAGCCCGAATCGCCCACGCCGCCGAAGGGCGTCTCGGGCGATGACACGATCAACTGGTTGATCCCGACCATGCCGGCCCGCAATGCCTTGCCGAGGTAATGCGCCTCGTCGAGGTCGCCCGAGAAGGCATAGGCGGCAAGGCCGTAGCGCAGCGAATTGGCGATCCCGACCGCGTCCTCGATATGTTCGAAGGGCACGATCCCGGCGATGGGGCCGAAGGGCTCCTCGATCATCAAACGGCTGTCGGGGGCAGGGTTGGCGATGACGGTGGGCTGGAAGAAGAAGCCCCTGGTCCCGATCACCGCGCCACCGGTGACGATTTCGCCGCGATGGCCTCCGGCGTCGGCCACCACTTGCTCCATCGCCGAAATCCGCCGCGCGTGCGCCAGCGGGCCCATGTCCACGCTCTCGTCCGCGCCAGGGTCGCCGACCTTGATCCGGCCCGCGATGGCCGCAAACTCCGCGACGAAATTGTCGTAGATCTCCTTTGCCACCAGGAAGCGCGTCGGCGAGACGCAGACCTGCCCGGCATTGCGGAACTTGGTGGTCGCGCACATCGCGACGGCGCGTTCGACATCGGCATTTTTACTCACGATAACAGGCGCATGACCGCCAAGCTCAGGCGTGAAGCGCTTCATGCGGCTGGCGGCCAGCGCGCCGAGGTGCTTGCCGACCGCGGTCGAGCCGGTGAAGCTGACCTTGCGGGTGACGGGGGCGGCAACGAGGTGCTCGGCGATCGGACCGGGATCGCCGTAGACGAGGTTCAGCACGCCCTTGGGCACGCCGGCATCGACGAAGCATTCGGCCAGCAGCTGGGCCGAGGCCGGGGTGTTCTCGGCCGGCTTGAGGATCGCGGTGCAGCCTGCCGCGAGCGCCCCGGCGATCTTCTTGGCGGGCAGGTTCACCGGGAAATTCCACGGGGTGAGCAGCACCGCCGGACCGATGGGTTCGTGCGTCACGATCTGGGCGATGAGCTGGTTGCCGCGCGCGGGAATCAGCCGCCCGCCCCGGCGCTTGGCTTCTTCGCCAAGAAAATCAATCACATCGGCAGAGTTCGTGATCTCGCCCACGGCCTGTGCCCGGGTCTTTCCCATCTCGGCGGTGACCACCCGGGCGATGGCCGGAGCGCGCTCGCGCAGCAGGTCGGCGGCGCGGCGCAGGATCGCGTGGCGCTCGGCGCCCGAGGTGCGGCTCCAACCGGCGAAGGCATCATCGGCCGCCTTGAGGGCAGCGTCGAGCTGGGCGGTCGAGGCCTTGGGGCACTGGCCGATCACCTCGCCCGTGGCAGGGTTCACCACCGGCATCGTGCCAGCCTCGCCCGTTTCGATCCAGGCACCGTCGATCAACATTTTGAGGGTCGGGTAGGCGGTCATCGGGGGCTCCTTCGGATCGCAAATGTTTCACATGAAACATTGTTCTGGCGGGGGTCTGTCCGGGGTCTGAACGCGCATGGCGGGGGTCTGGACCTGCATGGCAGGGCTCTAGACCGCCACGACGTGCTGCTCGATCGCGCCGAAGATCGAGTGATTATGCGCATCGCGCATCTCGATCCGCACCGTGTCGCCGGCCTGCATGAACGGCGTCCTGGGCGCGCCGTCGCGGATCGTCTCGATCATGCGGATCTCGGCGATGCAGGAATAGCCCGCGCCGCCCTCGGCCACGGGCTTGCCCGCCCCGCCATCGGCGCCCTTGTTCGAGACCGTGCCGGTGCCGATGATGGTTCCGGCCGCGAGGTTGCGGGTCTTGGCGGCGTGAGCCACCAGCTGCGCAAGGTTGAAGGTCGCATCGACCCCGGCGTTCGCCCGGCCGAAGGGCTGGCCGTTCAGATCGACCATCAGCGGCAGGTGGATGAGACTGTCCGCCCATGCCGCGCCCAGCTCGTCGGGCGTTACCGCCACCGGAGAAAAGGCGCTCGCGGGCTTGGACTGGAAGAAGCCGAAGCCCTTTTCCAGCTCTGCCGGGATCAGCCCGCGCAAGCTCACATCGTTGACCAGCATCAGCAGTCGGATATGCCCGGCCGCTTGCTCGGGCGTGCATCCCATCGGCACGTCGCCGGTGATGCAGGCGATCTCGCCCTCCATGTCGCAGCCCCAGGCGGGATCGCCCAAGGGGATGTCCTGACGCGGGCGCAGAAAGCTGTCCGAGCCGCCCTGATACATCAGCGGATCGTGATAGAAGCTCTCGGGCACCTTCGCACCGCGCGCCTGCCGCACCAGCTCAACATGATTGATATAGGCGCTGCCATCAGCCCACTGGTAGGCCCGCGGGAGGGGCGAGTGCGCCTGGCGTTCGTGAAAGCGCTCGCAGGGCACCGCCTCGTGCTCGACATCGCGGGCGAGCACTTCAAGCTCGGGCGCGACGCGCTCCCAGTTGTCGAGCGCGGCCTGCATGGTGGGCGCGATATAGCCGGCCGCGCAGCAGCGCGTGAGGTCCTTGCTGACCACCACCAGCATCCCGTCACGCGTGCCATTGTCGAGGGTTGCGAGTTTCATTTTCCGTCCGTCCTTGTCTGGTTCGTCATTGCCGTGTCGCTTCGCTCCTCGCAATGACGGGGGGAATGGATCACGCGGGGGCCTGCCCCGGCGCATCGCTCTGCACATCGGGGTTCGCCGCCGCGAAGGCGGGCAGCGCGAGGCAGGCCGCCTCGATCCGGGTGAGGTGCGGGCTCATGGCGAGGTCGTAATCGAAGCGCCGCGCATTGTAGAGCTGGGGCACCAGAACGATCTCGAACAGGCCCGGCGCATCGCCATGGAGGAAGTCGCCCGCTCCCAGTTGCGCCAGCCGCGCCTCGACCGGATCGAGCGTGCGCTTCAGCCAGGTGCGATACCAGACATCGATCTCGTCCTGCGCGTGGCCGAGCGGGTCCTTGAGGTAAGTGAGCACCGGCAGATTGTTCACCGCATGAATTTCGGTGGCGATGGCATAGGCCAGCTCGCGCACGGTGTAGCGATCCTCGATGCCCTGCGGCAGAAAGCGCGGCTCGGGATAGGCCTCGTCCAGCCATTCGAGCAGCGCCATCGATTGCGCCCGGTCGCGCCCGTCCGCTGCGAGCATGGGCAGCGAGCCGAAGGGATTGCGCTGCGTGAAGCCCGCGTCCCTGTTCTCGCCGGTGCGCAGGTCGACCGGGATGTTCTCGAAGGCGAGGCCCTTCAGATTGAGGGCAATGCGCAGGCGGTATGAGGTGGAGCTGCGGAAATATCCGTAGAGTTTCATCATGCTCATGCGCCTGCCATCGCAGGGTTGAGGCTGGCGGGCAAGGGGAAGCGGGGCCTGGGCCGCCCCGCTCACCTCTTGGCGATCTGGCCGCTGCGCGACGCCCGGCAAGGCGGCGCGCATCACCGTGATGCCATCCTCAGGCCGGTGCCAGAACCTTGTGCACCACATCGAGCAGCCGGGCCGGAGGGCAGGGCTTGGCGAGCATCGTAGCACCCGGGAAGCGCGCGGCGATCTCCACCGCGTCGGCCATGTCGGAGTGCAGGATCACCGGCACATTGTCCTCGATAAGCTTCTGCGCCAGTTCGTAGGTCAGCCCGTCAACCAGCTCGACATCGAGCACCGCAAGATCGGGCTTTTCCTTCTGGCAGGCGAGCATGGCCGAGCAAATGCCCGCGTGGGGGCCTTCCACCTCGTAGCCCGCTTCTTCGAAAGTATCACACAAATCGAAGGCCGTGATGAACTCGTCTTCGGCGATCAGAATACGCAATGCCATGCGCCCCTCCCGTTATACGAATCCCACAATCAGGGGTTGTAACACGGATTGGACGTCAACATCGCAAGAATATCACCCGTTTCGGCCGAATTGTTCGGCAAAGCCCTTTTCGTCGCCTGCCGCGAGCAATTTGGCCTGTTCGACCCATTTGTCGCGGATGATCCGCCCCGAAAAGCGGCCGAGACGGGCATCGATCTGTTCGACTTGCTCGGGGCTCCACGCGGCGATCTGGGCGAAGGAGGTGATCCCGAATTCGCCGAGCAGCGTGGCGATCTTGGGGCCGAGGCCCTTGATCCGGGTGAGATCGTCGCGGCTGCCGGTCGCGGGGAGGGGCGCTTCGGGCGCTTCGGGCGCGGGTGCGACTTGCGGCCCGGCCTCGGCATCTGTTCCGAGCGGCGAGGCCCCTGTCACCTGCGCCTTGGCCATCGCCGAGAGGTCGCCCTGGATGATCTCCGCCCCGCGCGGCGCATCGATCAGCGCCTGGTTGCGCGCGGCAGGGGCCGCCCCCTCGTCGAGCACGTCGCGGCCCACCGCAGGCGCGCTGCCATCGTCGATCACGCGGGCCTTGCGGCCGGAACGCAAGAGCACCCAGGCAAGCAGCGCCAGAAGGGCGAGCCCGATCAGGATCAGCGGCAGATGGGTCTGGAGTTCGGCGGGCATTGTTCTGGGGTCTCCGGTGAGAATTGTGCGGTTGCAGGTGCTCTAGCAGGCGCGCGGGGCCAAGCCCAAGCGCAAGGTTAGTCTTCGCTCCGGCCGCCCCTGCGGAAGAGAACCTTGTCCTCTTCCGAAAAGCCGCGCCGCCAGATGACGAGGGCATAGGTGCCGAGCACGGCAGGCACGCCGAAGACAAGCTCGACCCATTCGGGCAGGAAGGTAAAGCCATAGCCCACGACCACGGCGGGCGCGGCGGCATGGACCAGCGCCCAGCGCCAGTTGGAGACCGGCGCCTTCAGGAGATGCTTGAGCAGCAGCGCCTTGATGAGGCTCGAGGTGGCAAGCGCGACCAGCAGCGCGCCGGCTGCGCCCGCGGCCTGGTAGCCGCGCCCGAGTTCAAGCTGGCGGGTGAGGGTGATGAAGGTGATGGTGAGGCTGGCCTGAAGCGCGATGATCCCGACCGAGATCGCAAGGTTGCGCTTCCTGGCGATGTAGACGAGCACGCTTTCCGAGACGACCGCCATCGAGGCGGCGACTTCGGCGGCGAGCAGGAAGGCGAGCGCGGCGGTGCCCGCGACATAGTCCGGCCCCCACAGGCCCATCACGGCCTCGCCCGGCAGGCCCAGCACCAGCGCGATGCCGAGCTGGACGGCGATGATCCAGAAGCCGACCTGCCGCACCTGCGCCGCGATCGCCTCCATGTTGCCGATCCGCAGGTTCTTGGTGATGACCGGCGACAGGATCGGCTCGAAGCTGCTCTTCAGCTTCTGCGGCAGCGAGGCGATCTGCTGCGCGGCGTAGTAGATGCCCACGGCCTGGGGCGGCGCGAACAGGCCGAGGATGAAGATGTCGAGCAGGCGCGTGCCGCGCTCGATCGCGTCGGCGCCGACGAGCGGGAAGGCGCGCGCGGACATCCTGATGAGGCCGCTGGGGCGCCAGCCGCGGGGCAGGCCGTAGGTCTTGAGGAAGGGCCACAGGGCCGTCAGCAACCCGGCATAGATCGAGGCGATGAAGGCGAGCGCCAGTCCCCCGTCGCGCGTCGCGGGGATGAAGAAGAACAGGCCCGCGCCGATCGAGATCGTCCACGGCTCGACCACCGCCCGCGCGCGCACGGTGGTGGCGATGTCGAAGCGGTAGGCCTGCGCCGCCAGCAGAATCTCGGTGACGGCGAAGGCGGGGAGGGTGGCGACCAGCCAGATATCCCAGCGGCTGTTCATCCCGTTGGGGAACATCGGCTCGGGGAAGACCAGCAGGATCGCGGCGGCGATGGCGGAATAGAGGAGGGCGAGCAGGATCCCGTCATAGACGAGGTTCGTCTCGGCCGAGCGGTTCTCGCCCGCGCCTTCCGAAAGGCGCTGCGCGAGGCCGCGCTTTTCTCCGAGCGAGCAGAGCAGGGCGACGATCTCGATCAGCACCAGCGCCGAGGCGAAGCGCCCGAGCGCCTCGGCCCCGTAGAGGCGGGTGGCGATGACCAGGAAGGGGATGCGCGCGATGAGGCGCACCACGAAGCCCAGCGTGTTGGTGCGCCCGCCCTTGGCGAGGGCGGCGAGATCGTCGCTGTCTCCGGGCGCGGCGGCGGCGGTCATGCGAGGAGGTCCTTGGCGTCGCTTTCGAGCTCGGCGCGCAAGGGGCGGGCGAGGAGCGCGGCGACCACCTCGCGCGCGTCGGCGCCCTTGAGGATCGCGCCCACCGCTGCGACGATCGGCATGGCGATGCCGCGCTCCGCCGCCAGATCGGCGAGCACGGGGGCGGTATGCGCGCCCTCGGCCACGGTGCGGCGGTCGGCCAACAGGTCGGCCGCGCGCGCCCCTTCGCCGAGCGCCCCTTTCCCCAACATTACGCCGAGGCTGAAATTGCGGCTCGAGGTGGAGGAGCAGGTCAGCACCAGATCGCCGAGGCCGCACAGCCCGCTCAAGGTCTCGACCTCGGCCCCCAGCGCCTCGCCGAAGCG
>JACCDK010994973.1_pt1 | contig 10935 bp, 10 predicted proteins | sample 7445871 | NCBI WGS metagenome assembly JACCDK01 (sample SAMN15323436, study PRJNA562643) | freshwater metagenome | isolation source: river surface water | place: USA:Blue River Watershed | collected 2017-08-15
AAACGGAGCGACACACCATCCGGCGCATCCTCGAGGTCCTAGCCGAGCCCGACGACAGCGCCGGTCCGCCGGCTGTGCGGGCCGGCGAGAGCTGGGCGCTGATCCCCGCGCGCGGCGGCTCCAAGTCTATTCCCCTGAAGAACCTCGCACGACTTAACGATAAGCCGCTCATCGACTATGCGATTGGCGCAGCCCGCCGCGCGAAGCGCGTGGGGCGCATCCTGTGCTCGACCGACAGCGACGAGATCGCGCGGCACTGCCTCACCGCCGGCATCGAGGTCGACAGGCGCCCTGCCGAGCTGGCGGGCGACCAGGTTGCCACCGTCGACGTGCTGCTCGAATTCGCCCGGCGGATCGGCGCACAGGGGACCTTGCCCGAGTATCTCGTCCTGCTGGAGCCGACGTCACCGTTTGTGACGCCGGAGGACATCGAGGCCTGCCTGACTCAGCTCGACGGCGATCCGCAGGCCGACTCCGCGCAGACGGTCACGCAGGTTTCTTCCAACAGCCATGCTTACAACCAGCGCTTCCACGATGCTGAGGGCTCGCACTTTCTCTATCCGCTTGAGCGCAAATTCAGCGTGAACAAGCAGACTAAACCTATACTCTTCATCCACGGTAATGTTAGGGTAATGCGCGTAAAATCATTGCTTTATAATCGAAGCATCTTCGGTATTCGGTCTTTACCTATTGAGATCCCCAAGGTACGTGCGATGGATGTCGATGGACAGGAAGATTTATTATTAGCCGAGGCAATTATTGCCTCTGGATTACTAAAATAATCTCAAGAATGAAACCAATTTCCGCTATTGTGAACGCACGCCTTCAGTCCTCTAGAACTAAGGGTAAGATGATTCGACCATACTGCGGAACTGATCTCTTGGAGATTGCTTTGGATAAGCTGAATCAGCTAGATTTCTTTTCGCATCGTTTTCTTGCAGTAGCGGAGTCTGAGTTAGCTTGTAAGGTTGAGAAGTATCCGAACATCCAAGTGCTTAAGCGAAAACCGGAAGCCGTGGCGCCTGGCCCACATCATCCGATGCTGACCTTCGAGCACTATCTACGTATTCCAACCGAGTGGTTCTTTGTGATTAATCCCTGCGCGGCCTTTCTTACACCAGGTACAATCCGTCGTGCTTTCGATGTTTTTCAGCAAACTAATTATCGATCCTATATAGCTGTCGAGCAGACACGTGACTGGATCTTCAGTACTGCCGGCGATGCCTTGACACATAGGAATGCAACGACCTTTCAGAACACGAGCGATGGCGATTACTTTCTACGCGCGACACATGCTTTCTATATCGCCAACCGAGATTATTTCAGCAGCCACAGCGGTCAGCTTTGGACCTTGCAACGAGAAGACCCGTACCTTATTCCCATGCCTACTGAGGAAGCTATTGACGTTGATACGGACTTAGACTTCGAAATTTCAGAATATCTATATGGTAGAAAATATCCTCAGCGCTGCGTAACAAAATGGCCATAAGGTTAAATTCTTTGAATTTATATATTCCTATTGAAGTTAAGAGCAGAGAGCTAGCCGCCAAAGTTTTACTTGCGACTCATGCTGCACGCTGCGGATTTGACGTCATTTTCGGTCGCAAGAACGACCTGAATGAGCTGGTGGTTCATATGCCTGCCGGTGTGTACTTGGGTCTGGGTGTCTTCGAGAATTTTTGCTCCTTCTACGCTAGACTAAAGAAACTCGGGTTTTCTGTTGTCGTTAATGAGGAAGAGGGTCTAGTTACCTACGCCGACAGCATGTACGTTGATATGCGATTGTCGCGCTCAACACTTGGGTGGGTCGACGAGGTGCTTACTTGGGGTCTTGAAAACCAGCGCGTGCTCACAGAGGCCTTTCCTGAGTTTGTGGAGAAATTCCACATTACTGGTAACCCGCGCTTTGATCTGCTGAAGCCACAGGTTCAACGGGTGTATGATGAAGACATGCGGGCAATCCGGGCTAAATATGGGGACTACCTACTTGTTTGCACAAGCTTTTCGTCAATCAACCATTTCGATCCAAAGCTCGACTATATAAAATCACTAGTTGAAAAAAAGACGCTCCGCTCGCAGGCCAGCATCGATAAATTTAAGCGGTACCGTGAGTTAAAGCAAAAGACATTCGCTGCGTTCCTCGATGCAATTCCTCGGTTGGCAGCAGCTCTCCCCGGCATCCAAATTGTTGTGCGGCCTCATCCGTCCGAGAATGGGGAGGTGTACCGAAAGGCTATAGCTAGCATACCTAACGCTCACGTCGATTCACGATTTTCAGTACATCCTTGGATTTTAGGGGCGCATGCTATTGTTCATCATTACTGTACTACATCCATAGAGGCACTGGCCGCCGGAACACCGCGTTTCGCATTACGGCCAGTGAAAGACGAACTTTGCGAAAAAAGTATTCCCTTTGATTGTTCCGTTGAGTGCTCCGACGTCGACCAGCTTCTTGCTCACATCGCCGAATACTTGGCTACGGGATCCAAGGTTTGGCAGGCCCCCCCGCTGCGGTGCGATTACAGCCGTTATGTCTTTAACATCGGGGAGCAGTGGGCCGTTGCTACTATCGCAGACCGCTTGCAAGGGTTGGGCGCTGCTATTGCCTTGCGTAATAGACCTCCTATCAGTTTGCGAATGCAGTTGGCATATTGGGCTTATTTGCTGCGTAAGACCGTGCGCCGTAACGATCACCACTACTTGGATCACAAGTTCGCCTACCTATCGCTGTCCGAGGTAGAGCATTTATTGCAGAAGTTCGATGCGACCGACGTGGAAGCCCACCACTTTATGGGCGACTTCATTCAAATCCGCCAGCGACGAGAGTAGCCAAGCATGCGATTTGAGTTAATGCAGTCATATTGCAGAAAGGTTTTGTTTCTCGTTGGAAGTGCAAGGGCGCAGCTTTTGATGTTGTTGCCCTTTTATATTATTACTTCAATCTTAGACCTGGTCGGTTTAGGCCTATTAGTTGCATTGATTTCGGGTTTACAGGATATATCAAAGCTGCGTAGTTACTTGGATCAGATCCCAGTTTTTTCCTCATTCAACCTTGATACCACGCCGAAAGAGCTAACCATCATTTTCGCAAGTACCGTCTTGATGGTTTTTATGTTTAGAACAGGGATAGCTTTTCTTATCACTAAGCGCTCGCTACAAATTTCATTTGGCTATGGATCTGACTTACGGTCATTTCTTATGGGCGTGTACCAGAACCAAACTTACCATATGTTCATTCAGCGCAATATGTCCGCTTACATCCAAAACATACACTCACTCGCAGGGCAGTTTGTTTCATACACAATACAACCTATCCTCAAGATTTTCAACGATAGCATTCTTATATTAACGATTATTTTATTCCTGGCTTTTAAAGATCCATTGATACTTATTACCCTTCTCTCATTGATATTCATTTCAGCATTTCTTTTCGACTTAGCGTTTCGCAGGAAAATGACCGTGATTGGAGTTCAAGATAACAAAGTTTCAAAGGATATGATTAAGAGTATTACTGAGGGCCTTAGTTCTTTCCGAGAAAGTCAGATCTTCGGTATTCAAGAATTCTTTTACCGCAAGGTGAGTGATGCTGCGAATATGTTGGCCAAACTTAGGATTCGCTCACAAGTGATCACGATAGCTTCACGCTATGCGCTTGAATTCACAGTTATTTTCAGCGTGATTTGCATCATCATTATTAGTGTAATGCTAGACCGAGATGGGGAAGGTTTGCTTGCCACGCTGGCCCTGTTCTTGGCTCTGTCGACCCGGTTGTTACCTGCTGCAAGCCAGATCGCCACTAGCGTCGGCAATCTGCGTTACGGACGCCATGCTGTGGATGTTCTATATGCTGATATTACTGGTTCAGGCTATACAGCCGTCGATTTCAGTCACAGGGGGAATAGAAATAATTCTGTAAAGAACGCTACTGGTAACCAAAAACCTTTTTTTTATATCGAACTGCAAAATATCTATTTTCGATATTCACCAGAAGGTCAGTGGATTCTCAATGGAGTCAACCTTCGTATTGAGCAGTACGATATTGTTGGCATCATTGGCAAGTCTGGATCTGGAAAATCTACCCTGATCGAACTCATATTGGGGTTTCTTATTCCTCAACATGGTCGCATTATCCTGAATGGCACCGACTTGGCTGAACCGGGGGTTATTGAGGCTTGGCATCGAAAAGTTGCCTACTTGCCCCAAGAAATAATGTTAATCGATGACACCATAGCAAGCAATATTGCTATAGGTGTGGAACCACCCCAAATCGATCACAAAAAACTTTTCGACTCCATTAATAAGGCCGGCTTAGGAGATTTTGTGGCCATGATGCCCATGGGGGTTGCTACATTTGTTGGGGATAAAGGTCTCTGGGTGTCGGGTGGTCAGCGTCAACGCATTGCGCTTGCAAGAGCCTTCTATTTCCAAGCTGAGGTCATAGTCTTGGATGAGTCGACTAACGCTTTAGATGCAGAAACGACCAACCAGATTATTTCTGAACTACGGAATTTAAATGGTGAGGTGACGATCATCATCATCACTCACCAGAATACTCTTCTTGAAGTCTGTAATAAAGTCTATAGTTTATCCGAAGGACGCATTGAGCTCGTGCGAAAAGTTTGATGAGTGTATCAGTAGGAATTCATGCGCCTAATAAATCGCCTCTTCTTGAGGACGCCAGGCATCGTTACCTTAGCTTCCTGCAGATGTGTCAAGCGCCAGATGGGTCCTTTCGACTGACCCCATTGGCTGATCCATCTGTCTATGCAACGTGCTTTTGGGTGTTCGGTATGCATTTGCTGCAACAGGAGGCAACCTTGATTGAACTTCGCAAGGACCTTGCCACGTCAATACGTCAGGCAGTACGTGACTCGCGTGCCGCCGCACTCCTATCAAACACATTGGGTGAGAAGGCTTATCGACAACTGCTGTGCTTCGCATTGAGTGCGCTTTCTACTCTGGGGGTGCTGGCAGAGGATCCGCTCGAAGATCTCGTCAAGGAGCAGTTACCAGCATCACCAGCCCAGGAGCTCGACAGATATGGATGCTTTTTTGGGAGGGCGCAAAGCGGCAATCAAGCTATGTTTATGGCCGTGTTTTTGTTGCATGCGCGTGATACGCTTGGCATGGATATGAGCGCGTCTCTGGATACGTGGGTGCGACTCCATTTGACCGCTATGAACCGGTTCGGTTTCTGGGGCAGTAATAACGCTATGACTACCCTGCAGTTTCAAAACGGTTATCACCAATATGAGATCCTACATTACCTGGGGATATCAAGCAATAAAGAGTCTGTTGCATCAAAAGCTGTATTAAGGATGGCAGATGAGCAGGGCCATTTTGCCCCTTATCCAGGTGGCGGTGGCTGCTTCGACTACGACGCGATTTTCATGCTCACGCCCCAAGGGTACTTTTCTGAACCGGAGGTAGCGCGGTTGATGGAAAGAACCGCCTCTACGCTAATGTCTGAGCAGCAACAGGATGGCGGCTTCTGCGAATCGCTGTACGTGAGACCAATTTCGGTTGCCAACCTAATGCGAAGCGCGCATCATGTGCTGGCAGCATTACCCAACTTTTACGCTGTCGCGGAACGGGGGCGTTATGCCCTAGCGCTGCAGCGACCACTTCATAATAGAATATCAACGCATTGGAGTGCATACTCGCGACGTTGGGATGAGTCGAACCTGTGGGACTCTTGGTTCCGTATGCTTACTCTTGCGCGCATAGAATGTGCATTGGACACTGCAGCATCGTCGAGATGGGGGTTTATTAACTTCCCTGGTATTGGTTACCACCCTTCGCTACGCCCTATGCCATGAAGTTGGCTTATATTTCTCCCTCGGTCCTGCCGTCTCGCTCGGCTAATTCTGTGCATGTTATGCAACAATGCGACGCGCTCAGCAAACTGGGCGTAGACGTTACATTGTTCGCTAAACGTGCACATTACTCTTGCGCCAGACTTCGTAACGCGTTATTCCAAGCGTATGGTGTTGATTTGGAACTCGTCAAACTTTGTACCATATTTACCCCATGGTCGCGTGCCAACAACCTCACTATTGCTGCGCATGCGATTTTTCGTGTATTTGTCGGTAGCTTTGATGCTGTGTTGTCGCGTAACCTTTTTGCCTCATTCGTATTAGCTCATGCTGGGAAGACCCAACTCATTATCGAGGTCCATCAGATCGAATATGGACTGAGGGGTTGGATGCAGCGTATCGCATGCCGTAGAAAGAATATAGTGTTGATCGTAATTTCCCAACAGCTCAGCTCTGACCTAGAGAATCTGGTGGGACCTGGCTGCGCGCCGATACACGTTCTGCACGACGCAGCGCCAAATGCTGCCTTGCCAACTAATACCCAGCGACAATATTGGCGTAATGAGCTACTTTCTGAGTATGCCAAACATGACATTTTTACCTGTGGCTACGTTGGTCATCTTTATTCAGGGCGTGGGATTGAGATCATTGAAGAGTTGGCGCACACATGTGCTGACATATTGTTCATTGTTATTGGTGGAAACGAGGTTGATGTGACACGGTGGCGCCAAAGCAACAAGGCGCATAATTTGAGGTTTATCGGTCATGTTCCACATCCTGTCGCTTTAAGGGCTATGAGCGCCATGGACCTACTACTACTACCTTATCAGGCGAAAGTGTCTATAGGTATAGCTAATCATGATACTGGCCGTTGGATGTCTCCAATGAAGATGTTTGAATACATGGCTTCCGGTACGCCTTTCGTAGCCTCGAACCTACCCGTGCTTCGGGAGGTTCTTCGTGATGGCAAAAACTCAGTACTGGTAGAACCAGATAATCTGTCGGCCTGGCGTAATTGCATCCTAGCGCTGCGTGATAATGCTGTTTGGCGAAAGGAGTTGGCTGCTAAAGCCCTCACTGAGTTCAATGAGAACTACACCTGGCAGGCTCGAGCGAAGAGAATAATCGCCCTGATAGAACATTAATGCGACCACTATTTGTTCTTGTTCCATCCCTTATGGCTACAGGTCCTATTAAAGGTGCGGTGGCCCTTTGTAATGCACTGTCAGCAGACTTCGATGTAACGTTAGTGGTTTTGAAGCGAACATCCGACTTCCCTGGCTTTATTGATCCAAAGGTGCGCCTCCTTCGATTAGCCGAGGCTGGCGGCTGGCTCATCTACAGTCGTATCTTGCGGCAGGCTGGCGGTCGACCAAGGGTTCTCAGTCTCTCATTCTGTTTTTCAGCGGATGTGGTAAATCTTTTGATGTCTAGGTATGCCGTGACGATTTCCAGTATCCGTGGCCATCTTCTGCGCGTATATCAAATCGAATATGGTTGGCTTGGTAAACTTTTAGCTATCTTTCACTATCGCATTACAAGTCTTCTGGATCAAGTGGTTGTGATGACGCATCAGATGGCATTGGAGTTTGAGTCGATAACCGGACGGACTCCCTGTACAATTGGTAATTTCGTTGATGAGGCACGGCTTGAGTCACAGCGTAAAACAACTATCTTAAAAAAAAATCATCAGCTATCAGGTTTTCGTTATGTATTTGTTGGGCGGCTGGAACCTTTAAAAGCCCCAAGTTTAGTTTTAGATGCAGTTTGCAACATGCTTTCGCAGGGAGACAACTGCTCACTCGATGTTTTTGGTGATGGTCCCTTAATGGAGCAACTTTGTTTGCGGGTAGCCAAACAGAGGCTTCATAACCACATTCAATTTCATGGACATGTCCGCTTCCCCTGGGAGGTCGCCGCTACCGCCGATTGCTTTGTATTGCCATCTTTAACTGAAGGAGTATCTCGGGCGGCAATGGAGGCACTGTATCTCGGTATTCCCTGTGTGATGCGTCATGTGGACAGCAATTCAGATCTTATTCAAGGTGGTCAAAATGGAATACTTTTTACCTATGATTGGACACTTTCAGATGCAATGAAAAAGGCTGCATTTCTAGGGAGACAGCTTTCTGCTACGCGCCCTATTCTCTTAGGAGATTATTTTCGGGAAATGACGTGCGTTAATGAATTACGTAAATTACTTCAGAATTTATAAAATAGATGCCAATACCAAAGCATAATGTCCAAAATAGAATGATTAAAGATCAGGAATGGAACATTAATTACCTACATTATCTGCGTCAACGTAGTAACCTAGCTAGGCTTTATCGCAAGTATTGGTTGTATCCACGGCTTTGTCGTTATCTGTACGGGTCCGTTTTAGATATAGGTTGTGGTATCGGTGATTTGCTGGCATTTAGGTCAAACACAGTTGGCACTGATATAAACCCCATTTCAGTCAACTGGTGTCGATCAAACGGTCATATAGTTGATTTAATGCTACCAGACGAACTTCCATTTAGTTCAGCAGCCTTTGACGGAGTTGTAATTGATAACGTCCTCGAACACATCAACGATCCTGCCCCTCTTCTGTCAGAAGTCCTAAGAGTCTTAAGAACTGGTGGAATTGTTGTTGTCGGCGTGCCAGGAAAGAAAGGTTATGCTTCAGATTCTGATCATAAAGTTTTCTACGATGAATTTGGCCTCATTAAAGTTATGGCTTCCGCGGGATTCTTTGTGCACAAAGTAATGTCAATGCCGTTCAGGTCGTCATGGTTGGATACTCACATGAGGCAATATTGTCTGTATGGAGTATTCAGGCGTGGTTGATAAGGTCATGAATCCGATAACCGTGTCTATTGTGAGTCATGGACAGGGCGCGATGATTGAGCCACTACTTTACGATCTTAGTCAATGCCCTCAAGTTGTCCGCATAGTGTTGACTCTAAATATTCCAGAAGAGGAGATTCGATATCCCGATTCTTTAGCTCCGTACTTGCAACTAATTCAAAATGCACGTCCACTTGGTTTTGGTGCGAATCATAATCAAGCCTTCGAATTATGTAAAACAGAATTATTCGCGGTACTCAACCCGGATATCCGCCTGAAGAATGATCCATTTCCGAAGTTGATGGAAGCGCTTGAGTCCGACAACATAGGCGTTATAGCACCTGTGGTCCTAAATCCTAGTGGCGGAGTTGAGAGTAGCGCAAGAAAATTTCCAACCCTCAAGCTCCTACTGCTAAAATTCATTATGGGAGACGAAAGTCAAATCTCTTCTAAGAACATCTCTCCTTATGATGTTGATTGGATTGCAGGAATGTTTTTACTTTTTCCGACAATAGAATTTAAGAAATGCGGCGGATTCGATGAAAATTTTTACCTTTATTATGAAGATGTTGATATCTGCTTAAGGTTACGACGGGCAGGACGCCGCGTCATCATTCATCCTGGTGCAAGCGTGATACACTCTGCTCAAAGAGCGAGCCGTCGAAATTTTCGCCACTTAATTTGGCATATTACCAGCATGTTTCGTTATTTCTTGAAGCGTTCCCTTCATTTTTTGCGTTAGCGGAGATCGAATAATTGAGCTTATGACTATACTTGTTACTGGAGCGAACGGTTTTATTGGGCGTCGACTCTGCACTGTATTGAAAGAGCGTGGTTTTGTCGTGATCCCTGCGGTTCGTAGTCCATTATGTGCTCACTCAATAGCAATTGGTAATATTGGGCCAAAAACAGAATGGCGAAGAGTGCTGACGGAGTGTCCTGAAACCGTGGTTCATCTCGCTGCAAAGAGCCATACAATTAAAGATGTAAAAGATGATCCCATAAGCGCCTATCGTGAAATCAATGTGCTTGGCACAATCAACTTTGCCCGCCAAGCCTCTTATGCGGGCGTGAAGCGTTTTATCTTCTTGAGTTCGATCAAGGTAAACGGTGAAAATTCATTACCCGATCACCCTTTTCAGGTCGACGATAAACCTGCACCAGAAGATTTATATGGAATCTCAAAGCATGAAGCAGAGCAAGAGCTTCTCAGTCTTTCGCGAGAAACCGATATGGAGATAGTGATTATTCGATCTCCGCTCGTTTATGGACCTGGGGTGAAAGCCAATTTCGCATTGTTGATACGCTGGTTAGAGCGCGGCCTCCCCTTACCACTAGCTGCCGTGACATGCAATCGACGCAGCCTAGTGGCTCTCGACAATTTGGTTGACCTTATAGTTCTTTGTGTAAGTCATCCTGCTGCAGGCAATCAGACGTTCATGGTAAGCGACGGAGAGGATCTTTCAACAGCAGATCTTTTGAATCGTGTTAACACTTTGCTAGGAAAGCCAGCGAGCCTTCTTTATGTGCCCACTGCATTGCTAAAACTTGGTGCGATCGCTTTGAATAAACCAAACCTTTACCGCCGCTTATGTGACTCCCTGCAAGTTGATATAAAAAAAACAAGAGACTTACTTGGTTGGAGTCCGCCACTATCAATCGATGAAGGGCTTCGTTGTTTTATACAAAAAAAAGTTTATGATTCGTTTTTTTGACATCCTGTTTTCTTTATTCGGGCTACTTTTCGGATTGCCTTTATTGGTGTTGATTTTCTTAGTGAGCCTCTTTGATACTGGCTCACCTCTCTTATGCCAGAAGCGCATTGGTCGTAATCGAAAACCCTTTGTATTATTAAAGTTCAGGTCCATGAGGCTTAAGACGCCCACAGTTGCAACCCATTTAGTTGACTCGTCGGCGATTACTTTTGTTGGGGGTTTCTTGAGACGTACTAAGTTAGATGAGTTGCCGCAGCTTTTTAACGTACTCAAAGGCGATATGAGCCTGGTAGGACCTCGACCATGCCTGTGTAATCAGAATAATTTGATTGTCGAGCGAACTTTGCGCGGCGTGTTCGAGGTGCGACCTGGAATGACTGGATTAGCGCAAGTTTCAGGTATAGATATGTCAACCCCTCAGTTGCTTGCTGAAGTAGATGCAATAATGCTTAAAAATCTAAATATAAAGAATTACTTTAAATATATCTTCAAAACTGTGTGGTATACAGTTAGCGGTGATCGTGTCAAGCTTTTTTGAAAGGAAAAGCTTAATGAATGATTATCAACATTTGAAA
>JACCDK010703920.1_pt1 | contig 10933 bp, 8 predicted proteins | sample 7445871 | NCBI WGS metagenome assembly JACCDK01 (sample SAMN15323436, study PRJNA562643) | freshwater metagenome | isolation source: river surface water | place: USA:Blue River Watershed | collected 2017-08-15
TAAAGAATTAGAATTACAAGAAATCAAAGAGAAAACTTACGAAGAGATAGAGAAAAGTGGACATGTGTATATATTAGAATGTGATGGTGGATTAAAAGTTGGTAGAACTGAAGATTCTGTTGATAAAAGAAAAAAAGGATTACAAACGGCGAATGTGAATCAAATCAAAACATTATTTGACTGTCCAACGAGTAATAGTGAATTGCTAGAGAAATCTGTTCATTATATACTTGATAGATATAGAATGAATTCTAACAGAGAATTCTTTGACTGTGATGTAGAATATATAAAATTAATCATAGAATTCGTAAATGCAACAATTGATACAATGAAAAGCACATACAGAACAATAACAAAAGACGAATTGTATAATAGATATCAGAACAAAATAAAATTGATAAAAGAGAAATATGAAATAGAAGAGTATGAAGAAAATATAAATGAAATTCCCGAAGAATATACAAACATTAAAAATATACTAAAAAAGAATTATAAAATATGTGAAAAAATAAATGAAGTTTCATTTGTAAAAATGAAAGATATTAAAGAATTATTAAAATCTAATAATATTAAAGAAAAAGATACTTTAACTATAAAATATATAGTTGAAAATTTATTTAATAAAAATGTAGATTTCGTGTCAAGAAAAGAAATCAATAAAAAAAATTTAAAAAGTATTTTTTTAAATTTATCTCAAATATAAAATGATGTCAACAAATATTGTAGATATACAAATGATATTAGATATTTTATATTTATTAAATGAAAAATTTTTATAATGGAATTTTAGTCAAAAAAATATTAAATTCAAATAATATCATAATAGACACAACATCAATAAAAAATATTATTAAAATGATTTTTCCAGAAAGTGTATATTATGATAGAAAACATGTAAATAATAAATTTTATAGGCATGTTTTTTATAAATTGAAAAGTGTATAATTATTTTCTAGAAGTGCGTTTTTTATCTTTAGGTAAAAATTCAAAAGGTTCTTCTGATAATGTGTGAGAAGATGTTAGATTATCAAATGACCAAGCCGAATTCTTTAGAATTCGTGTTCGCACTTCGTGCTCACATACAAAAATATATTAAAAATGTTCGCTACACTCACAATCAATGAATACTTATAAATAGTGAGCGTAGCGAACACGAATTCGCTAGAATTCGGCTTGGTCTTGTGTTTCTATAAAAGACATTTAATATATAAAATAAAATATTTATACATAGTATGTTTAAAAATTTAATAAAAAAATTAAAAAAAATATTATTAGTATATAGTATAATGTCAAGAAAGATATTGAAATATAGAGTATATTGTATAACGGAAGATAAGTATGAATATACATGGAATGATACAACACCTTTGTTGTGTCCAACAAATGCTGAGCACACTATAGACACTAATACGATATCTATAATAGATACTGTGGAGACGCATGCTGTAAATATAATACAAGAGTTATCACCAACTGGAGGAAATTATAGAACAGAAGGGAAAAAAATGACAATCCAACCAAATTCATTAGAATATGAAGAATACAGTTGGCCATATAATATATCAGCATTAACAATGACATTTTATACAAATGATAATAGCTCAAATGATGTATTGAATTGTTATGTAGGATCAAATACTATAATTGGAATAACGGTGGATGACGCAATTATAACTGAAAATATATTACGTGTAAATAGTACAGTATTAGATAATATTAATATAGGATATCAAGTATGTATTAATAATGAATTTATAGGAGAATGTGTAGCAATAAATAAAATAAATGGGACGATAACAATTGATACTCCATTAACGCAAAATATTTCAACCGGAACGCATATACAAATGACTGTAAATAATATAAAAGATTTTATATTGAAAGCAAATACAGTATACGAATTTGCTAGAAAAACAATAGGAGCAAGTTCTATTCCAGCTAATACAAATGTTAAATTAAAATATCAAAATAATTCAAATGAAGAAAAGAGTGTATATTTTTCAATAGAATATATGTACTAAACGAATCAACTATTATTTAATACATTGAATGAGAATATTAATTAAATTTTTTTATTATATTATTATATAATAAAATGAGAAGATCAAGAATTGTAAACAATAATACAAGTAATTTATCAAGAGGTAATCTAGTATTATATGAAGATGACATAGAACTTTTAAATAGACGACGAAATTCGCGTGAAAATAACCAAGAAGAACGAACTATAAACGTTAATGGAATGTATTTATCAGATGAAGAATTTAGATATATGATGAATAGACAAAACAGACGAGAAACCGAAGTTATAAACAATATAAACAATCCACAAAATACAATAGCACGACAACCACGACCAAGTGCGTTTATAAACCAAGATTTATTAAATAGATTACCTCCACCACCAGCACGATTGCGAAGAACTACTAATTTGCAAACTGATTTTGAAAATTTAACTTTAAATTCACCAGCTAGTTCAACTGGAACGCCAAATTTTGCACCACCAACAAGAATGAATTTTGATGAAAGTGAATATAGTGAACACGTAAATGAAACAGAAAGACCTCCAAGCGACTACGAAGAAGACAGTGATTCATTTGAAAGTATGTCTAGTGATTCTGAAAGTATAAATGAAAGCGAAGCCAATGTAAAACATTGTATAAACGACAATCTTATAACACTTGATAATTATGAAGAATCTGATAATCCTATTATGATATATGTATTGAATTCAATAAATAAATTTGAAAAAGCTGTTTGTACTACTAGCGATGAATGGAATAATTATTTTAAATCTGACATTGGGCATGAATTACCATTGAATATAATGAGTTTAGCTACAACACCAAGGGATAATGATGCGTCAGGTATTGGAAGTAAATCTACAAAAAATGTAGTTGTAAAATTAGCTATAAATCAATTATATATAACACTTGGATCTTCTATAAGGATAAAACAAGAATATCATTTGAATAAAATATGGTATGCTATACCATTATATAATAATAAACGAAGAAGAGTAACAAATATTAAGGGAATTGTAGGGTCAAGTATGAATCATGGACAAATCCCAGGATTTATAATATATAAATTATTAAGAAGAGATGAAATCAAACGAAATTTGTTAATAAAAGAAACAGCATTAGATTATCCAAGATTTACTGACAATACATTAATAGAAAAAGAAGACGTGAATAAAATTGTTGAAAGTATTACAATTGATGAATAAATATCTTCATAAGCTACGATATTTAATATAACATTTCATATTTGTATTTGATATAACATTTCATATTGTATTTGATATTGTATTTTGTATAGTATTTGATATTGTATTTTGTATAGTATTTGATATTGTATTTTGTATCGTATATTTAAATTTTGTATAAACTTTTTCTAAAAGTTTTTAATTTATATCAAGAATCATGGATGCGCTTAATATAGTTAATACAGATTTTGAGTGATTAACTTTTACTTGTATTTCTAAAGTATGGGTAGATAAATTAGAGTCTTCAGTATTTACAACATCCAAGCAACAATCGTTTGTATTTATATTTGTAAATATATTTTCTCCAATAACAATATTATTAGTAATATTTACAATTCTTAGATTATAATTTGTTTCATCAATTTGTGTATTAGTACAAAATGCTCTAATTAAAAATTGTTTTAAAGTATAATCATAATGTGGTTTGTAATCATAAACAAAAATTGTAGTATATTCTGTATTTGTAATTTTTGTATTTTGTAAACCTAATCCAACAATTTTAGTATCTTTTTCTGGTTCTGTATTTGTGTAGTCTGTTATAACTTCATTAATAAATTCAATGTCAGCTTCATCAAATTCGGAAATTGATAATACATTCAATTCTCTACTAGAATTATCATAAACTAAACCATTTAATTTTGTATTCAAGTTTATACTTTTATTTTTGAATTCTTGTTCTAGTTTTAATATATCAATTAAATCAAAGTTTAATGTTGTAATATACATTTATATATTTATATTACAATTTAAAATAAAAATGAAAATAATTTAAAATTTTATAAAGTATAAAATGAAATGTATTATTGAAAATTGTAATACACAACCAATATTCAATTATGAAAATAAAAAAATTGGATTATATTGTAATGTACATAAATTAGATAATATGATAAATGTCAAAAATAAAAAATGTTTGTATAACAATTGTAAAACACGTCCATGTTTCAATTATGAAAATAAAAAAATTGGATTATATTGTAATGTACATAAATTAGATAATATGATTGATATTACACATAAAAAATGTTTGTATAACAATTGTAAAACACGTCCATGTTTCAATTATGAAACAGAAAAGAAAGGATTGTATTGTAATTTACATAAATTAGATAATATGATTAATGTCAAAGATAAAAAATGTTTATACGAACATTGTAATAAACAACCATGTTTTAATTATGAAAATAAAAAAGTTGGATTATATTGTAATTTACACAAATTAAACAATATGGTAAATGTCAAGGATAAAAAGTGTATTTATAATAATTGTCAAATACGACCAACTTATAATTTTTCAAACGAAAAACAAGGAATATATTGTAAAAAACATTCTTTAAAAAATATGATTGACGTAATTAGTAATAGATGCTTTTATGATAATTGTAATACACGACCAACTTTTAATTATACAATTGAGAAAAAAGCATTATACTGTAAAGTACATATAATAGATGATAAAATGACTAATATAATTGATAAAAAGTGCACTATTTGTAGTATTTTTCAAGTTGGAAAAAGAAATAATTATTTATGTTCTTATTGTAATCCTACTAAATCTAAAAGAATTAAAACTAAAGAATTATCTATAAAATCTTTATTAGAAACTAATAACATCAAATTTATCCACGACAAACAAATTACTAACGAATGTTGTTTGAAATATCGTCCCGATTTTTTAATTGATTGTAATACTTATTATATTGTTTTAGAAGTTGACGAAGATGCTCATTGTAGTTATGACAAAGAATGTGAAATAATCAGAATGAATAATATTATAACATCAATTGGACTACCAGCGAAATTTGTAAGATATAATCCAGACAAGAAAAAGATATCTAAAAAAGTAAAAGAAGAAACTTTAATAAAAACTTTAAAAGAAGAAATGGATAAAGAACTTTTAGAAGATATATCACCAATATATTTATTTTATTAATTTATTCTATACAACCATACTTTAACATCTTGGATGATCGCAGAAGTACCAGCATTTGTGGTGCGATAGTCAACGAGAATAGTATGAATACCAGACGCTAACGCAGTTTGTGTAAATACTGTCGTTGGAATTGACATACCAGTGTTTATCAATGGAGTAGCCCCAGTTGCAACCGTGATGCTACCATCCAGGATAGTTCTACTTTCCAAAAACCGCGCAGTATTAGGACCACCAGCTCTAGCCATATAATTAGTTAAAACTATATAATCACCACCACTTAAAGCTCCAGTAGTAGCTGTTAATTTTGCTGCGAATGTAGTTGAAGAGCTTGTTGAAGCTCCTGTTGCATCTGTATAATACGAATCCCTTCCAAATAATAAATAATCATTATTATATATATTACCAACACTATTAACACTTGCTAATACAGTTCCAGCAGAATTTTCCCATTGTTGTAAATTTGCTGTCTGACCATTAGCACCAACTATCGTCAACCCAACAACAGCACTATTATTACTTATAATTAAAGCATTTCCACTTGTTAATCCCGTGGAACTATTCAATGTAGCAGTGCTAGAATTAATAGAAGATAATTGTCCAGTGGAAATTGAAGTTGTAGCTAAAAGTGTTCCTGTAGTAATACCAATTGTATTTAAAGTAGCAGTACTAGAATTAATAGAAGATAATTGTCCAGTGGAAATGGAAGTAGTAGCTAAAAGTGTTCCTGTAGTAATAGAATTACTAATTAACGATCCGTTAGTAATATTTGTTGTTAATAAATTTTGTATTGTTCCAGTTCCGGTTATATTCATATTTGTTGCTGTTAAACTCGTTGCTGAAACCGTTGCTATTGTTGCTGTACTTGATACTCTTAAAGAAGAAGTACTTATATTTGTTCCTTGTATATTTGCTGAACTTGTAATACCACCAACGTTTAAATTATTATTAATACCAACTCCACCAGCAATTACTACTGCACCAACACTAACATTTGTTGAATTTGTTGTATCCGTTATTGATAACATTCCATAAAAAGTTGTTTGATTACCACTTGTAACAAGATAAAAATCTACAGCAGGGTTATCATTAATATCAGTTATTTTAAAACGTTTTCCATTAACAGTAGATTTTAAATGTAAATCAGCAATAGCACCAGTACCACTTTGTTTAAATTGCCAAGGTCTTTCAGTATTAAAAGTCCAAAGAACACTTCCATCAGTACCATTACAATTTAATGTATTTGTAGTTATATTTGTAGAAAAAAGTGCGCTGGTAGTAATTCCTGTAGATGCTCTTAAAGTAGATGTTGAAATATTTATTGATTGTAATTGTCCAGTCGAAATTGATATATTTGCTATTAATGTTGCTGATGTAATATCATTTGTAGAAATATTATTAAAAGCTAATCCACCTGTGGAAAAATTAACAGCAGATAAATTACCTACTGTAATATTTGCAACTGATAAATACCCTTTAATACCGACACCACCATCAATTATAACAGATCCAGTGCTAGTATCAGTTGAAACGGTTGTAGAAAAGATATGTAAGTCTCCACCAAATAAAGAATTTTTATTAATAGATAATCCACCCAATGATGTCAATGTTCCTCCTTGTGTAAGAGAAAAAGCTGGAGAAGTATTATATATGGTTAAACCACCATAAAGCATTAGACATCCGACAGAAGAAGTTGAGACGGTTGTATCAAAAATTTCAATAGGATTGATATATGAATCAGCATCACTCATAATTTATATTAATTATATTATATAAAATAATAAAATAATAAAAATTAATGTAATGATTTGTATATTTTAGTAGATAATGCTTTACCGATTTTTCGATTGTTAATAATAATATTAGACAACATAAATTCTTTATCCACGATATCAATTATATTATTGTATTGTAATATTAAATTGTTCATATTAATATACAACTTTGATAATTCTAAAGCAATATTCATAGAAACACCGGAAATAGTATTTAATTGATGAGCAAAAATATTATCATTAATTTTATCTTTCTTTTTAACAAGCGAAACTACAACATTATTATTCAATATTTCAAAATCGTTATTATAAAATTTTTTAAAAAGTAATAATATATGATCAAAGGAATCTTGTTCATTTTCAGTAATTAAAACTTTATAATTATGTTTAAAAATCAAATTTTGAATAGCACCATTAATATTAATTGGAGTTTTATATTTTTTACCTTCTATGAGATACATAATTTTAGAAGCATCATTAGTAGATTCTAATAATCTTTGTTTTTGTTCTCTAAATCGCGAATCTGTGATACTTGAACACAAATCTGATATACTTTTTCTTTCAATAATAAGTAATATAGAGTCATCAGAATTATATATAATAAAATCACCAATTTCCAAATTTAATATAATAAAAGATATATTTTCAAAATTATATATTATATTATGATCAAATTCTTGTTGGAATTTAATAGATAGTAAATTAATAAAAAAGTGCTCTCTATAATCAATTTTTAATAGCATAATTGTTATTTGGTAATATAAAAAAAAAATGAATTTAAATTGTAATAATTAATATATTGTATTGTAGTAAAAAAGAACCAAAATATGAATTTTAACAAAGAAGTAGTTAACGTTATTAGCGAGTTTCTGAGTAAAATCAAAAGTGGATTTGAGGTTGAATTCAGATTTGGAAGTTATTCACGTAGTGAACGTATAAAAGATAAAAGAGAATTTAAAAGTAGTATTAGTACAGATGTATATTACAGATTGAAAATGGCATTTAATAAGCAAAATTTTGAAAAAGTAGTTATAAACACGAACGAATCTATATATGAAATTGATAATACAAAAATCAAAAAAATAGTTGAAAACGGGAATGAAACATTTGTAAATAAAAATAGTTTGAAAAAATATGATATATATGATTATGATTTCAGAGTAGCATTGTCATCTGAAAAAATAGTAAAAAAAATTGATGTATCACACTTAACTCCAGTTATTGTAAGAAATAAAGAAAGAATAACGTACAAACTACCAATAGGAAAGCTGGATTTGACAATTGTGAATGAAACACAATATGAAGCAGAATTGGAAATTGATTCAAAAGATTACAACGAAGTTGTAAAATATATACAAATTATATTACAAATTATCAATAATAATTATATCGTTATATCAAATGACGAAAAGAAATATGTATTGAATGAATATAAAAACATTGTAAAAACGCATTATTTTATCGGAGCGCAACCAGAAACATTACAAAAAGCAAGCATATCAAATTTGTATAAAGAGGTGTATTCTGTAACGGATAAAGCTGATGGAGATAGAATGTTATTGCTAATTGATAATGGAAAATTTATATATATGATTGATAATAATCTGATAAATATATATAAAACAAATATAAAATCAAGCGTATACAAATCGTGCTTGATTGATGGAGAATTGGTAAGAAAAGATGGAAAGATGTATTTTTTCGCATTTGACTTGATAGCTTATAATGGTATTGATATAAGAGGAAATTTAGAATATAAATTAACAGAAAGATTGAATCGTTTGAATGATATAATTAAAAAAACAGAGTCAAGTGAAATGTATATAATTAATATGAAAAAATTTTATTTTAAAAATGTTTTTTTGGGTTCTGAAGTTTTATTAGAAAATCAGAATGAAAATTATGAAAATGATGGATTGATATTCACACCTATCAATGATCCATATCCAATAAATAAAAAATGGCAAAAACTATTAAAATGGAAACCAGCTTATATGAATACAATAGATTTTTATTCTGTGAAAGGACAAGATAACGTGTGGAAATTGTATGTTCAGCACAATTCCAAAAATCAAACCCAAAAAACAAAAAATCAATCAAACTTAGCATTATTTGATATTAACGAATTGTGTGGAGAATCTGAAAAAGTGGATGTGATAACATTTGAAACACAAATAGACCCAACACTTTTAGATCCAACGACAAGTGAAACATATAAATCAAATACGGTAATAGAATTTAAATGGGATAACACAGTTAAAAAGTTTATTCCGTTAAGAACTAGATGGGATAAAACAGCAAATCCTAAAAAACACGGAAATTTTAGCGCAATAGCTTGTGATATATGGAATAATATACAAAATCCAATAGAGAAAGAATTGTTATTTAAATTTACGACATTTAACAAAACTGATTTTTTTTTTGAACGAATGAAGAGATTTCACAATAAAATAAAGGAATATTTATATAATACATATTCTAATAATTGTAATTATTTATTAGAATTATGTTCTGGAAGAGGTGGTGATTTACATAAATGGAAATATAATAATATAAAAAACATTGATTGTTATGATAATTCTGATAAAAATATAAATGAATGTATAAAAAGAATAGACCAAGTTGGGTTTAAAGGTAATATTAATTTATATAATCTGGATTTGAATTCAGAAAAAGCATTAGATATAATATTAAAAAATAGAAATGAAAAGTATAATGTAATTTCTTGTCAATTTGGATTACATTATTTTTTCCAATCAGAGAACTCAATTGAGAATATTTTAAACATTTTTGAACAAAATATAAATGATAATGGGTATGTTATATTAACATTTGTTGATAAAATTGAATTGTTAAAATTATTTGGAGAAAAAGATTTTATCGTAGCAGAAAAAGATAATGAGATTATATACTATTTGAAAAGGGATCGAAAAAACAATACTATAAAAATAATACTAAATGGTAATAATATACTAGGAGAAGGATCAGAAGAATATATTATAGATTTTGATAATTTACTTGAAAATTTTACAAAGCATAATTTTGAATTAGTTGAAACATATTTATTTAGCGATGATAAAAATTCTTACCAATTATCACAATATGAAAAGGATATTTCTTACTTGAATAGATTTTGTGTATTTAAGAAAAAATATAATAACGAACCAAAATTAAATGAAAAAGAATGTCATCAAATATCAGAATTGAATATTGAAAACACTTCAATACAATTACTAGATGACAGCATAACAGCTATAAAAATATTTGATAATAATGAATTATTAGATATATTAAATTGTATTGAATATAAATATATTTATGACGAAGATGTAAATAACAAACAAATTGAAACATTTGAAGACATACTATATTTATTTAAAATATATAATATAAAACATACCCCTATTTTTGTCAAAGATCCAAGCGATTTTGATATAGAACAAGATAATGTTATATTTTTTACATTTTATAAACACGTTGTAGAAAAAACTAATACAGACCAAGTTGTATTTTATAATAATTGGTATATTCTTTTATATAAAGATAAAATAGTAAGAAATATTGATTACACTGCTGAAAGTAAAATTGAAGTTGAAAGTAAAGTTGAAGTTGAAAGTAAAGTTGTAAACAAAGTTGAAAGTAAAGTTGAAGTTGAAAGTAAATTGGAAAAATTTAAAAAAGAAATTTCTGAAAAGATTACCATTGTAAGATTAAAAGAAATTTTAAAAGAATTACATTTAAAAACATCTGGAACAAAATCTGAAATGATTAGTAGAATTAATGAATTATAAATATAACTGACTTGGCAACCTTAGTGTGATTGTTATTGGTTGTAAATAAGGTTGCCGTAAGTTGAACTTAAGTCGACTTGGAATAAAAAAAAACTGAATTTAAATTGCTTAATTTATATTTTAAGTAATCATGTCTGAATCTTGTCAAACTTTAAAAACTACTTTAAAA
>JACCDK011036084.1_pt1 | contig 10933 bp, 13 predicted proteins | sample 7445871 | NCBI WGS metagenome assembly JACCDK01 (sample SAMN15323436, study PRJNA562643) | freshwater metagenome | isolation source: river surface water | place: USA:Blue River Watershed | collected 2017-08-15
ATTGACGAGAAACGCATGGCATCAGATTTGGATCGTATTGCAGAAAAATTAATGTTGGCACCTTGTTTAGCAATCGGAGAATGCGGACTTGACAAACGAATTGATATTCCAATGGATTTGCAAGTGACCGTTTTTAAAAAGCAATTAGAAATTGTAAAGCAAACCAATAAACCAATAATTTTGCATTGTGTAGCTGCTTTTGATGAAGTAATTGCCATTAAAAAAGAAATGAAAATTGAAAATCCAATGATCATTCACGGATTTTCAAAAAATGTGCAAGTAGCCCAATCACTTTTGAATAATGGTTTTTATCTTTCTTTTGGAAAATACTTATTGCGTAACCCAGAAATGGAAAAAGTCTTTAAATTTGTACCCGAAAATCAAATAGTATTAGAAACTGATACCATTGAAGAAACTATTTATGAAGTGTATGAAAAAGCAGCTTCTATCAAAGGAATTTCAGTACACGAAATGAAAGCAATGGTTTTTACTAATTTCTCAAGAATTTTCAATTAATTTTTAAACAAATTTACGATTCAACAGTAGTATGGCAAAGTGGAAAGAACGTGCAGTTTTATTATTTAAAGAAGAAGGCATTCAAAAATTAGAAAATGCCAATGTATTGGTCGTTGGTTTAGGTGGTGTGGGTAGTTTTGCAGCCGAATTTTTAGCCCGTGCTGGCGTTGGAAACATGACCATTGTTGATGGGGATGTAGTGGATATTACCAATATCAATCGCCAATTACCTGCATTGCACAGTACGGTTGGTGCTCCTAAAGTTAAAATTGTAGGGGATCGCTTATTGGACATCAATCCCGAGTTAAAACTTACCCGAATTGAAGAATTTTTATCTCCCGAACGTGCGTTTGAATTGGTTTCACCTGAATATGATTATGTATTGGATTGTATTGATAGTGTCACACCTAAGATTAATTTAATAGTCGCTTGTAAACGCAAGAAAGTAAAAGTGATAAGTAATATGGGTGCCGGTGGAAAATTTGAAGCCGAAAAAGTAAAAGTGCGCGACATCAGTAAAACTGAATATTGTCCTCTAGCAAAAAACGTTAGAAAGCGTCTAAAAATGGAAGGTATTTCAAAAGGAGTAAAAGTAGTCTATTCCTATGAACGTCCCGATTATTCGAGTATCAAAACTACCGATGGCTCAAATTTCAAGAAATCGTTTTATGGCACCAACAGTTGGATGCCGGCATTGTTTGGCCTACATGCCGCTGAAACGGTGGTAAAACATTTGATTGGTAAAGAAAAATAATAACTTATTGCTCCGGCGATTCAGGTACTTCAGAGGTGGTGCTTTCGACAACTTCAGGTTTCGGTTCCTTACGCTGTTTTTGAACTGGAATATAAATTTCTGTTACCCATTTAGATGGTTTTCGCTCCTTGGGCAAACTAACTTTGTATAATTCGATTGCCTTTTCAGCAGTATCTTCTGTTAATTTTTTTCTGTTGATATAATTACGAGTTGCTTTCCAGGCTTTATCATTGTGCGAGTAATCGCCAGTTAACGTAGTTTTTACCGCCTCAAAAGATTCAAAATGGCCACCAGAAATTTGGCTACCTTCCATAGTGTAAATGCGATCTCTTATTGGAATACAAATGGCAAAAGCCGTTTTTTGGTCTGGTGATTTTTTGGTGGTATAACGAACAAAAGGCACTCCCGTTGTTTTAATATTGTTCTTAGTTACAAAAGACAGCATGTTTTGTAACATGGCTTTCGATTTTTTCTCAAAATCTTTTACAGCACACGTAGTCTGTTGTTGGATATAATTAGTCGCTGGTTGGGTTACTATTCCATCGGTTTTTATCGTGAAATTGCCAATTTCATTCACTAAATAATACTTGATATTTTCCAATCCTTTTTCTAATTGTGCGCCAATAACGGGATTTGCACCACCGTTTAATACACTCATAATTTTAGATTTCAAATCTAAAGTACCTTGCATTTGCCAGGTAACTCGAGTACCATTCTTAGTCGATTGGAATTGAAATGAAGATTGACTTAGTTCATCGTTAATCGTTATTTTTTGAAAAAGCGAATCAGTTGTAGTATTGGGTATATTGGTAATAAATGCTTCGTTTGCTTCCCACGGACTCCAATCGTCGAATGAATTGGTATCGGAAATAAAATGCACTAATTCTTCCTTAGGGACCGCAATCTCTTTGGTTTGCATGATTTTATAATCGCCAGGTTGTGTAGCCACAAAGACCACAAAAGCGATGAAGAGTAAAAGAAATAATAAAAATAAGTATTTGAGAATTCTCATTATTTAGAATTTGTTTTTCAAATGTAAGAAAAATTATTCTTTCATTACGAATTTGATTAAAAAGAGCAATCCAATGAAAATCAGAAAGCCAGCCAATATCCAATGGGTACCTTTGTAAAAGGCTTTAATACCTTTTAAATCTTTACGGTAAACAACCACCATTGTTATAACAAAGGTAATTACGAAAAACAACGCAAAATAGAGTTGACCTGTTGAAAACATATTGAAAATTTTTTACAAAAATAAGGATTAATTAGGTTCTAAATTTCTATTTTTCCTAAAATAAATTTGAAGAAATGCAAAAACAATTAAATGCTGTGAAAATATTTCACGAAACATATGGTTTAGGGATTAGCAATGATATGAAAGCTGATTTGGGAAAACTTAAAAATGAACTTCGTTTCAATTTGATGAAAGAAGAAAACGAAGAATATTTAGAAGCGGTAGAAAATAATGATATTGTTGAAATAGCGGATGCTTTAGGGGATATGTTATATATTTTGTGTGGTACCATTTTAGAGCATGGCCTGCAACATAAAATTGAAGAAGTGTTTGATGAAATCCAACGGTCAAATATGAGTAAATTGGGCGCCGACGGAAAACCAATCTATAGAGAGGATGGTAAAGTTATGAAAGGTCCCAATTATTTTAAACCCAATTTTGAAGCCATTTTAAAATAAATAAAAAGGGCCATTTCAATTGAAATCGCCCTTCTTTTTTGGGAATATTTTGAACTATACTTTAACAGTCCAACCAAAAGTGTCTTCTGCTAATTTGTGTTGAATATTGGTTAGTTTTTCTTTGATTTCTAATGCCATAGAATGGTCTAATTGTGGCAATTCAAAATAAGCATCTTGGTATGAAAAACCAACGATAGGATTGATTACGGCTGCTGTGCCTGCTCCAAAAATTTCTTTTAGCGAGCCGTTTTTTGCAGCTGTTATTAATTCTTCCACTAATACAGGTCGAACTTCTATGTTAATTTGTTCTCTTTGCGCCAATTCAATGACACTTTTACGGGTTACACCATCCAAAATACGTTCGCTTGTGGGTGCCGTTAACAACGTATCGTTTATTCTAAAAAACACATTCATGGTTCCTGCTTCTTCCAGTTTGGTATGCGTGGCATCATCTGTCCAAATAATTTGCTGGAAGCCTTTGTCGTTGGCTAATTTGGTTGGATAAAATTGTGCAGAGTAATTACCAGCCGCTTTTGCAGCTCCAATACCACCGTTAGCAGCACGACTAAAATGTTCTGCAATAATTACTTTTACCTCACCAGAATAATACGAACGAGCAGGTGATAAAATAATCATGAAACGGTATTCTTGTGACGGAGCAGCAATTACGCCATGACCTGTGGCTATCATAAAAGGTCTAATGTATAAGGTATTGCCAATCCCTTTTTTGACCCATTGTTGATCAATTTGTAATAATTTTTTCAGTCCACCCATAAAAACACTTTCCGGAACTTCGGGCATTGCCATACGGGTAGCACTTTTATTGAAACGATCGAAATTCTCATCCGGACGAAACAACCAAACGGTATCATCATCATCTTTGTAGGCTTTCATGCCTTCAAAAATGGCCTGCCCATAATGAAATACTTTTGCCGATGGATCAATAGTAAAAGGGGCATAAGGTTGAATAACTGGTTTTTGCCAACTACCTTCTTTAAAATCACAAATTAACATGTGGTCAGTGAAGACGTTGCCAAAAGTTAGGTTTTCAAAATCAACACTGTTAATTTTAGAATTTGAAGCTAAAATAATTTCAATATCATTTAAAGTGGTTACTTCCATTGTAAAAAAAGTAGTTTAAATCACCAGACTAAACTGGTTTTTGATAAATATTTTGCAAACTTACTAAAAATTGAATGGTTAATAATGTAATGGGAGTAGAATTATTTCAAACTAATTTTTTTTCTCAAGTTTTCAAAATATTGCATATAGTGCTATTTATAAATCTAAATTTCTTTTTTTCTGATTTTATTCCAAAAAAAATATGGTATTTTTGTCTCTAAATCAATTCAAAAATGATACAGAAAATAACCCTTGCTTTAGCAATACTATGTTTATCGATTAGCTGTGAAACTAAGAAAGACGGACCTTTAAAAGCCGAAATATCCTATGCGAAATTTGGGGATTCAATAACTACCGAACAAGCGCTAACTTCTGCTGAAATGATGGAAAAATATGCCACTTTAAAAGCGGGCGATACCCTTTCCGTAAAGTTTAAATCTACGATTCATGAAATATGCCAGAATAAGGGATGTTGGATGACAATGGAATTAACCGATGGCGCTGAAGCCTTTGTAAAATTTAAAGATTATTGTTTTTTTGTACCTATGAATGCTCAAAAAAGAGCGGTAATTGTGGAAGGAAAAGCTTTTATTGAAGAAACTCCTATTGCCGAATTGAAGCATTATGCAGAAGATGAAGGAAAATCAAAAGCAGCGATTGATAGTATAGTAGCTCCCAAAAAAGAGTTTAAGTTTTTAGCTCACGGTGTATTAATTGCTAAATAATGAGATTTTTAATTTTACTTAGTGCATTACTTTTTTTAAGTTGTAATTCAAATTCAGTTGGCAATACTTCAGAAGCTTCCTGCGAAAAACCTAACGATGAATTTAAAATGTATGAGGTTTCAGAAATGGCGGCATTGATGGAGCAAATGTATGTAGAGAACAAACAATTAAAAGAACGTATTATAAAAAGAGATACTTTGGGCTCTTTTCCGGTCTATTTTTTAAATATAGAAAGGGCAAAGCTCACTAAGGGTAAAAATAGAGATGTGTTTTTTACAAAACAGGCCGATACATTTATTGCCAAACAAATGGAGATCTATACCGCAAAAGATACAATAAAAGCGTTTAATGCTATGGTTGATCAATGCATAGCTTGCCATGAAGTTAAATGTGGAGGGCCTATTGCAAGAATTAAAAAATTATACATTAAATAAGTAACTTAGGTTTGTGATGGTTCTCAAACCTTTTTTTATGCAAAAATGAAAAGAGAAATTCTTATTACCGGCGACGGTTCTACTACCATTCGAGTTCCTGATTGGGATGAAAATTATCATTCTAGTCACGGTGCCATTCAAGAAGCGAAACATGTTTTTATTGCGAATGGATTAGATCTTTTTCAAAATTATCCAGAAATTGCTATTTTGGAGATTGGGTTTGGTACCGGTTTAAATGCTTTTATCACCTTTTTGGAAACACAACAAAAAAGTAAAGTAGATTATGTAGGAATTGAAGCCTATCCAGTTTCAGCAGTAGAACTAGCGCAAATGAATTATGTATCGGAATTGCAAGCTGAAGAATACGCAACCATTTTTGAAAATATGCATGCAACTGATTGGGAATACGAAATACCAATTGCATCCCAATTTAATTTGACCAAGCGGCAACAATTTTTTCAAGATATCACAGCTAAAGATCAATTTCATTTAATCTATTTTGACGCATTTGGTTATCCATTACAACCTGAATTATGGAGTGAAGCTATTTTTGTTAAAATGTATGATGCATTGTTACCTGGAGGAATTCTAGTTACCTACGCCTGTAGAACAGTTATTAAAAATGCGATGTTGGCTGCTGGATTTACAATTGAAAAATTACCTGGAGCACCGGGAAAACGAGAAATGCTTCGAGCAACCAAGGCTTTGAAAATTTAGCAAAAATTTAGCATTTTTTTTAACACTATTGCTAGTTACAACAACTATTTTTTCATTAATTTTACAAAGAGTTCTTAGTTAAGGTTAACCTATTAAATTAATGATTATGCCACGATCCGTATTTACTTACACCAAATCTATTCTGGAACGTGTTAGTTTTGATGCAAAATTATTTTGTAAGGAATTAGAGAAAGCACTTAAAAATTTACTTCCCTATGAAATTGAATTGCTTCGTGATTGGCTCATTCTGTATACCGAAGAAAAACCAGAATTAAAACAATGTTTGGTTTATATTCATTAAATAAAAAATGTCCCGCTAATCGCGGGACATTTTTTATTTATTTGGTTTCGGACTGATGATTTCAACATCTGTAAAAGCAATGGCTCCACGAACTACGCCTGAAATCACATCGCGCAAAGCATTAATTATGTGTAATTTTAATTCGTTTTTAGGATATACCAAACTAACTTCTCTTGCCGGTTTCGGATCTTTAAAAGCTCTTAGCTTGGATTTATTTTTATCGTTTAAATCTAATGTATGCAAGTAAGGTAATAAAGTGGTTCCTAAACCTTCATCTGCTAATTTTATCAAAGTTTCAAAGCTACCGCTTTCGAGTTGAAAATGATTATCTGCAATATATTTATTGTTTTTGCATAGATTTAAAATGCCGTTTCTAAAACAGTGACCGTCTTGTAATAATAACAGTGTGTCAAAATCGAGTTCATCTACGGTAATTTCTTTATTTTGTAGACTGCTATGATTTTCGGGTAAATAGGCCACAAAAGGTTCGTAATAGAGCACAATCTCTTTAAGGTGCTCTTCATCTAAAGGAGTGGCTGCAATCGCACAATCCAGATGTCCATTTTTCAACTTTTTAATAATTTCTTCGGTCGTTTGCTCCTCAATAATAAGATTTACCTTAGGATATTTTTTAATAAAATTATTCAAAAACATAGGGAGTAGGGTAGGCATTATCGTAGGAATAATTCCAATTTTAAATTCGCCACCAATATATCCCTTTTGTTGATCTACAATATCTTTGATGCGACCGGCTTCGTTGACAATATTTTTGGCTTGGTTGACAATTTTTTCTCCCACTTCAGTCAGTAAAATAGGTTTTTTGCTACGATCAAAAATTAAAATGTCTAATTCGTCTTCTAATTTTTGAATTTGCATACTCAACGTGGGTTGTGTGACAAAACATTTTTCGGCTGCAAGTGTAAAATTTTTATATTCAGCAACTGCTAAAACATAATGTAATTGTGTAATGGTCATGTATTGTTTATTTTGATGCAAATATAAAAAACTATCAATAATAGTGATGACTTTACTCCTTATTTATTAAAGTTTTACAACTTTTTCTAGAATACCTTAACATAGCTATAAATTATTCTGCAATGAAATTTAATTTAACCAGATTAATCATTAAATTTTATTATTTTTGTGATATGAAATTTTTATGCATAACATTTCTGCTTTTTTTTACATCATTTTTAGCAACTCCTACTATTATAAGTATGATTGATAAAGATGTGGATATTTCGTGTTTTTATTCGGTATCTGAAGACGAAGAAGAAATGGTTTCATTTGATGAGATAAAATCGATAACTACTTCTGATCATCAAATGACTTATGTGTTATCAAAAGCTTCTTCGAAGTTAAATGTTTCTTTGAAACCATTTTTGAATTTCACCAATCTTGCCCATCAAATTTTTTCGCCACCTCCAGAATTTATATAATATAGCATATTGAATTCACAACAATAAATGTTGTGCTATAGTAATAATATATTATCAAATTTTTATGAGCAATCATCATATTTTTTCTAATGTAAGAGGAGATCTTGCTTCGGGTTTAGTTGTTTTTTTAGTGGCCTTGCCTTTGTGTTTGGGAATTGCTTTAGCATCTGGAGCCCCTTTGTTTTCTGGAATAGTTTCGGGAGTTGTTGGTGGAATAGTAGTTGGATTTCTGAGCAATTCCTCACTAAGTGTTACTGGGCCTGCAGCAGGTCTTACCGCTATTGTATTAACCGCCATTACTGATTTAGGAGGTTTTGATATTTTTTTAGTAGCGGTCATTTTGGCCGGTTTACTTCAAATTGGATTGGGATTTTTACGTGCGGGTAGTTTTTCAAATTATTTTCCTACTAGTGTTATTGAAGGCATGTTGGCTGCCATAGGGATCATCATCATATTAAAACAAATACCTCATGCCTTTGGACATGATGTGGACAATGAAGGTGATTTCTTTTTTATTGAAAAATCGGGGCATACAACTTTTGACACTTTAATTGAATCGATTAATTTTATACACGGGGGAGCAATTATCATTGCGTTACTTTCCATTACAATATTGATTGTATGGGATAAAGTACCTGCATTAAAAAAATTAAAAATGATACCCGGTGCACTTGTTGTGGTTGTATTAAGTATCCTATTGAATGAATTGTTTATTCAAACGGGTTCTATTTTAGCAATTACTACTAAAAATCATTTGGTTAATTTACCAACATTTCAAGAGATTAAGGCCGGTTTTTCATTGCCAAATTTTAGTGCGGTAACCCATCAAAAAGTATGGATTGTAGCCATTACTATTGCTGCAGTTGCCTCTATTGAAACCTTATTATGTATTGAAGCTACAGATAAGCTGGATCCTTACAAGCGCTTCACAGACACCAATCGAGAATTAAAAGCTCAAGGAGTAGGGAATATCATTAGTGGATTCTTAGGGGGCTTACCGATGACTTCTGTAGTTGTTCGTTCTTCCGCCAATATTAATTCGGGTGGAAAAACCAAATTGGCTACTATATTTCACGGTATTTTACTTATTTTATTTGCATTAGCGATTCCTTTCTTGCTCAATAAAATTCCACTTTCAGCTTTAGCTGCTGTTTTATTAATGGTTGGCTATAAGTTGGCTAAACCTTCCGTATTTATTCATTTGTGGAAGAATGGTGTTTCTCAATTTATTCCTTTTATTATTACGGTTCTTGCAGTTGTTGGAATTGATTTGTTAAAGGGTGTAGCTATTGGGTTAGGAGTAAGTATCTTATTTATTTTATATCAAAATTTAAAAATAGCCTATTCATTTAAAAAGGAATCCCTACACGAAGGAGATGTCATTACGATTAAGTTAGCCCAGGAAGTATCCTTTTTAAACAAAGCGGCCATTAAAAGTACTTTGGCAGATCTTCCTGAGTGTGCAATCGTTATTATTGATGCGACAAATACAAAATATATTGATTTTGATGTGGTGGAGTTGCTGAAAGATTTTAGAAATGTAACTGCTGTTGATAAAGAAATTAAATTAACTTTGAAAGGTTTTAAAGAACAATACAATATTGAAAATACGGAGTTTAAACACGTAAAAATTAATGAACAAAAAAATTAATAACTCAAATGAGCGAATTTTATAAAAAAATATTAGACAATAATAAAAATTGGGTTGAGAAAAAGTTAGCCATAAGCCCAGATTATTTCAAAAATTTAGCCGAAGGACAAAGTCCTCCCTTATTATGGATAGGTTGCTCGGATAGTCGTGTTCCTGCCAATGAAATTATAGGCGCAGAACCAGGAGAGGTTTTTGTACACAGGAACATTGCCAACATGGTGATTCATTCTGATATGAATATGTTAAGTGTATTAGACTATGCCGTAAATGCTTTAAAAGTTAAGCATGTAATTGTATGTGGACATTATGGTTGCGGTGGAGTTAAAGCTGCTATGGGGAATAGTTCCATAGGGATTATTGACAATTGGATTCGTCACATTAAAGATGTGTATCGTTTTCATCAAGAGGAATTAGATGCTATTGCAGATGAAAAAGAGCGATTCAATACTTTTGTAGAAGTCAACGTTAAAGAGCAAGTTATGGATTTAGCTAAAACTTCAATTGTTCAAAACGCATGGAAAAATGGGCAAAAATTATCGTTACACGGTTGGGTGTATGGACTTAATGACGGCTATGTAACCGATTTAGGGGTTAACTTTAGCTGTGATAAAGATTTAGACGATGTCTACCAATTAAAATTTTAGTCTTCTTCTAAATTTTCATTGAAGGCTGAAGGCAACAATTGCGGTATAAATTTGATTAATATTGGTAGTAATAAACTACCACCAGGAAGTAAAAAAATAGTCAAAGACGGTATGGTTTTACAGATGTCGAGTAACTGTTTTTTTACTTTCTTTTTTTCTTCTTTCGAAAGATCCTTTGCAGCAGATTTTGCTAATAATTGCATCAATTCGCCACTCTCTTTGATTTCTTTTGTCAATCGATCTTTGTTTCGAATAATAAGTTTGGTCACATTCTTATTCGCTTGATCATAAAAATGTTTAATAGGATTGGAATAATTAAAAAAGGGAATTTCATCTTTAAATTTTGTAATGAAATCATCCATAGTTTCTATGCTTTTTCGCAATAAATCCTGATTAAGTTGTAAATCAGTACTAATAGAACTTAAATAAGTCCTTTCTCTTTCTTCTAGTTCCTGATCGCTCCAAAGTGCCATTTGTGCTATATCTAACAAATAAAGTCTTTCTAATAGCTCGGTATGTTTGTGAAGTTTAAGTGAGCTATAATCTAAAGTTTCGACAGTAGAAAATTTTGTATAACGAATCGAATTTTCAAACAATTTGACTACTAATTCATCATATTTAGATTTATGCTGTTTTAGGGTCAAAGCCAAAGAAACAATTTTGATGCAATCGGATTCAATGTTTTTTAAATAATCGTTGGGCAAATCCGCACTTTTTAAATAGTGGAGATAAGCAAGAACATCTATAAATAAAAGCGCATTGGTAATGATGTGAGAAAAGTTTTTACGAAGACTGTTCTGATTGGTTTGTATGCGTTCGTCAATAATTTGTTCTAAACGAGCACTTTTCGAACTTTCAGGTAACATTTTTTTGATGAAGTTGAGATTTTCAGGTTGAATTATTTTGTAAAACTCATATACTGACTCCAAAAAATCATC
>JACCDK010009446.1_pt1 | contig 10932 bp, 6 predicted proteins | sample 7445871 | NCBI WGS metagenome assembly JACCDK01 (sample SAMN15323436, study PRJNA562643) | freshwater metagenome | isolation source: river surface water | place: USA:Blue River Watershed | collected 2017-08-15
AGAAAAGGTATATTATGAGTAGGAAAGGTGCTTCAAGCGAAGTGAAAGTAATGGAAGCCGTTCCACACAACCCAATGCCTGAAGCAGATGGTACAGCACAAATGATTTCCTACGGTTCATCTCCATTAATCACTCGCTTGGATGGCTACGGAAACGGAAACCGTTCATTGGAGTTAACCGCTGCCTCAGAGCAAACCATTCTCGAAGATGGTTACATGGCAAATCCAACGTATGATTATGGACGTGGTCCAATCAACATTAAGGTGGTGGATCCATTAAACCTTGCGAGCGGATATTTTGAGTGTAAGTTCAGAGATTACACGGCAAATAGCACCGGAAATGCTGCGGATACAGCAAGTTGGGTCGTTTACCGTTATGAAAACAAAGGTGACTTGACTCCGATTGACTCGGTAAGTTCAGAGAATTCGATTGCTTCGGACAATGAGCAAATTATTCCAGAGTGGGGAATATCGGTTCAGATTTATCAAAACAAATATTATTTCCCTGGAGGATCAGGAAACTTAGCAGGAAAAACGACGGATATGATCGAGTCTTCGATTGATTTCGCGGATTCCTCGAAACGTTGGTTGACAGGAGTAAAAGACAATGATGCGTTTTTCCCGACGAATTGGATCCGCTCTGGAGACTACACACCTGTAACCGACCCAGCCAATGCTGCTTACGATTGTAATCCTCTTGGACCAAATTACCTTAACGCATGCTATTACCAAGATGAAGTGGGTGCAGACCCCGCACAAGATTACGAACGCATACTAGAAGGTATAGTGGCTCCACATCGTTTGGTTGGACATCAAGCAGATTACATGCCGATGGCGTACTTTGGAAATTACTCGGCATCGAGCAAGCAAAATGCATCGGTGAGTTTCTTGCCAAGTGTGAACATCGTATTAACAAGCGATAAGAGCAAATGGACACGTGTTCCGGTGATTGAACTTGGTCGCAGTGCGGGACTCAACATCGGTGGCTGCGCTCCAGGAGCAATGCGCAAAAGTCCAAGTGTGGATAAAAACGGAAACCCAGATGGATCCGGAACAACCGGAATGGGTTGGTTCCCAGGATACGCGATTGACCTAGAATCGGGTGCACGTTTGTACATGGCATTTGGAGAAAACTCATTCTTAGGAGGAGAAAACGGAGCAGACATGATTTGGAATCCAACCGATCGATTGGTGAGCAACGTAGGAACACCATTGATGGGAGGAATGCACCCAATTTATGTGTTCAGCTACAAACAAAAATCCATCAACGGATTTAACAATGGATTTGACTTCCCGGCATACATACCATCAGAAGCAGAAAACATAGCGACACATTTCTTGTACAACAAGTGGTTAACTGTTGAGGCAAACGACAACACAGCGAAACGCGAAATGTACGGAAGTTTGTCTTGGGTGGCATACCCGATGTTACGAAGCGGACAGAGCTTAATGGCCTGTGATGTGACAGTGAAACTACGCATCAATAAAGAATATAAAAACTTTGTTGGCTCTGGTGAAAACGGTGGTAAACCAATGTATGGGTGGTCGATGGACGACATCGCAACGAAGGTTGGATCGAAAGATCAATTGAAAGAAGCGTTAGCCATGATCAATGTCGTTCCGAATCCATACTATGCGTTCTCAGAATATGAGCGTACCAAACTGGATAACCGAGTAAAGATCACCAATTTGCCCGAGCGATGTACCATTAAAATTTATACGTCAAACGGGAAATTAGTGAAAACCATCAAAAAGGATAATCCAATGACTTATCAAGATTGGACACTGACCAACCATGCCGATATTCCTGTTGCATCTGGTATTTACCTCATCCATGTGGATGTGCCAAATGTTGGAGAACGCGTTCTGAAAGTGCTCATTGCCATGCGCATGGTCGACCTGCAAAATATTTAACAAGTGATTAACAAGACTCAAGACGTTTGACCTTGGTATTCCCTTAACTTTGTATAAAATTTCCAGACTATGAAAACCATTGTTTCTTTCTTATTGATGTCCATTCAGTCATTCGTTTTTGCTCAAGGATTCACCTTGCCAGCATTGCCTTATTCTTTTTCAAGTTATGAGCCATTTGTGGATGCACAAACCATGGAAATTCATCACGACAAACACCATCAAGCATATGTGACGAATTTGAATAAAGCAATTGCAGGAACAAAATTAGAATCGCTTTCACTTCATCAATTATTGATGGATGCTAGTTTTCGTTCGGATGTCATTCGCAACAATGCGGGTGGACACTACAATCATAGCTTATTTTGGGAAATTCTTGCGCCAACAGAAAAACAAACAGCCATTCAGACCTCGTTTGATGCAGCAGTGAAAGCGCAATTCGGAAGCATGGATTCCTTGAAAAAAGCCCTTACACAGGCTGCAAGTACACGATTTGGATCAGGATGGGCTTGGTTAATTGTTACACCCGATAAAAAACTGATGGTAACAAGCACTGGAAATCAAGACAATCCCATTATGGATGTTGCCAAAGACCGTGGAATTCCTGTGTTGGGAATTGATGTTTGGGAACATGCGTATTATTTGAAGTACCAAAACAAACGTGCCGATTATTTGGGCGGAATCTTCAACTTAATTGATTGGGGTATTGTTTCGGAGAAATACAATAAAGCACTTGTTGACACTTTATTGAGTGAAATTGAGAAAGACAACTGGATGGCGTTAAAGGATTTTCACAAAGTCATGGCACAAACCTTCCATCCATGCGAAGAAGGAAATTTCGTTCCCGTTAGAACGAGAGCAGGCGAACTTTTGGCGAAATCCATTTTAGTTAGTGCATCGAAACCACCGCTTTCAAAGGATAAACCATCGGTACACAAAGCCTTAGCAAGTTTAGAAGAACAATGCGAGAAGATTTACGAATTGGTAGAGAAAAATGCGAAGGATGCCATTCTATTGAAAGAAATGACCAAGGCTCATGACTTATTCCACAAAGTGGAAGAACTTTGTCACGATTAACGAACCAATTCGCAACCTTAACGATTTCATCATCCATTAAACTAAACCTTTCAGGCGCAATTCCGTATCTTTGTTCAAAAGTAGGACGTGCGCTTCGAGCTAACCAAGGAATTTATCGAATTGCTGCGAACCAAAATCGCAGAACAAGATTTATCTTGGATTCATGAAAACGTCCTAGAACTTCACCACGCAGAGGTTGCAGAGATTCTCGATACCTTAACCAATGATGAAGCAAAATACATTTATTTCTTAGTTGACGAAGATACACAGGCCGACATCCTCATGGAGTTGGACGAAGAAATTCGAGATCGCTTTCTAGCTTCATTGTCAACAAAAGAAATTGCCGATCAGCTCGAAAACCTAGATTCCGATGATGCGGCAGATATCCTTGGGGAATTAACCGAAGAAAAAATCCGTGAAGTCATTTCTCAAATGGAGGATGATGAAGCGGCGGAAGACATCGTTGACCTATTAAATTATGATGACGATACGGCCGGAGGACTCATGCAAAAGGAGTTTTTTCAAGCACATGTGACTTGGCCCGTAAACCGCGCCATCATTGAACTGCGCAAACAGGCGGAGGACGTAGAAAAAGTATACAATATTTTTGTTGTCGATGAGCAAGATCGACTCTTAGGAGTTCTTTCGTTGAAGCGTTTATTATTCGCGAATGCCAAAACAAAAATTGCGGATATTTATCAATCCAAAAAAATCATATCCGTTAAAGCCAGTGATTCTGCTGAAGTCGTTGCAATGGTCATGGAAAAATACGATTTAGTCTCTGTTCCTGTTGTTGATTACCAAAATAAATTAGTTGGACGCATTACCTTGGATGACGTAGTTGCCTATATCAAAGAGGAAGCCGATAAAGACTTTCAAATGGCAACGGGTATTACGGATAATGTAGATTCAAATGCGAGTACCTGGCGCATTAGTCGATCACGATTACCTTGGTTAGTGATTGCCATGGTTGGAGGCACAATCGGCGCCAAAGTTATTTCCAATTTTGAAGGAAGTATCACGAAAATCCCAGCGATGGCATTTTTCATTCCACTCATCACTGCAATGGGAGGGAATGTAGGTGTTCAATCCTCTGCGATTGTCGTTCAGTCTTTAGCACGTGGTGACAAAGACTTAGGTCGGATTTTACCAAAATTATGGCGTGAGGCTAAAGTCGGATTAATGAATGGTATTTTTCTAGCAACCCTAATTTTTGGGGTAGCATCAGTGTTTGAAAATTCAGAATTAGGTGTCGTGGTGAGTGTTTCCTTGTTCACAGTGATTTTATTTGCAGCCATTTTCGGAACCTTATTTCCATTGATCCTCAATCGCTATAAGGTCGATCCAGCATTGGCTATTGGTCCATTTGTGACAACTTTAAATGACATCATTGGATTATTTATCTATTTCTCCATAGGACTTCTGATCTATGGTTCTTGAGTAATCAGAACTTTTCATTACTTTTGCAATCCACAATAAACCTGGAGAGGTGTCCGAGTGGTTGAAGGAGCACGCCTGGAAAGTGTGTATAGGTCTAAAGCTTATCGCGGGTTCGAATCCCGCTCTCTCCGCCAAAGAATCTAAAAGCTAGCCGTTAGGCTGGCTTTTTTTTGTGCCCACCAGCGTCAAAAGCTTGCTTTTGTAAGCGCAGTGTAAACAAAAAAAAGCCATAGCTGCATCGCAGCGAAGCTTTTAGATTCTTTGAAGCATCCCCTTTCCGGGTTCACGAGCGATAGCGAGTAATCCCTCCTCATGAGTAAAACGAATGCACCACCTCACCTTTCGTTTTCATGAGTAATACGAATGAAATCATACATCACATTGCATCACACCAACCCCCCATCATGAGTAAAACAAATGCACCACCTCACCTTTCGTTTTCATGAGTAACACGAATGAAAACAGACATCACATTGCATCACACCACATACCCTCTCATGAGTAACACGAATGAAAACAACCCAATATAATCCTCCACTACTCAGTTGCATCATTCCATGTCGGATTTGCATTTCATGAAATGACGTTCAATATTAATAAATTCACTCATTTTGTTAATATCATTCAAGATCGGATGAATTGGTTCTGAAACGCAATCATTAACTTTGTTTTTATGCGCAATCTCATCGCCTTTTTACGACGGTTTCAGATCTTTTTGGTCTTCGCTGCCTTACAGGTCATCTCTCTGATGATTTATGTGCAGTTCTTAAGTTTTCCAAGAAGTCAATATTTGACAACGGCATCGAATGTGTCGGGTAAAATACTGACTTGGGAGAACGACATCACAAAGCATTTTAACCTCAGTAAAAATAATTATGCCTTGCAGCGAGAGAACATTCGTCTTCGCGAGCGTTTACCTGAATTCATGTATACTCTGAGTGCGGGAAAAGTAAAAGTTCAGGATACGGTTTTTCAACAGCAATATACATACATTCCCGGGACAGTTATTAATTCTACCGTAACACGTAGGAATAATTACTTCACTTTAAACATCGGAAGCAAACAAGGTGTCAAACCAAATATGGGCGTTTTTTCGGACAAAGGAGTTGTTGGTATTGTACACAATACAAGCGAGCATTATTGCGTGGTGAAAACGGTTTTAACCAAGGACATTAACATCGATGTTATCATAGAACCGATTCATTTGTCAGGAATTTTGAAATGGAATGGCCGGGACCCAAGACGGGGTTCGATTGATGGAATATCCAATGATTTACGTATTAAAAAATGGTCTCGTGTAGTAACCCGAGGGGGATCAGGGATTTTTCCAAGAGGTATTCCCGTAGGGAAAGTTGAAAAAATTGAATCGATCGAAGGTGAGCCACTTTGGAATGTGGTTTTGAGGTATTCAGAAGATTACCGTACGCTGCAGCGCGTATATGTTGTGAAGAATTTATTGATTGAAGAACAAAAAGAACTGGAAGGACTGATTCCACCAGACAAAGAAGAGGATTTATTGCGATGAATAACTTAACAAAAAACATCATTCGTTTCTTCGTGTTTGTTCTTTTGCAAACATTGATATTTAATCAACTAGAAATTGGATACGGGTTTCATTTGATGGTACACCCTTTATTTATCATGTTACTTCCTTTTGAAATGGGTGTGATTTCTTTAATGGGCTTGGCGTTTCTTCTTGGGATTATCATCGATATTTTCTCAAATACTTATGGTTTACATGCGTCTTCCTTAGTGATGATGGCCTATTTCAGACCGATATTATTTAAATTTTACGGTCCACGGGAAGGATACGATCCACTGAAAGAGCCGAATGTATTTGACATGGGGAATCGCTGGTTTACTTATGTCTTTGGGGTCCTTTTGTTGATTCATCATTTTTGGTACTTTTTGGTTGAAATTTTCCAACTCAATCAATTCTTATTCATTCTACAAAAAACGATTTTCAGTGCCGTTCCATCTTTTTTAATTTGCTTATTACTACAAAGCTTCTTGATTAAAAAATCCAAAGTAAAATGAATTTTGACATCCGACGTTATGTGATCTTGGCCTTCATCATATTGGTGGGATTCCTTTACACATTTCGGCTGTTCTACATGCAAGTGGTGGATGACACCTGGAAATTAAGGGCGCATGAAGTTGCAGAAAAACGCATTGAAATTACGCCGCCGCGAGGCGTGGTTTTTGATCGAAATGGGATGAAAATCGTTTCCAATCGAACCTATTTCAATTTAATGATGGTGGAAGACGAAATCAAAAATTTGGACACCGTCGCATTTGCAAAATTAATTGGTTGGACAGTCGAAGATGTTCGAAATCGTTTCAAAGAAATCGTCAAAGGTGAAGGAACATATTACAATAAATTAACAGGCAAACGCACCTCCAATTATCAGAAAATCCGTAAGTATCCTTTCTTGAAAGAACTGACCTTGGAAGAAATTTCAAGAATTGCACCGCACCTAGAAAATTTTCCGGGCTTTTACGAGAAAGTGACCAGCATGCGGAATTATCCATTCAAAAGCGGCGCGAATATTATGGGGTATTTGTCCGAGGTAAATCAGAAAGAAGTTGAACGCGATCCTTTCTACAAACCAGGAGATAATATTGGTCGTTCGGGAATTGAAAAGTTCTATGAACGTGAATTGAGGGGTCGAAAAGGAATTAAATACATTGTAACATCCGCATTAAATAATGCCATTGAATCATTTGCTGATGGGAAATACGATACCACTGCGCGTCAAGCTGATCCGTTAAAATTAGGGATGGACATGATCATTCAATCCTACGGTGAATTATTGATGCAAAATAAAAAAGGCTGTATTGTCGCCATCGAACCATCAAGCGGGGAAATTCTAGCAATGGTTTCAGCTCCTTCATATGATCCAAACCTCTTGGTAGGAAAAAGAAACATTAGTGAAAATTATCCCAAATTAGCTAGGGATAAAAACATGCCTTTATTTCCTCGGCCGTTACAGGCTGAATATCCACCTGGTTCCATTTTCAAGTTGGTGCAATCCTTAATCGGAATGCAGGAAGGGGTGATTACGGCACGGTCTGGATTCGCCTGTGACAAAAGCCTTGTTGGCTGTCACAATCACCCATCTGCACGAAGTGTGGCAGAAGCTGTACAGTATTCCTGTAATCCTTATTATTATGCCGTTGTTCGACGCATCATTCAACAAGGAAAGAAAAAAGGGGTTTTTGCCGATGCCGAATATGGATTAAACAAATGGCACCAATACATGCGCAGTTTTGGACTTGGTAAAACCTTGGATGCCGATGTTTCTGGACAAAGACCTGGATTAATTCCCGATGCAAAATACTACGACAAATGGTACGGCCATCATCAATGGGCTTTTTCGACCATTCGTTCGATTTCCATTGGTCAAGGTGAAGTAAAATTAACGCCACTACACATGGCGAACATCGCAGCAATTATTGCCAACAAAGGATGGTTTTATGTACCTCACTTTGTGAAATCAATTGGAGGAAAAGGGCCAAAACCACTTTACCGTACTAAAAAACGTACGATGGTGAATGAGCAATATTATGCGCCTGTTATTGAAGGAATGAGACGCGTGGTGAATGAAGCGGGTGGAACAGCGGCGATGGCACGATTGAACGACATTGTCATTTGTGGAAAAACAGGGACCGTTCAAAATCCTCACGGAGAAGATCACTCAGTATTCATTGCCTTTGCACCAATGGACCATCCCAAAATCGCCATTGCCGTATTTGTGGAGAACGCAGGATTCGGTGGGACATGGGCTGGACCAATAGCAAGTCTGATGATTGAAAAATATTTGAAACGAAAAATTTCAGATAAGGAAAAAGAAAAACGCATCATCGATGCCAAACTTTCCTACATTCCAAATCAACGCTAATGAGAAAAGAAGAAAGTTTAATTTCCCATTTGGACTGGCCTTTGTTCATCACCTTCATGCTGATGTTGGTTGCGGGAATGGCAACGCTTTATTCGGTGGCCTATACAGATTTACATCCGAGCATCTTTGATGTTTCCATGATGTACGGAAAGCAATTAATTTGGATTGTTGTTTCCTTGTTTTTAGGACTTTTGGTATTTCTTATCGACTCAGATATATACCGGCGCTTCGCTTTTCCGATTTACGGATTTACCTTATTCCTGCTTGTCATCGTTCTATTTATGCCGGCCGTACATGGTGCACGTGCTTGGATAGGCATTGGATCTATGGGGATTCAACCAGCCGAATTCGCAAAAATTTCAACAGCTCTTCTTCTAGCAAAATACATCAGCAGCATCAGTGTCAAACAACAAAATACGAGTAGTGTCCTGACAGCAAGTGCGATTTTGTTGGTTCCAATGGCGTTGATATTATTGCAACCAGATGCCGGTACTTTTGTTGTTTTTACTTCGTTTTTGTTTGTGATGTACCGCGAAGGACTCACCTTCGATCCAATCATTTTAAGCTTTGTCAATAGGATTCCCGGAGTTCGATTCAAAGAAACCTGGGTAGGAAGTCACTTCATTCCCATTCTCTTTGTGATGATCTTCATCAGCGTAATTACTCTGTTACTCAACTCTGTAAAATTAGATTTCTTCTTTTTGCCTTTCCCTGTATCTGGTTCGATTGGTGTCATAACTACGTTACTCATTTTTTCCGTCTTAGCCATTTTATTCCTTCAGCGCTTTTCTGCGAAAAGAGAACGCTCGCGCGGAACAGTCATTGTTATTCTAGGATTTGTCTTCGCTGGTGGTTTGTCCTTCATCGTGGATAACGGATTCAATAGTTTGGCTCCTCACCAAAAAGACCGCATTGAATTATTTTTAGGTTTGCGCGAAGATCCGAATGGAAAAGATTACAACCGGAACCGTGCCATGGCTGCAGTTGGATCTGGAGGACTGCTAGGAAAAGGATATAATAAAGCTTCGGTATCGAGTGTTGAAAGTAACCACGTACCTGAAAGTGAAACAGACTTCATTTTTTGTCCGTTTGCCGAAGAATGGGGATTTGTAGGGATTTTATTCTTTTTTGGCTTGTATTTGTTTATGTTGATTCGGATCATCTTGATTGCTGAACGACAGCGTTCCATTTTTAATCGGGTATACGCCTATTGTGTCGGCATGATTCTTTTCTATCACTTCGCCATCAATATTGGAATGAACATTGGATTCGCTCCTGTGATTGGTATTCCATTACCTTTCTTTAGTTACGGAGGTTCCTCCATGATGTCCTTTTGTATGATGATGTTCATCTTGTTAAAATTGGATAGTCAACGAAAAGATGTCTTAAGATAATTGTCGCTAAATTTGATACTATGAAAAGTTTTAATGATCAAGAGAAAATGTCAGCAGAAGACAAGAAAAAATTCACTCGGATTTTTTGGGCTTTTTCCCTCATTCCTTTTGTTTTGGTTACGGCACTTTTACTATTGCAATCTGAAAGTTTACTGCCGCCAGTTTCCATGTTAGATAATCCACCGGAACTACAAGCATCACTCATCATCGCTAAAAAAAATGTAAAAGAGGATACAATTATCGGTCGCTTCTGGCAAGTAAATCGGACAAGCGTAAAATACCGAGAAATCTCTCCTTATGTGTTTGATGCCTTGATTTCAACGGAAGATGAGCGGTTTTATACCCATTCTGGCGTTGATTTCAAAGGTCTGGCTCGCTCATTCATGAGTTTAGGAAGAAAAGGTGGAGCCTCCACCATCACCCAACAGCTGGCGAAATTATTGTTTACACTCAGAAACCGTCAACTAGAAGAATTGGCTAGAGCAAACGGAGAAAGTTTGGACCTGCCAACGGGTGGTATATTTGGGAAATTCCGTCGTTTAAATGAAAAAGCGCGTGAAAACATCATAGCCAAACGACTAGAAGAGCGCTTTACCAAGGAAGAAATCATTACGATGTACCTGAATCAGTTCGATTTTCTCTACAATGCAGTTGGAATTGAAAATGCTTCGCGTGTTTACTTTGATAAAAGTCCAAAAGATTTAACAAAATTAGAGGCTGCTGTATTAGTTGGGATGTGTAAAAATCCAGATTTATTCAACCCGTACAAGTACACCATTAAAAATTACCGAAAAAAAGCTGCTGACCGTGCAGGTATTTCCCCTGAAAATGTAACCGCTGCTCAGATGGCAGAATTACGTGCAGAAGATTCAATTCGTTCCATCTCTCGCCGAAATCAAGTGCTTTTTCAATGGTTGAAAAACAGTCAATCCGGCAACGAGGGACTTCGAACTCAAATCACGCAAGAAGAATATGATCGATTGAAAGGAATGCCTATTACGGTTCATTTTAAATCTTTGGATCACAAAGAAGGAATGGCTCCTTATTTCAGGGAATCATTGCGAAAAGAGGTTACTGAAATTTTGATGTCCAAAAACGAAGATGGAACGTTTAAGTATTTGCGCGAAGATGGAAATCCCTACGATATTTACGGAGATGGATTAAAAATTTACACGACGTTAAATCCTTCTCTCCAGCGCCACGCAGAAT
>JACCDK011046330.1_pt1 | contig 10929 bp, 12 predicted proteins | sample 7445871 | NCBI WGS metagenome assembly JACCDK01 (sample SAMN15323436, study PRJNA562643) | freshwater metagenome | isolation source: river surface water | place: USA:Blue River Watershed | collected 2017-08-15
AAATAATTACTTAATGATAAGCATCAGAAATATGGAGCTAACGAGTAGGAGTCCACCTAGGGCAAAAAATAAAACAGGATTTAAAACGGGTGAAGCGTTCGTATGCAAGGTGGCCTCGCTGGGATTTTCGTCCAAATAGCGCACTTGAACTTCGCTTCCCACTAGTTTATCGGAGTCCACTCTTTTATCAGATTCTTTTACAAATTCGTGTCCATCTACCAGATAAGTCACCACAGGAAAATAAGTTGGGTATTTTCTGAGATGATCGTCTCTGGAATATCTTTTAGCAATGTCGATAATTCGACCCAAAGTTACATGTGAGTGCATCATCCAATATTGTTGTTGAGAATGCAGAATTACCCCTACGGCCAATAAGATAAATGCTAAACCAATAAATAAGGAACTGAACACCTCGAAAGAGCCTTGGAAGTGGCCTGAGGGTCTTGCTGCGATTAATAAAATGCTTGAAAGTTCCATGTACTAAACTAATTTGGATACGAAACAAAGACATTTTTTTTCAATTTCAAAATTTTGAAAAGAGGCTGAAAATCAGTGTTTAAGCTTATTTTTAAATGGGGAATTTGAGATTTTCTGCAGAACAAAAATTTCGAGGATTAATTTTTAGTACTTTTTTGCCAAAAAATTGCACAACAGGCAAAAACATGTTCTAATTTGCGAAGATTTTTGAAAATCAAAAATTTAAAAAAAATCGAAAAAAAGTTAAATTTTCGTATTTTCGAACAAAAACTAAACCGTTCATGAAGAATACTACAAAAATTCAATTAATGTTTATGATGTTTCTGATGTTCTTTACCTGGGGTTCTTGGTATGGACAGATGAGCAAATATTTATTAGAAACCTTGCATGCAACTGGCGATCAGGTGGGTATGGCCTACACTACCTTTTCCATTGCCTCCATTGCGGCTCCGTTTTTCGTTGGACTAATTGCCGACCGTTACTTTGCTGCGCAAAAAGTGATGGGCGTTTTAAATATTTTGGGAGCCATCATTCTCTATTTTTTAGCCCAAAATACAAGTGCTGAGAATTTCTTTTGGTATATTTTGGCCTATACACTCACCTTTGCCCCTAACCTTTCGCTTTCCAACTCTATTGCCATGAACCAAATGCAAAATCCGGAAAAGGAATTTCCGGGCATTCGAGTTACAGGTACGATTGCATGGATTGTAGTGACGAATATTATTGGATTTTATAACATCGGTAAAGAGGTAACCATCTTCGAAATATCGATGTTCACTTCCTTGTTTTTAGGCGTATACGCATTTTTCTTGCCAGATACACCACCAAAAGCAGATGCAAACGCAAGTGTGAGCCAGATTTTAGGTTTAGAGGCTATGACCTTATTTAAAAGCCGCTCCTTTGTAATTTTCTTTATATCCTCTATTTTAATCTGCATTCCGCTATCGTTTTATTATGCCTTGGCAAATCCTTCTTTAACGGAATCGAACATGAGTAATGTAGAAAATAAAATGTCGCTTGGACAGGTCTCTGAAGTGATTTTCATGTTACTTATTCCATTGGCGTTTACCCGATTGGGCGTTAAAAAAATGTTGATAGTGGGCTTAGTTGCCTGGATTATCCGTTTCATTTGCTTTGGTTATGGAGATGGATTAACTAGCGAGTGGATTTTATTCATTGGTATTATTTTACACGGTGTTTGTTATGATTTCTTCTTTGTAACCGGACAAATTTACACCGACCAACAGGCAGGCGAGAAAATTAAAAATTCGGCACAGGGACTCATTACATTTGCCACTTATGGTATTGGTATGGGTATTGGCTCTAAAATATCGGGTTTGGTATTAGACCAATACACAGTAAATGGTGTACATAATTGGCAGGCAGTTTGGATGGTGCCAGCTGGTATTGCGGCTGTGGTATTAGTATTGTTTGTCATTTTCTTTAAAAACAAATGAAAGAAAACCTTACGGTTTGGATAACCGGTGCTTCTTCGGGCATTGGGGAGTCCTTGGCTTATGCTTATGCACGCCAAAATGCGAATCTAATATTATCGGCTCGTAGAGAAGATGAACTGAATCGAGTAGCTGAAGCTTGCCGCACATCGAATAATCGAGTAAAGGTATTGGCTTTTGACATGACGCAGCTGGATTTGCACCAGCAAATGGTGGAAGAAATTTATCAGGAATTTGGCAAACTGGACATAGTGTTTTTGAACGCAGGGGTTAGTCAACGATCATATGTTTTAGATACGACTTTTGATGTTTATCGAAAATTATTTGAGATTAATTTCTTTTCTATTGTGCATTTGGTACAAGCACTCATTCCTAAATTTCAGGCACAAGAATCGGGCACGTTTGTGCCTATTGCCTCGGTTGCTGGCCGTATAAGTACCCCAAGAAGGGCTGCCTATGGGGCTTCAAAACATGCATTGATTGGATTTTTTGATTCGTTACGGGCAGAAATGTATCCCTATGGGATTCGGGTAACTACTATTTTGCCAGGGTATATTAAAACCAATATTTCGCTTCATGCCATGAATGCACAAGGTGAGGCGTACGGAAAAATGGACCCTAACCAAGCCAAAGGCTTGGATCCAGATTGGACCGCAGAAAAAATCAAAGAGGCTGTAAGAGCTGGGAAAGATGAATTTGTAGTAGCTGGAACAAAAGAGAAATTCGGCTTATTTGTGAAGCGGTTTTTCCCCAATTTATTGCCTTGGTTATTGAGAAAAATCAGGAACACGTAAGGAATAAAAAATATTTCAACTATCTTTGTGCCCAAGTCAAGGCGCTTGCATTGATTTATAGAGAAGAAGGGAGAGACTAGGCTCTATGAACTTCTGGCAACCAAATGAACAAGTTTCCATTATGGTGCTAATTCCTACCCCAGCGAATGTTGAGGGAAATATAAACCTTATTTTATGCAGGTAATATTCAACACATATCATCATACCCAATCGTTTCCTTTGGAATTAGGCGGCAGCTTGCCTGAACTTCATATTGCCTATCAGACCCTTGGAAAGTTGAACGAAAAGAAAGACAATGTCGTATGGATTTGTCATGCGTTTACAGGTAGCCAAGATGTGGCCGACTGGTGGCAAGGTTTGGTGGGTGTGGGTAAATTTTTCAATCCAGAGACGCACTTTATTGTATGTGCCAATATTTTAGGTTCGCATTATGGCACCACGGGGCCCTTGTCGAACAACCCAATTACCGGAAAACCCTATTTCCATGAGTTTCCCAAAGTTACGATTCGCGATGTGGTAAATTCCTTTGAATTGCTTCGAAAACATTTGAAAATCAATAAGATAAAAATTTGTGTAGGAGGTTCATTGGGCGGACAGCAAGCTGTAGAATGGGGAATTATGCAACCAACGCTTTTCGAGCAGTTGATATTAATTGCTACGAATGCGGTACATTCTCCGTGGGGAATTGCTTTTAATGAGTCGCAAAGAATGTCGATTGAAGTTGACCCAACTTGGAGGGAATCGAGACCAGATGCTGGTTTGGATGGCATGAAAGCTGCCCGAGCAACGGCCTTGATTTCGTACCGAAATTATGAAACTTACCAAATTACACAATATAGAACAGAAAACGCCCTGGGCAACCATTTAAGGGCTATTTCGTATCAAAGATATCAAGGAGAGAAACTCGCTAAACGATTCAATGCTTACTCGTATTATATTTTATCCGAAATGATGGATAGCCAAGATGTAGGTAGAAATCGTGGGGGTGTAATTGCTGCCTTGAAACAAATAAAAGCCAAAACCTTGGTTATTGGTATAAAATCAGACGCTCTGTTTCCTATCATCGAACAAGAATTTCTTGCCAAACACATTCCAGATGCTTCGTTTCAAATCATCGATTCCTTGTATGGGCACGATGGATTTTTAATTGAAAGCAGCTTAATGACCAAGGCCATCAGGCTTTGGCAAAAGTTAATTCGTTTGGAAATCAACCCGATGGAGGCGTTTTTCAAACAACTAGAATTAGCATAAATGATCCGATTTCTTATTTCTTATGGAACCTTATTGGTCCTAATTTTTACGATAAAAACAATTGAATCCGCATGGATTCATGCGGATATTTTGTTCATTTGGGCGTTTTTCGCTTTTATGGGATATTTGTCGAACATGTTGCATCAATTTGGTTTACAGAAAGACCGCGAAAAACTGATTCCATTTCACATGGCTACACAGGGAATTCGCTTTTTATGTAGCCTCATTTTCGTAGGAATTTTTGCCTATTTAAAGACCCCAGATATCTACTTATTTATAATCAATTTTTTTGTACTCTATTTATTTAGTACTTATTTTGAAATAAGTGGATTGCTTCGTAAATTGCGACGATTTTAATTGAACTTGGAATAGTATCTCCAAAAATATCAATATAATCATCAGCTAATCAATTACTTAGCAAAATCAACTTAGAAAAATAAAAAAAAGTGGGAATGAGCAATTTGGCTAAAATTTTCAGACAAAAAATGTATTTTTCAAATATTCTGTTTGGCGTTATGTTGAGCATGTTTAGCTTCGCAAGCTTTGCGAATGAAGCACAAACAGCTCCTGCGGCATCTGAAACGGCACATGTGGCGGTTGCAGACACGGCTGCGCATGCAAATACCGAGACAGAAGAAAAGTTTGATGCAGGTAAATTGATTTTACACCACATTGCAGATGAGCACGATTGGCACTTATTTACAATAGGCCATTTTCATGCCACTTTACCTTTGCCGTGCATTGTTTATACGGCTTCGCAAGGTGTTCAGGTTTTCATGTCGTCTAACTTTGTAAACGAGCACCATGAGTCGGTACCATACAATGGTTTGGTATTAGAACATGGTAAAATACACGCAGAAAATGGCGAGAAAGTTTGGGATATTTCAATTACCAAAAACGTAGCCTCTATGTTGTTATCAGCAATTTTGTTGTTAACTATCTTTATTGGTATTGGTAAGAAATACTCCGAAAACCCACATCGTGCACCAAAAGGTATTCAATCCTTGTTTGAGCCGATAATCTTATTCGTAAGAGACGAGATCGCTATCAACAACATTGGAAAGAAACACTACAAACGTTTTATGCCCTATTTGTTGACAGTCTTTTTCTTCATTTGGTTCAACAATATGTTGGGGTTAATTCCGGGTGGAGCAAACGTAACTGGTAATATTGCCATTACGATGGTACTTGCGGTAATTGCCTTTTTTGTAACAAATCTAAACGGAAAGTCGACCTACTGGACGCACATTTTTGCTATGCCAGGGGTACCAAAATGGATGTTGGTTATTTTGACACCGGTAGAAATCATTGGAATTTTTATGAAGCCGTTCTCGTTAATGGTTCGTTTGTTTGCGAATTTAACATCGGGTCATATTATTTTATTGAGTTTAGTTTCATTAATCTTCATTTTCAAAAGTGCCTTTTTAGGTTTAGCGGTTGTTCCGTTCTCCTTGTTCATGAACGTAATTGAGCTGATTGTTGCATTTATTCAAGCCTTTATTTTCACCATGTTGGTTTCTACTTATATTGGTGCGGCTATTGAAGAACATCATCATTAATTTGTATTTATTTTTTATTCATAACTTAATTTTAACATTATGTCATTATTATCAGTTTTATTGGAAGTTTCTGTAGGAACAGGTTTGGCAGGTATCGGTGCTGGTTTAGCGGCTATCGCAGCTGGTTTAGGTATCGGTAACATTGGTGCTTCTGCTATGGAAGGTATCGCTCGTCAGCCAGAAGCTGCAGGTAAAATCCAAGGTGCGATGTTGATCGTTGCTGCTTTCGTTGAGGCGGTAGCTCTATTCGCTGCGGTAATTTGTTTGTTGGTAACTTTAAAGTAAGCCAACGGATTCCATTCGAGGGATAGCTTTGAAATAGGAAACCCCCTTTAAAATGTGTGGCTCTTGCTCGATAGGAACAACAGCCGCACATTTAATATTCGAATAAAAATAAAAGAAATATACAATGGATTTAATTACTCCCGAATTTGGATTAATTTTCTGGCAGGTACTCATCTTTGGCATTTTGTTCTTTTTATTGAGCAAATTTGCTTGGAAACCAATCGTAAACTCGTTGAATGAGCGTGAAGCATCTATCGATGAGGCGATTAAATTAGCCGAAACCACTCGTAAGGAAATGGCCGACCTGAAGGCAGGTAATGAGAAATTAGTTGCTGATGCACGTCTTGAAAGAGATGGTTTAATCAAACAAGCCAAAGAGGCAGCTGATGCAATGATTGCCCAAGCCAAGGCAGATGCACAGGCTGCAGCAAACGTTGAAATTGAGAAAGCTAGAACAGCCTTCGAACAAGAGAAAAATGCAGCAGTTGCAGCACTTCGTAAAGAAGCTGCCGTTCTTTCTCTAGAATTGGCCGAAAAAGTATTGAAAAGTCAATTGAAAGATAAAGAAGCTCAGGAGAAATTAGTTTCTGAGTGGATGAAAGAAGTTTCTTTATAATTTAACTTGTAATCAGAATGTCTGAATTAATCGTAGCAAGCAGATATGCGAAATCGCTTTTAGATTTAGCCATAGAAAAGAAAGCTGTGGACCAAGTCTATAAAGACATGTTGGATTTTGCAGAATCATGCGAAGCAAGTCAAGATTTAGTATTAGCCATGAAAAGTCCAATCATCAAACATTCGGACAAACTAGCTATTCTTACTAAGCTTTTCAAAAAATCATTTAGCCCCATTTCTTTCTCTATTTTTGAAATTATTACCAACAAAAACAGAGAGCGCGTTTTGCCTGCTATTGCCAAGCAATTTGTAGCCTTATATGCTGATTACAAGGGTATCCAAAAAGCGGAGGTAATTTCTGCCACTGCTTTAACTGCCGACCAAAAGAAGCATTTTACTACCTTGGTAAAACAACATACCGGCAAAGAAGTAGAATTAGTTGAAAAAGTAGACAGCAGCCTTATTGGTGGCTTTATTCTTCGAGTAGGCGATAAACAAATTGATGATTCGATTCGAAGAAAATTAAATGACTTAAAAGTTTCATTAGCATCCTAATAGAAAGCCTTGCCAACGCAAGGCTTTTTTTTCTTGTATGAAAAATTTAACCTTAATTATTGGCTCCCTTCAAGCTGCCTGCTCGGTTGCTCTAGGTGCTTTTGGGGCACATTCATTGCACGATTTTTTGGTGGCTACCCAACACCTCGATACCTTCGAAACAGCAGCGAAATACCAAATGTATGGTGGTTTAGCTTTGATTTTGTTGGGCATTTGGCAGAATCAAATGAGTAATAAAATTTTGAGAAGAGCCGCGAGAATGGTTATTGCAGGAAGCTTTATCTTTCCTGTTTCATTGTATTTAATTTGTTTTACAGGAATCAAGTGGTTTGGCGCTATTGCGCCAATTGGTGGGCTTTCTTACATTATTGGATTTTTACTGATGGCCTATGCGGCCTATCAATCGAAAAACTAGTGCTTTCGTACCAATTCGAGGCTATGCCATACAATTTGCCCCATTGTTTCACAATTTAGAAATCGATTGTCTTTGTAGTGCTTGGCTAATTCAGCGCGTAATTGATGGACATGTTCAAGCGGTGCAATTTCATCTACGGCCATTACTTCCATCAGGTCATATACGCGCTGGCTTTCCGATTTCAATCGACTTGAAATCATTGAACGTTCTTCAATTTGGTATTGATGCATCGACTCCGAGGTCATTAGGCGCATACCTAAATCAATCAATGGATTATTTTGCTTGAAATACTGCGGAAGATAAACTGATTTTTTTCCTTCGTAACATTGCTGATCGAAATCGATTGGACGAATCCGGTAATATATCTCCTCGAAATCAGGTGTGGTAATGATGACATAATTGGAACTATGCATATCACCAAGCAACTGCACCAAACAACGCTCATTAAATTTTACAAATTCTTTTGCCAAGCGAACAGGTGATTCAATTTGATCCAAATTTTCATAACTCAAAAAGAGGTCGCCAGGTACACCCGCAATATGTTCTTCTACCAAGGTGTTTCCATATGTCACATAATTGATGCGATTCGGTGACAAGATGTGCTCCAATTCCAAACCATATACTCGACTTGCATCTGCAATCTTGATATGGAAATAATCGAAGTTATCATTTACCTCATTCACGATACGAATGCGAAATGGGTGCGTATTTCCGTACGTACAATAATCTACACGATCTATTTGCAAGTGTTTAATTACTTCCTCATTTCCATCGGTTTTTAAGTCGGCATAAATCTGTTTGAGCGCTTCGTAGACTTCTTGGGTATCGGTTGGTGAATAAAAAACAGTTTCCCAAAGGGTATCATTTCCGGCCTTATCGTACAATACAATGGCATTTTCAAAACGAAGTAAATCGTCGTAAGAAATGGTCATAGGATATTCACGGTTATATTTGACTAAATATTTCCGCAAACGATTATTGATGCGATATAATTCTTTTTTTTTCGAAATAAGGGCCATTATTCCATGAAATCTAAGGATTGACCAAAGGATTCTTTCAATTGGCTTAAAGCAAATAAGGCTAAACTAAAACAAATTACCCCAACAATGGCCGCACTATGAAGAATACCCATGGATGGAATTAAAAACTTAAATAGCAAGCTCACTAAAATTAAAGATCCTCTTACAAAATTAGGTACGGTAGTAGTTACTGTAGAGCGCAGATTAGTTCCAAATTGCTCGGAAGCACTGGTTACAAACACTGCCCAATACCCACCAAAAAAACCCAATGCCGTAAGAATAATTTTTGCTGTTACCACGGTGATATCGTGGATGAAAAACAGATAAGCCACCATTAATAAAATGGAAACATATAGGTAGTAATTCATCACTTTTATCCTGCTTTCAAGTAGTTGGCTGATGTATCCGGCAGCGAAATCGCCTATGGCTAAACCCAGGTAACAAAACATAACGGTATCTCCTCCCGTAATTTCTCCATCGATACCGATGATTTTCGTAATCTCGGGGGTAGAAAAAGCCAAAATTCCAATGATATACCAAATGGGTACGCCCATTAGAATGCAGTACAAATAGCGTAAAAAGATTTCTTTATTGCTAAAAAGTTTAAAGAAATTACCTCGGTCGGATTGTTTGTCCATTTCCTTATACAGTTTAGACTCAAATGTACCCAAGCGTAAAAACAAGAGCGCAAGACCAAGGCCTCCACCAATAAAATAACAAGTTCTCCACCATTCGGGGTCAGTGCTTAAACTAGCCACAATAGGTGCAAATATAGCGCCAGAGGCACCAATACCTGCTATAAACAAGGTGCCAATACCTCGTTTTGATTTAGGTAATGTTTCGTTTACCAAGGTAACACCAGCGCCTAATTCGCCCGCCAAACCAATACCTGCTACAAAGCGCAGTATGCCATAGGTAAAAATATCATTAACAAACCCGTTTAATACATTAGCCAAAGAGTAGATTAAAATAGAACCGAATAATACAGATTTTCTCCCTTTTTTATCACCAAATACACCCCATAAAATCCCCCCAAGTAACATCCCTCCCATTTGAATGTTCATGAGATTGAGCCCTTCGCCAAGGAGTTGACTGCCATCGTAACCCAAGCTTTTCAAGCTTGGATTTCTTACGACCGTAAATAAAATAAGGTCATAGACATCCACAAAATAACCAAGGGAAGCAACTAAAATTAGCCATTTTGCTTCAGTAGAGATTTTTTCAGTATTCATAGTACATAGGGTTAACGTGAGAGCATATCTGAACGATGTGCGTCTAACTTAAGAAATATAAACAATAAAATGGTAAACGACCACATGGAGGAACCACCATAGCTGAAGAAAGGCAATGGAATACCCATGATGGGCATCAAGCCGATGGTCATTCCTACATTAACTAAAAAGTGGAAAAAGAAAATACCGACTACCCCGTAGCCATAGGCCCGGGCGAATCTCGAACGTTGCTGATCTGCTAGGTACATTAAACGCCAAAGAAACAAAACAAATAAGCCAATTACTACCAAGACCCCAAAAAATCCTTGCTCCTCTCCAATTGTACAAAAGATAAAATCGGTACTTTGTTCTGGGACAAAATCGAATTTTGTTTGAGTGCCTTGTAAATAACCCTTCCCGAAAAATCCACCTGAGCCAATGGCAATTTTCGACTGAGTCAATTGGTAACCCAATCCACGTGGGTCGAACTCGGGATCCAACAATACCTTAATGCGGTTTCTTTGATGTTCTTTCAGGACATTGTTTACCAAAAAATCAACCGTCGAGGTAATTGACATAATGACTGCAATTCCTAAGGCTAGCTTCAGGTAGGTTTGGTACATACGCTGTAAATAAATGGGAAGCGAAAGGGCAATCAGAATGGCAAGTATGAATAAAATGATAAATATGGTAAGAGGTTTAATCATTAATGCCGAGACGAGAATAAAAATAACGGATAATAGTAATCCAGGGTATTCGCCAGGAAGCCCTTCCCGATACAGCAAAATAAGAAAAGAGGCAAAAACCAATGCAGAACCTGTTTCGTTGGATGCGATGATTAATAACATTGGTAGCGCTATAATAGCTGCAGAAGTATATTGATTTTTAAAGCGTCTTAAATTAACCTGTGGATCATTTAAATACCTAGCTAGCAGCAAAGCCGTTGCTGTTTTAGCGAACTCGGCAGGTTGGATGGTAATGGAACCAATTTTAAACCAAGAATGAGAGCCGTTGATGGTAACCCCAAGAAACGGAACGGCTATCAACAACAAGATAAATACGCCGTAAATAAGGGGGGCAAAACTCTCGAAAAAGCGAAAATCGATAGCTAAAATAAAAATAATTAGAATGGCACTAGTTCCTAACCAAATGAGCTGTTTACCAGCATTTGTTTCATAAAACCCTGCATCAAAGATCCAAAGCGGAGCCTCAGGGTTATACACTGCCGAATAGATATTCAGCCAACCCATTGTGACAAATAGGATGTAAAGCAATAAAGCGAGCCAATCGATTT
>JACCDK010968370.1_pt1 | contig 10926 bp, 13 predicted proteins | sample 7445871 | NCBI WGS metagenome assembly JACCDK01 (sample SAMN15323436, study PRJNA562643) | freshwater metagenome | isolation source: river surface water | place: USA:Blue River Watershed | collected 2017-08-15
AGAGATTCACCGTAATCTCATCCAAGGCACACAGATTTTCGGCATGATTGCCGCATTTGCCCATCTGTTGGCCTATATCTATTCACCCTGGCTTAAGTAAGGAGTCACCATGATTTACGCAAAAATGTGGACCGTGGTCAAACCTTCAGTTGGCATTCCAGTGTTCATTGCTGCTGTGGCGATTGCCTCATTCAGCGTGCACTTGGCGCTGACGCTTAACACCACTTGGGTGAAAGGCTTTTTGAATGGCGGAGCAGGTAAGGTTGTTGCAGCTGCAGCACCTGCCGCCGAACCGGCAGTAAAAAAGTAACGGGGTGAACCCCGACGAAAGACCAAGCGCTTTACCGCGCTTGGTACTTTCTTTTTATTTTTTCAAATGAATCGCACGCGTTCCAACAAGTTGTTTTCTTGGGCCAGTCAGCTGGGTCCACGCTTTTTGCCGTTCGCCGACGCGGCCAGTGAAGATTTACCACTGTCTCGTTTGTTGCGACTGTCTTTGTTTCAAATTTCTGTTGGCATGGCCATGGTCATGCTGGTAGGTACCCTCAATCGCGTCATGATTGTCGAGATGGGTGTGCCCACAAGTTTGGTGTCTTTCATGGTGGCCTTGCCCTTGTTGATTGCACCCTTCAGAGCCTTGATTGGTTTTCAATCGGACCATCACCGATCTCATCTAGGTTGGCGCCGTGTGCCCTACATTTGGATGGGCACCTTGATGCAATTTGGCGGTTTTTCCATCATGCCATTTGCCTTATTGGTATTGTCCGGCGCTGGTCAGTCCTCTGATGCGCCCCAATGGGTCGGGCAATTTGGTGCTGCTGTTGCATTTATTTTGGTCGGTGTTGGCATGCACACCACTCAAACGGCAGGGCTTGCGCTGGCCACAGATTTAGCCCCCCAAGACAAGCAAGCCAAAGTCGTGGGGCTCATGTATGTGATGCAACTCTTAGGCATGATGGGCAGCGCGCTTTTATTGGGCGACCTGTTGGCAGATTACAGCCCGGGTACATTGATTCGCGTCGTTCAAGCCGTGGCCGTGGTGACCTTGGTCTTGAATGTCGTTGCCGTCTGGAAGCAGGAAGCTCGAAGTCGCCAACGTGCACCCGGATCGCCCCTTGAAGAGTCTTTTCAGAACTCTTGGAAAATGTTTTGCGATGGCCCCCATACCCTTCGCAGACTCTTTGTGGTTGGGCTGGGATCGATGGCTTTCACCATGGAAGACGTCTTGCTTGAGCCTTATGGCGGTGAAATATTGAAGCTCAGTGTTTCCTCGACCACCTTACTAACTTTCACGCTGGCCTTGGGCGGTCTGATTGGCTTTGCGTGGGCTTCGCGTGTCATTACTCGCGGTGCAGACCCTTATCAAATGGCCAGTTGGGGTGCTTGGACAGGTTTGCCAGCCTTTCTTTGTGTCATTTTGGCAGCGCCTTGGATGTCAGTGCCCCTGTTTGTACTAGGCATATTCTTGATTGGCTTGGGCGGCGGCTTGTTTGCCCACGGCACACTCACTGCCAGCATGAACTTGGCCCCACCAGATCAAACAGGGTTGGCCATGGGCGCTTGGGGTGCTGTGCAAGCCACGGCAGCAGGCTTGGGGGTGGCCTTGGGTGGCGTGATACGCGATGGCGTGGCACAATGGGCAGACTCTGTGACGGGTTACACCACCGTTTATAGCATTGAAGTCGTGATGCTAATTCTCACCCTGGTAGCCATGCGGCCATTACTTCGAAATTCACGTTAATTGAAATTGGTAAAGGAAGATACGATGCAAACGACTCATATTCTCATCATCTTGTACGTGGTGTTCTGCCTGTTCTTTTTGGCGAACTGGTTCAATCGCCCTCGTAAATAATTTCAGATCAAAAGTCAACCGGCCATTGCGTTCATCAAGAACGCATGCCACAGAGGCTGGTATCCGATAGAAAAGTCAACCAAGTTGATTGCCAAGCAATCAACTTGATTTCCCCTATGCCAAAGTATTCAATGGGTTACTGACTTGCTTGCCAGCATGGCTTTGAATTTTTCAATCGCCATCATGGTCACCTTGTGCATCCCCATGCATGCAATCAGCGCTGCTCCAAACACATAAAAATAGCCCGTGTCGCTGTATTGAATCAAGCCAGCAAACGACAGCGTTGCCCAAAAAGTCCAAAAGAAAGCACTGACAACGTTCAGTCCGCTTTGTAGTTTCATCATTTTCTCCTTGATAAATTGGTGGGTAATTTAAGAGTGAAGCCGCTGACGTCCCTGAAGACGTTCGTTCTCTCGGCGTTCTAACAAATCGAAAACCCATGCAACACGCTGCGGCATGGCTCGATTTGGAAAATAGGCACCTGCCCATTGCGCACTGGCTTGTGTGTCTTGGTTGTGCAAGGCTAAAAATTGAATGGCCTGCAGAGGAGAGGGGGGTGATTCAGCGGTGCGAATCCAAGCTGCTTGTGTCCATGCAGATGCCAGCAAAACCAACTTGCGTGTGGTGCTGACAACTGTGCGTGTAGACACTGAATCCAGACCCTCGCGCTTTAATTGAACACCGATCTCTCGGTAAATCATGCTGGCTGCCAAAATGGCTGAGCGGCAATCGGGTGGTAGCGCCGCTATACCGGGCTGTGATTGTTTGTAGAGCCGATCGGCCTCTTCAAGCAAGCGTGCAACAACGATTTTGATGCCGGGCGTCAAAATTGGATTTTGCAACCATGTCTCAGGTTGAACGCCAGCTTCAATCAACCAGCGTCTAGGCAAATAGATGCGACCTATGGCAGCGTCAGCGCCCACATCGCGAGCGATGTTGGTGAGTTGCATGGCCACGCCCAGCTCGCACGCTCTTTCCAGGGTGTCGGTGTTTTGAGGTCCCATGATCCAGCACATCATGGCGCCCACACTGCCAGCTACGCGCGCCGCATAGTCATGTACTTCTTCAATGCTTTCATAGCATCGACCTTTGGCATCCCATGCAAAGCCTTCAATCAGAGCATCCAAGAAATGTCTTGGCAACTCATACTGCTGCACCACCATGCTCAATGCATGGTCTTCCACATGGTCTTTGGGCGTACCCGCATAGATCGCGTCTAAACGCTCCCGCAAGACATCCAAAGGCGCTTGACCTGGCAATGCTTCGTCGACCAAATCATCGGCCACTCTGCAAAAGGCATACAGTGCAATGGACGCAGTGCGAATGCGGGGTGGCAACAAACGGCTGGCAGCAAAGAAAGTTTTGGAGCCACCCTTCATCATGGCAACGCAGGCCTCTAAATTGGCGGTGTTGGGCGCTGGATTAAACTGAAACATGGGGTACCACCGTTTCAAGTGCCTTGGCAGACATCAACACGCCTGGCACACCTGCACCAGGATGCGTGCCGGCGCCTACCATGTACAAGCCAGGAATGTCTTCACTCCGGTTGTGGGGGCGGAACCACGCGCTTTGCAGCAGCAAGGGCTCAAGACCAAAACCTGCGCCTTTATAGGACCATAAGCGGTCGTGGAAGTCTTGAGGTGTGCTGATCTTGGAGCTGACGATGGCATCTTTCAGTCCTGGCAAAACGCTGGCCTCTAAGGCATCGGCAATGGCTGCGCGATAGGTTTCGGCATAACTGGCCCAATCGGTGCCACTGTCTAAGTGAGGCACAGGTGACAGTGCGTAAAATGTGTCGCAGCCTTCTGGCGCCAATGAAGGATCGGTGGCGGTGGGTCTGTGCAAATACAAACTGAAGTCTTTGGCCAGGTGATGGCGTTTGAAAATGTCGTTGAGCAAACCTTTGTAGCGTGGCCCAAGCACCATCATGTGATGCGGCACATCGTGGTATTGCTTGGAAGTACCAAAATACCAAACAAACAGGCCCATGGAGTAGCGGCCATTTTCAATTTTTCGATTGGTCCAATGACGACGATGTTGTGGGGCAACCAGATTTTTATAAGTCCATGCGGTGTCTGCATTGCTGACCACAATGTCTGCAGCAATGAACTCACCCGATTGCAGCTCTACGCCGCACGCTTTGCCGTTCTCAATTCGAATTTGAGTAACAGGCGCATTGCAGCGCAATTGAATGCCACGTGATTCCAGTAAACCCACCATGGCTTTGACAATGGCGCCCGTACCACCCATTGCAGAGTGCACGCCCCAAGTTCTTTCTAGCGAGTTGATCAGCGCGTAGGCTGCCGTCACTGAAAAAGGATTGCCGCCAATCAACAAGGGGTGAAAGCTCATGACGGTTCTGAGCTTGTCGTTGCTAAAGTGCTTGGCAACCAAGGTGTAAATGCTGCGCCATGCACCCATTTTGAGAAAAGAGGGGATGGCCTTGATCAAATCGCCCAAGGTGTCAAAGGCGATGGAGCCCAAGCCTTCAAAGCCCAGCGTTTTGCAGCGCTCTGCGTCCTTGACGAAGTCCAAATAGCCTTGCACATCTTCAGGGCAGAACCGTGCCACTTCGTCCAACATTTTGGCTTCGTCTGCGCTGTAGTCAAACCATGTGCCATCGTCAAATCGAATTCTGTAAAAAGGATCCATGGGGACCAACGTGACATCGTCAGCAAACTTTTTGCCGCACAAGGTCCAAAGTTCTTCTAGTAAAAATGGGGCTGTGATGATGGTAGGGCCAGCATCAAACGTGAAACCATCTTGACGGTGAACGTAAGCTCTGCCACCAGGGGCATCTAATTTTTCCAAGACCTTGACTTGGTAACCTTTGACACTTAAGCGAATGGCTGCTGCCAGTCCCCCAAAGCCACTGCCAATGATGACCGCCATGGGCCGAGCATCGGCGCCGCCATCGCCTGGCTGCCGTGAATGCAGCCCAGGATGGGAAAAACCATTGGCATTGAATGCGTTCATGGGGGCCTTAATGTGGCGTGGTAAGGGGTGTTTCCACCGAAGTTTGGCCCATGGCCCAACCCCAAAGCCGCTCAAGTGGCAAAGGGAAAATCATGATGAGGTGCTCAACAATGGCCAAGCCCAACAATGTTGCAAGCATGACCCATCCTGTGGTGATGGCCATGGCGCCTTGTTGAGCTTGCCAAACCAACCAACACCAGGTGCCAATGGCAGCACTGATAGAGATCACAAACCATGGCGTGATCAGACGTGTTCTGAAATAACTTGCCAGGTAAACCAAATGAGGTGGTAAGTACTGCGCACCGTTTTGTGGCACGCCAAAAAACAAATTCAGTTTGGCAGACAAACGCATGAACCAGAGCAAAGCGTAGGTGCACAAGGCCACATGGTTGGGTTGGTCGACCTGCATCATCCACAAAATACCAAAGTTGATGAGCAAAGCCAATTCGTGGTGAAGCATCACTTGCACAGACTCTTTGAATCGCTGCCAGCCTTGTGCATTTTCGGTCAAGGCTACTTTTCGGGGGCCTGTGATCCATCCTGTGAGAAATGCCAACTCGTGCCAACCCCACATCAGAATGACGCTGCCAAAGGCAAGATAAGCATTGGCAACGCTGACCTCCCGCATGCTTTCATAGACGCCTTTGAAACTCAAAATTAAAAGCATGGTCCATCCCAGCAAACTCCAGCGGAAGCTTGCAGGCGGCAGACGGTCGAGCCATAAAATCACACCCGTGCCAAACCACCAGCACATGGCTGTGAAAACACAGGCCCAAACGACGTCAATTACCATGCGGGTTCCATGCGCACTTGAGGCGACAGGTCTTGTTGAATTACAGGCATCATGTACAAACTCGCGAAGGTGGCAAATGCCTTGACTGCGCAAACGCCCTGCTGCAATTTACCCACGATACCGCCGCGTGCTTTGGCTTTTTCCATGTTCTGGGAAATGACAAACAAACGCTCGAGACCGCGACGGAACTTGGGATTGTCTGTGTCCAAAGCCAATGGGAACACTTGCTGAGTAATGGCTGTGGTGATGCGGAAAACTTGGTAATCGTATTCGCTGGAATCCAGACCCATGGCTTCGTGCAACATCGGGCGTGTGTGATCGCGAACATACATGGTGGCGTAAACAGCCAGCAAGAAAAAGCGAATCCACAACTTATTGCCACCGCGCAGCAGATTAGGGTTGGCGCGCATGATGAGCGCAAAAGATTCACCATGGCGGAACTCGTCATTGCACCAGCGTTCAAACCAACGAAAGATGGGATGGAAGCGTTTCTCTGGGTGCTTTTCTAATTGACGGAAGATGGTGATGTAACGTGCATAGCCAATCTTCTCGGACAAGTACGTAGCGTAATAAATGTATTTGGGCTTGAAGTACGTGTATTTCTTGGTCCGCTTCAAATTACCCAAGTCAATGCCCAAATTGAAATCACGCAAAGACAAATTGATAAAGCCTGCATGGCGCGATTCATCGCGTGCCAAGTAGGTCATGAGTTGTTTGATGTCGGGGTTGGTGACGTTCTTGCGAATTTCGTTGTACAGCACGCAGCCTGAAAACTCTGAGGTTAGCGAGCTCACCAAAAAGTCCATGAACTCTTGCCGCATTTCGGGCGAGAGATTGGCCATGTTGTCGCGCACTTCGTCGGCAAATGCGGCATCGCGCTGAAAGTGATCGTGGTTGTTGTCACCCTCATACTCGGCCATCATTCTGTCCCATTCTGCACGCACAGGCTCAATGTTGATGCGGTTCATGGCCGCAAAGTCTGTGGTGTAAAAGCGAGGGCTGATCAAGTCGTCATGAACCGCTTTTTTGTTGGCATCCTCTATGGTGTCGATGCTGTTGACGGTTTTAGCGTTCATCGTGAGCTCCTGTCATTTTCTGAAATTTGAACGGTCTGAAGGGGTTTGAGTCCAGCTGTTTGTAACCCTGCAAAGACGGCGGCATTGCTGGGACCAAAGGCTTCTAAATCAATTCGTTGTTGGGTGCTCGGATCGAGCAAAGTCAAGCGGCCATCAGCCCGACCTAGCAAGCGCATGGGTGCGTCGGGACCAATGCTTTGGCGCTTGCGTTCACGTACCAAAGCACGCAGCGTGCTTCTCAAAAAACCTTGTTCACCTTCAAATTGGGCAATTTCGATTTGGCTCTGTGCATCTTTGACGATGACAGTGCCTTGAGGCCCATCGGCAAAAACCAAATCACGCTGCCATAGGGTGGGGGCATCTGCTTGCTTGTCAGAAATACCTTGCCATCTTGCAAAACCCACAGCCAACAAAATGAACAGCAACATGCTGGCGATCAATTTCACCGCCAATGGCAGTGAATGGGTTTGCAGCGGCAAAGCGGTCTGAGAGTTCATGCCATGGCGCCTTGTGGCGTATTGCTGTGACTGTCATTGGCAGGTGGCAACGCAGTTACGCCAGTCACAATTTTTTCTGCCTGATGGTGCTCGCGCCACACCTTGAAAAGCAGTTCACTGACTTCTTTGCCATTGGGAATACAACGCAAGGTTGGCTGTGGATGTTTTACATGCCATGCCTTTTGATGGGGCCACAAATGTGCCCAGCCAATGCGATCTTCAGGATAAAGTTCCAGGGCAATGTCTTGGCAGCCATCTGCGTATGCTTTGGCCGACGCACCGGCAATTCGGCGGTAGGGCAAGTTGAAAGTCAGCGTTAACACAATGCCAATGCGCATGACCACCCGCTTGTTGGTAAATGTGTAGAGCGAGCTTTTGCCTGCAAACCAAGCGCAAGTCGTTAGCAAGGCGAGGGCCATCAAGGCCAGTGAAGTGCTGACCACAACGGGTACAAACAACTCACGCCCTGCGAGCCCATCGCCCCAGAGGTGGGTGAATTGAATACCCACCATCACTGCAAAGTAGACGGCAATTTTGCGAACGTGAAACGCATGCACAGCCAACTGCTTCCAGTCGGGCGTACCTTGCCATACGATGGTCTCACCTTCTGGCAAAGTGGAAGGCAGGCCAGGGGCTGCTTCCCACTCATGCTCGTGTGTTGCACTGATGTTTCTGGCTTTCACAGCAATGGCTCCTGACGCTCAGGGGTCGCATACAAAGTGCCCGCACCAAAGTAGGCTGTGATCTTTTCTTCTTCTAACAATGTAATTTGGTCGGGGGATTTGGTTTGCGGCACATTGGCAAATTGATGCGCCAATAATGAGTGCACATAAATCCCTTGCTTTTTGATCTTGGCAAAATTCATGGGCAGCAAGACCGTTTTGTCGGATCCTTCAAGCTTGACTTCAATGTAGCGGAAGACCATTTCCATGCGGTCAACCCAAAGTTCCACCACGTGTCCTGCCACATTGCGATCAGCACCGACCACGGCCAAACCATGGGGGTCAATGTCTTGATGGGCCACCGCAAAATCGGGGGCTAAGCGCAGGGGAACAATTTTGGGAGCGCCATGTTCCATGTCAGGAACATCGGCACGCATGGCCCAAGCGCCAGGGCCTACACCCGCCAACAAAGGATCACCCACGGGTTCAATCGGTGCACCATTCCAGTTGGTGGTGGGTTGTGCGGTGTATTGACCGTCAGGCCTGTTCAGGTCGGGTGACAAATACGTATGGCCATCCATGGTCTTGTAAGCAACTGGGGAGGGTACGGGCGGCCATCCTTCTTGCTTAGGGCCATTTTCTCGGCCTGAATCCATGGGGTATCCCTCGCGGTGATTCTCACGCAAGAGGTAATAGATCAGGCCCGCAAAAAATGCCCAAAACATATACAGCACAATTTGTGCAACGTCGACATACTGAGTAATAGCGCCTGTTTCCATGAGACTGCTCCTTGTTTAATCAATGCTCATCAATTTGGCAATTCAGCCAAACCAAATTTCAAAATAGGTTGAGAAGGTTCGTGTCGACTTTTCTTGAGCAATGGGCCCAGGGCAATCAACACCACAAATAACAAATACATTTCCAAGTGATAGACAAAGCTGTAACCCGTGATGGGGGAGTTGAGCGCTTCGCCCAAGCGGCCAGACAAAGCCATTTCTGTGACGATGTCTCGAACTGCGCCACCCATGGCCATGGCAGCGCCTGTGGCTGTGGCTTGAACGGCACCCCAAGTACCCAGAATCAAACCACTCATGTGTGTGTTCTGGAAAGACATGGCAGTGACCAGCATGCCGACAGAAAATAAGCCAGAACCAAAACCAATCAAGACCACGCCCGTTCTGAACATGGCCACTGACTCAGTCGGTGCTGCAAAAATAACCAATGCAAATGCAGGCAGTCCAATTAAGACACCAAAGCTTGCCAAGCGGCAGGCATGCCATCCGGACGCTAACCACTTAGCAGACAGTCCAAAGGCGACCAATGAACCGACGGCGCCCAATGCTGTCAGTGAGCTGGTATTGCCTACATCCAAACCTAATATTTCTGCACCATAGGGCTCCAGCACAATGTCTTGCATGCTGAAGGCCAGCGAACCCAAGCCGACGGTCCATAAAAAGCGGCGCATATGCGGCATGGCAATGAGCTCTTTCCAACTGGCACTGAACCCACCTGGTGTGCGGGCACCTCGCTTGGCCTGACGCGATTCTTGTTTCCACATCGAAATGAGGTTGATCACAATGACCAAAACCGCAGAGCTTTGAATCACTTGAATCATTCGCAGGGGAGTGAAGTCAGCCAAGAAAAAACCGTAAATGACGCTGCTCACAATCATGCCCACGAGGAGCATGCAATACAGCAGCGCCACCACGCGAGGGCGTTTATCTTCTTGTGCCACATCATTGGCCAATGCCATGCCTGCGGTTTGCGTCACTTGAAGGCCTGTGCCAATCAGAATGAATGCGAGACCTGCGCCTAATTGACCCAGTAACAGTGTTTCTGGCACTGCTTCGGCCAATAACAAGAGTGCAAAAGGCATGACGGCCAAACCACCAAACAACAACAAGCTGCCTGTCCAGAGGTAAGGAATACGGCGCAAACCCAAAGCGGAAGGGTGAGTGTCGCTGCGATAGCCAATGAGGGTGCGAAGGGGCGCAAACACCATGGGAATGGCCACTGCCAAGGCCACCCACCAAGCAGGCACATGCAACTCCACAATCATGACGCGGTTTAAAGTACCCACCATCAATGCCATGATCATGCCAATGACCAACTGAAACATGGACAAGCGCAACAATCTGCCCAAAGGCAAATCGTGAGAGGCAGCATCTGCAAACGGCATGAAGCGCGTTGCATATGCCGACAACCATGCGGGCATTTTCAGTGTCATGCGCGTGACCACTCCCAAGCTTGAGAGGTGTAGAAGCCACTGGCCACGCGTTGCATGCGACCGCCTTGCCATTGGGTGAGTTCTGGATGGGTGTCCAACTTGTTCAGCAAAGCAGAATGCGCCACGGGTGACAAAGAAGGCGAACGATCCGAGCTTGGGAAAAGTCGGCCCATGCTGTGCATCAAAGCCAACAAAGGTGTGCGGGGTGCAAATGTGAACACCATGCTGCCACGGGTGCGTTGACCCAGCGCTGCCAATGCATCGGCGATCTGGTCGCAGTTGTAGTGAATCAGTGAATCCATGCACACCACATGGTCAAAGTGACCTAAGTCGGGGCTGAGCATGTCGCCCGATAAAAACTCAATGCTGCCTGGCAATTGAGGGTGATCGCTGGCCACGCGCTCGCCAGCCAGTTTCACCAGCGTTGGCGATAAATCAATGGCCACCACTTCTGCACCGCGAAGTGCAGCTTCTACGGCCAAAGCGCCCGTGCCACAACCTGCATCCAAAATGCGCTTGCCTGTTAAGTCTTCAGGCAACCACGACAACAGGGTATTGCGCATGGTGTCGCGACCGGCACGAACGGTGGCGCGAATGCGTCCCACAGGTTCGTTGGAAGTGAGGCGAGCCCAGGCGTCGGCAGCCGTGCGATCGAAGTAATGCTCGATCTGGCTGCGACGTTGTTCGTAAGCGCGTGTGTTCATGTTCTTTTAATTCCAGTGATTCGCTTCAATCAAAACCGAGCAAGTCAAAAATATCGCGGTCTTTCATGGGCACCGCAGGCAAGGGGTCGCTGCCCAGCCACAAGGCGGCAGCCAAGCGCATGTATTCGTCTTGCACAGC
>JACCDK011045659.1_pt1 | contig 10926 bp, 11 predicted proteins | sample 7445871 | NCBI WGS metagenome assembly JACCDK01 (sample SAMN15323436, study PRJNA562643) | freshwater metagenome | isolation source: river surface water | place: USA:Blue River Watershed | collected 2017-08-15
CCATGCATCCCGCAGTTACTCCAAAAAATAGTTTTGGTTTACCAAGCTTTTTAAAGTCTCTTAAATCGTCTTTCCAGTTTGGTTGAGCAACAATGCCAATTTTCAATCCTTCGTCTTCAATAATCCTTGCCACTACAGCTGTTCCGAACGCCGGATGATCGACATAAGCATCTCCAGAAATGAGAATCACGTCAAACTCTTCCCAACCTCTTTTTTCTGCTTCTTTGAGAGACATTGGAATCCAATCAGAAAGTGGTCTTTCGTTATTCATAAGGTAAAGGTACTTAGAAAATGTATTGTAGAAAAAACATTCAGCTTTATCCTATTGTTTGGTGTCTATGTTTAACTTTACACTTTAAAAATTAATATTATGTCATTCGAATTACCAAAATTAACTTATGCCTATGATGCGCTAGAACCACATATCGATGCGCGCACCATGGAAATACACCACTCTAAGCATCATCAAGCTTACACGACTAATTTAAACAACGCAATTGCTGGAACCGAATTAGAAGGTCAATCTATTTTACATATTCTTCAAAATTGTAAAGACAAGCCTGCTGTTCGTAACAACGGCGGTGGTTTTTGGAACCATAATTTGTTTTGGGAAATTATGAGTCCAAATGGTGGAGGTGCTCCAACTGGAAACCTAGCTGTAGCAATTGACACTGCATTTGGTTCATTCGAATCGTTTAAAGAAAAGTTTGCCGCTGCCGCTGCAACGCGTTTTGGTTCAGGTTGGGCTTGGTTGTGTGTGAGTAACGGTTCTCTTGAAGTTTGTTCAACAGCGAATCAAGATAATCCGCTAATGGGTGAAGGATGTCACGGAACCCCAATTTTAGGGTTGGATGTATGGGAACATGCATATTACCTAAATTATCAAAACAGAAGACCTGATTACATTCAAGCTTTTTTTGAGGTTATTGATTGGAACGTAGTAGAAAATAAATTCAACGAGGCAAAATAATTATTTTGCATTAAAATTAACGAACAATTTATTTTAAGGCTTGTTTTATTTGTATATTTATACTCATGCGAAAAAAAACAAGCCTTTTAATTTTTTCACTTTTTATAGTGATCAGTATTTTATCTTGCAAAAAGAAGAATATTGAACCACAACCTGACCCCATACCAAATCCTCAGGACACTACGGGTGGAGGGTCGATCACATTAGATACTTTGTCCACTTTGGTAATTAATTTGAGTGGTATGCAAAACACCAATGGCAAGGTTAATTTCGCTCTTTACAATAGCGCCGGTAGCTTTAATGATCCTAATCAAGCCATGGCCGAGCTTTTTCTAAATTGTACGGGGCCTAATATGACAATTATCATAGACAGTATTGTTCCAGGAGATTATGCATTTGCAATATTTCATGACGAAAATGACAATCAACAAATTGATCAAAATTGGTTAAACATTCCAACCGAAGGATTTGCATTTTCGAATAATGCCATGGGCAGTTTTGGGCCGCCGAATTGGACACAGTCAAAGTTCAATATTCCAAATTCGAGCACTGTGACTCAAAATATAACGTTGAATTTCTATTGATTTTTTACGAGTAGTTTTTGAACATATTTTCCAATCACATCGAATTCAATATTCACCATTTGGCCGATGTTAAGCTGTTTGAAATTTGTGTTTTCGAAGGTGTAAGGAATTATACAAACTGAAAACGAGTTTTTCTCCGAATCCACTACAGTCAGACTCGTGCCATTTACCGTAATTGAACCTTTCTCAACAGTAACGAAATCACCGGCATACGTAAATTTAAATTTCCAACTACCGTTTTGGTCTTCAATTTCAGTACATTCAGCAATTGTATCCACATGACCTTGTACAATATGTCCGTCAAGTCTTCCATTCAACTGCATGCATCGTTCTAGGTTTACTTGAGTTCCTGCCTTCCAATAGCGCAAATTTGTTTTATCCAATGTTTCTTTAATTGCAGTTACTGTATATGAAGAGTCACTTAAACTCACAACTGTCAAACAACAACCATTGTGAGAAACACTTTGATCAATTTTCAATTCATTTGTAAATGGGCTGAATAATTCAAAATGAACATTACTCTCTTCGAGTTTCACACTGACTACCTCACCAATTCCTTCGATAATACCTGTAAACATAGGTTCAAAAGTAGTGAATATGCTAACACATACCACGTAAATCTTTAATGTTTAATTGAACATTTGTTTGACCATTAAACTCATTAATTTCTATCGTATATGCCATTTCAAAAGGTAGTCCACTGGCAACATCTAATTCTTTTGAAGAAAAACCGAAGCCAATAGCATCAAACGTGTAATTACTTTGAGGTTGTCGAACTTTCAGCTTCAGGTGTTTTTCTTTTAATACCCTAGAATCGATTGCAAATAAATTCTGTGTGCGAAAAACTGGTTTCATGTTTCCTGGACCAAAGGGTTCAAAGGCATCTATTGCCTTCTTCAATCTTGGAATTTTTGTTGTAGGTTGAAAGCAATAAATTTCTGCCAAATCAATTTCCATATCTATCGTTTGTTCCGGAATCATATTGGAATCTGAGAGATTTTCTTTTACAAAACGATCGAAACACTCGCAAAACTCATGTAAATTTTCTTCTTTTAGGGTTAGGCCAGCAGCATGCTCATGACCTCCAAATTGCTCTAGCAAATCTTTGCAAGATTCTAATGCTTCATAGAGATTAAAGTGATTTATACTTCGTGCGGAACCGGTTATTAAATCATTAGATTTTGTAAGAACGATGGTAGGACGGTAATGTGTTTCAATTAAACGCGACGCCACGATACCAACAACTCCTTTATGCCATGTAGGATTGTAAACTATAGTGGATTTTTTATCCTTAAAATCAACATCTGCAACAATTTGAGCGAGTGCTTCTTTTGTAATTTGTTCATCAAATTCCCGTCGAATTTTATTGTCGTTATTTATTGCTTCTGTTAACGCATTAATTTCATCACTATCATTTGAAAGCATCATATTTACCGCATGCATTCCCGATCTAATTCTCCCTGCTGCATTAATTCTTGGCGCCAATATAAATACGACATCTGTCAAGGTAAAAGGCAACTTTCTGGAGGAAAGTTCGGCAATCTTACTTACAAATAAACGCGGGTTAGTGTTCAACTTTTTCAAACCGTGGAAGGCTAAAATTCTATTTTCCCCTGTGACCGACACAATATCCGCTCCTATACTTATCGCAAGAAAGTCGAGTAATTCAAACAAATGATTGTCTGGTAATCCTTTCTTTTTGTAAAGCGCTTGCAATAATTTAAATCCAACTCCACAACCCGAAAGTTCTTTAAACGGATAGTTACAATCTTTTCTTTTAGGATCTAAAACAATCGCATCGGGTAGCTCCTCGCCTTGTTCATGATGATCACAAACGATGATATTCAACCCTAAGTTTCGTGCATATGCAATTTTATCAATTGCTTTCACACCGCAATCTAAGGTGATAATAAGCGTGCAATTCTGTGATTTCGCAAAGTCTATTCCCTGTATACTTAGTCCATAACCTTCTGTGTAGCGGTCTGGGATGTAATAAATTAAATCTTTGTGAAGTTCCTTAATTCCCAAAAACATGGTAGTTACAGCGGTGGTGCCATCCACATCATAATCACCGAATAATATAATTTTTTCACCTTTAGCCATTGTATTTAACAATAAATCGACGGCTTCTTCCATATCTTTCAACAAGAAAGGGTCGTGCAATTCTTGCAAAGAAGGATTGAAAAAATTAAGTACTTCTTCTTCTTTTCTTAGTCCTCTTTGCCATAAAAGTTTTGCAATTGTTTTTTCAATTTTGAAATGGTTGCACAAATATTCAACCTCCGAAGAATTTATATTCTCCCCCTTCACTTCCCAAATTTTCTCCATTATTCTTCTTTTACCCTTAAGGTACTGCTTTTTCGCAATAATTCAATTAGTCGACGTAACTTAATTTTAACATATTGGAACTTCCAAGGTCTTCAAGAGGTATAGAAGCAATATTTATAACTAAGTCACCATTTTTGAGGTATCCCTCTGATTTCATGATGTATTTAATATCCGCAATTGTATGATCCGTAGAAATTCTTTTGTTATAGAAGAAAGCTTTCACTCCCCACACTAGATTCAATTGCGCCATGATTTTTTTGTTACTTGTAAATACAAAAATGTCGGTATTTGGTCGCTGTGATGCTATTTTGTAAGCTGTGTAACCGGAAAAAGACATGGTAATAATTGCTTTAGCTTCTACGCGTTGTGACAATCGACAGGCATTGAAACAAATGGAATCTGAGATGAAACGATTTTGGTTACGGTCAGGAAGTTCTTCTTTGTTGTATATTCCTTCAAAGTTTTCCATTTCATGAATGATATTACTCATCGTTTTAATAACTTCGACAGGATATTTACCTACAGACGTTTCTCCCGAAAGCATTACAGCATCTGTTCCATCTAATACAGCATTCGCCACATCGTTAACCTCAGCGCGCGTCGGCGTCATACTAGAAATCATTGTTTCCATCATTTGCGTTGCAACAATTACGGGCTTCGCGTGACGTATTCCTTTTTCAATGAGCATTTTTTGAATCAAAGGAACGTTTTGATAAGGAATTTCTACACCGAGGTCACCACGGGCAACCATTAAACCATCTGTTTCACTAATAATATCATCAATATTCTCTAAAGCTTCCGGTTTTTCAATTTTAGCGATAACTTTTGCGTGATGTCCTCTGGACGAAATTCTATGTTTCAATTCGATTATATCACGCGCAGATCTCACAAATGACAATCCAACCCAATCAACATCTTGTTCTAATGCAAATTCCAAATCTAACTGATCTTTCTCGGTAAGTGATGGTAAAGATATTTTAGTGTTCGGAAAATTTACTCCTTTCTTAGACGACAGAATTCCACCTTGAATGACGTTGCAAGTTAATTCAGTACTACCATTACTACTCTTTACCTCCAAAACCAATTTTCCGTCATCTAAAAGAATGCGCTCGCCACTTTTGGCTTCTTTTGGCAATAAAGGATAATTTATTGAAAATCGTTTACTGTTGCCTGTAATTTTCTCGACTTGTATGATTACTTCTGCGCCAACTTCCAAAAAAGTTCCCTCTTCCATTTCATTGGTACGAATTTTAGGGCCTTGAAGATCCGCAAGAATGGCAACTGTTGTGTTCAATTCTTCGTTTAATTCTCTGATAGTTTTAACCACTGCGGCATGATCATCATATGAGCCATGAGAAAAATTTATTCTACACACATTCAAACCAGCCAGTATCATTTCTCTCAAAACCTCTCTGGAAGACGAGGAAGGTCCTAGAGTTGCGACTATTTTTGTTTTTTTCATTTTACAAGTATGTTTAATTTAAAAAGTAAGGTAATCAGTTGCTTCTATGTGTTCATTCGAAAAATCGAAAACTGCTGATATTCCATTAATAGAACGTAATTGAGAAATAACATCTTCAATTTCAATCTCATGTAATTCCTTAATGAAAAGATAATAATCAATCTGCGGTCTTTCCGGCACCATTAAAACATGATGTTGTTTATTTCGAATCAGGTAATAATTCGTTAGCGTTTCTTCAAGATAACAATGATGAATACGGAAAGGAAAAGTAGTTGCGGACTTCTTATCAAAAACTTCAAGGATTTGTTCGCTAAGCAAGAGTTGTATATCCAGTTTATTGTTGAGCTCCCAAGCCATTCTGTAATCAGCAAATCCAGAAGAGATACCAAGAATATTTCCTTCTTCTTCAGTATCAAACTTAATCTTGTGTATCGTCTGCCTTGCCATGTGTTCAAAATTAGTGATTAACACGTAACTGAAACCAATCATTACGTTGAATTATTATTTTTAATTAGTTTTTAACATTGATTTTGACTCCGCCAAAATTGTTTAACTTCGCATCATCAATTTATCAGATGACACTAAAACAAATAGTTTTTTGCATTAGTTTTTTGTTAAGTAGTTCTGTTTTTGCACAACCAGAGAAAAATTTAACCAATAAGGATAAATACGACTACATGTTCGGTGCTTCTTGGTTAACCTCAGGCTATGTATTTAATAAAAATTATGTGGGTCCTTTTCAAAATAGTGGACCAGCAGGTAGAATTTTTTTCGATCGACATCTTTATGAACCATGGAGTATTGAAGGAGCTTTGGTTTTTGAATCGTCTACACTTTATCCAGTAAAAGAATCCGACACGACTTATCGATTTGATAGCCTTATGCGTTTCAATTTAGATATTTCGTCAAGGTATTCTTTTGGGCAAAGTATCGGATCGGGACTTATTGATCCTTATGTTCTAATGGGAGGAGGAGTAAATGTTCACAAGACTTTTGGACTAACCGCTAATGCCGGTGTTGGCGTAAATTTGTGGGTTTCTAACAATTTTGGTCTTCAAGCGCAAACAATGCTTAAACTTCCAGCTTCTAAGAATATCATTAACTTGGCATATCTGCAAACAAATGTTGGCGTCGTGGTTCGTTTTTCTAAGCCACAAATTCCAGCAGATGATTTTGCTAAAAGACGGTATAAAATTTCTAAAAAGCGCAAGAGAATTAAGATCAGAAAAGACAAAGAGTCTTAATTTCGAATCTCAAACTTTTTAATAGTTTTCTGTTGGTCGGTAATAATACCGAAGGTGTAAATTCCGTTTTCTAAAGTTCTGGTATCAAAACGCACGATGTGTCCACCTTCTGCCATCTCTTCATTCTTTAATTCTATACATTCGTCGTTTTGATTCCAAATGCAAAATCTAATGTGCTGTGCTACAGGCGTCGTAAAATAGAATTCTATGGTTTCCGCCACCGGGTTCTTCTCCAAACTATACAAGGTGCAAAAGTCGCTATGTATTACCCTTCCTTTACTTAAACGACGCAATACCAATCTGTATATTACGATAATCATCAATATTCCAAACGTAATAAATAAAATTTCAATCAGTTTCTGTGTCATAGTGTAATTACTCCTTTAATTTCTGATGCTTTTTCGTAGATTTCAATAATATCATCTACTGACAACATAACTTCTTTTACCGTGATGCTTATGTAATTTCCATTACTTGATGGATGCATACTTAATGTACTATTTTCATCGAACAAACTACTAACTTTAGCAATCTTTTCGTTTTCGTTAGGTGCAATGAATTTGAACAGATACACATTAGGCCATTCTTGTAACAAAAGTTGTTCTCTAAGTTTATCAAAAGTACTCATTTGATAACAAAGTTAAGTAAATCATCACGAGTGCGCTTATTTCTTTTATTTTTAAAGACCATGAAAGACAAACTATACATCATAGCATTCGTACCGTTACTTCTTTTTACCACTGGAATAAAAGGTGAAGTATTGAATACATTTGCTTCCACAAAGAAATCTGAAACCAATTCAGCTGCAGTAAAAAAAGAGGAGTGCATAAATAACTTCTCTACAAATCAATACAGTTGCCTGTTAAAAAACAAAGTAAAAGATTACCTAAAAACTTCTTCTCGTTCAGGAATTAAACCTTGTTCGAATTACAATCAACTGAATTCTCATCGACGTAAAGGGAAATTACAAAAGGTAAAATCCAATGTTGGATATTCACTTGATGATTTTACATTTTCATATCCCCTTCTTGTTCCATATGCAAATCGCTTACTTAAAGAAATTGGAGTTCGCTTTGAAAAAGAACTAGAAAACACACCCTTGAAAGGAAGCAAGTTCATAGTTACATCGCTTACACGAACCACACATAGTGTGAAACGTCTCGGAAAAAAGAATATAAATTCTATTCAACGATCTCCGCATTTAAATGGAAACAGCATGGACTTTTCATTTTCTAGATTTAAAATCGTTAAGAATTCGACAGTGACTTCTTGTGATAAACAATTTTTACAAGAAACACTTTCCAAAATACTTTATGAACTGAAAATCAAGAAGAAGTGCTGGGTTACGTTTGAGCGATATGAAAATTGCCTTCATGTTGTTGCGAAAAAAGTAAACCTTTAGGTAACTTTGCGGTTTAAAGTTACATGTACTTGGTGCCACGATTTGTTTTTTCTATCAGTTTACTTTACCTATTAACGAGTTGTGCCTTCGGTCAAAACAGTTTAATAGCCAAAAGAACGGATGAAAAAATCTTTATAGACGGAAAATTTGAAGAAGGAGTTTGGAAACAAGCAAATTGGACCACTGAACAATTTATTCAAGTAAAACCTTTCCCAGGAAAAGCTGCGCACAAAAATACCTTGATTGCCATGTCATATGATAAAAACGCAATCTATTTTGCAGTGAAGTGTTTAGATCATCCTGACTCAATTTCTCGCGTGTTAAGCGTTCGTGACGACTATCCTTCAACTGCAGATATTTTTGGGATTTTCCTTGATACATATAACGATCATCAAAATGGCTTCTATTTTGGAGTAACCAGTAGGGGCGTTCAATTGGACGCTAAAATATTTTCGAATGATTATAATGATAAATTAAATTTAGCATGGGATAGCAAAGTGACAATACAAGAGGATGGGTGGTATTTAGAAATTGAAATTCCCTTTTCTGCTATTCGCTTTCCTAAAAAAGAAATTCAAGAGTGGAACATTAACTTTGGTCGGCAAATTAGTCGCTATCGTGAGGATTCCTCATGGGAAATCGTAAATCCAGATTTAGAGAATTTTTTATTAGAAAGTGGAAAAGTCACGGGTGTTGAAGGCATACATCCTCCTTTACGTTTAGCACTAATGCCTTATTTATCTGGCTATTTAGACCGAATACCTCAGAGTGGAGAAGATCCTATTTGGAACAAATCTATGAATGGAGGAATGGATATCAAATACGGTTTAAATGAGGCTTTCACCTTGGATATGACCTTAATTCCAGATTTCGGCCAAGTTGTTTTTGATCAACAGGTTCTAAACTTAAGTCCATTTGAAGTACAATTCAATGAAAATAGACAGTTCTTCACGGAAGGAACAGAATTATTCAATAAATCAGGACTTTTTTATAGTAGAAGAATTGGTATTCAAGCACCGGAAGAAATTACAAATTATAATCTATCCCAAAATGAATATTTAAATTCTGCTGTTCAACCTGCTCAATTGCTAAATGCAAGCAAACTTAGCGGAAGGATGAAAAATGGCCTTGGAATAGGAGTTTTCAATGCCATTACAGCTGAGCAAATAGGGACAGCCATAAATAGCATAACAGGGACAGAAAGAGAAGTAATTGTATCTCCTTTAACTAACTATAACGTATTTGTAGCAGACCAGAATCTAAAAAACAATAGTTCAATAACCTTTACAAACACCAATGTTTGGAGAGCAGGAGAAGTTTACGATGCGAATGTTAGCGGATTAAATTTTAATTTAAATTCAAAAAATAATAACTTTTTTCTGCGAGGAAATGCTGCCCTAAGTAGCCTGTTGAGTAGTGTAAGTCCTTCATTAGGTTATACCTACAATATCAATATCGGAAAACAAAGAGGTACATGGGTTTACGGAGCTGGATACTTAGAAGAGTCTGACACATATGACCCTAATGACCTTGGTTTTAATTACAATAACAACAGGAGAATTGTCGAAGTCTCAGGTGCATACAGGAACTTCAGTCCCAAAAGCAAATTACTAAGTAAACTCATTGTTAATGGTTCCTTGAGTCAGTCCTATTTGTACAATCCGGGGGCCTATGTTGGCACATATAATAATATGAACTTAGTATTAGTATCTCGAAAATTTGACGCAGGTGGTCTTCGAATCAATAGCTCCATAACAGAAAGTTTTGATTATTTTGAGCCAAGAACCTGGGGTGAAACATTCATAAGGCCGACCTGGAGCAATGTAGAGGGATGGATTTCCACGAATTATCAAAAACCGTTCGCATTGGATGGTGGAATTGGCTATGTGTTTGTTGGAAGAAAAAATTGGATAGAATACGGCTATAATCTCAATCCTAGAGTAAGGTTTAATAACAACTTATCTATGATTTACGAATGGTCACAGGATTTCAGTTTCAATTCTGAAGGTTACGCCGTGGCTTTTTCAACTCCTGCACAATCACAAAATGGAACCATTTTCGGAAATAGAAACAGGGTGAACACAATTCAGTCTATCGCTGCTGATTGCATTTTAACAAATAGAATGGCCATCACATTTAGGTTAAGACACTATCGCTCTGCTGTTTCGTATAATAATTTTGCGATTTTAAATTCGTTAGGACGCTTAGATTATATAGATACATACGATGGCCTTGACAATGAAGGAAACAGCGCTTACGATATCAATTATAACGCATTTACCATTGACATGCAATATAAATGGGTGTTTTTACCTGGTAGTGAATTGAATATTGTCTGGAAAAATTCAATATTTACCAACGATCAATATACAAAACTAGGATATTGGACAAATTTGACCTCAACATTTGATAACGGTCCAACAAACAGCTTCTCCGTGAAAGTCATCTATTGGCTGGACGCTCAAAAATTACAGAAAAAGAAACTTTAATTTTTCGCTGTCGAAAGCGTATACGTTAAACCAAACATTAGTCCACCCGACACAGCATTTGTTTTCTGATAAGTTGGATAAAAAATTGAATTATCTAATGCTGTACCGAAAGCATCAACACCTTTTGTATCTCCAAAACCGTATTGTAATCTTATCCCAACAAGAAGCGCTAACGGAACACTCTTCATAGGACGAACATTAGCACCAAAACCAAGAATTGCGGACATGTATGACTTCGCATATTCAGGTGTTACATCACTTTCGCCATCGAAGATATCACTGTCAACATAATCAATTGAATAAGTTGCTCTAGAAATTGTATTTAATTGCCCACCTAACTCAATATAACCTCCACTTTCTCCTTTGAATTTCAAAAGCAAGGGGATATGATTAGTCTGTAGTTTGACATTTGACTTATAATCACCAAAAACGCTAATTGTTCCTGCA
>JACCDK010802249.1_pt1 | contig 10922 bp, 5 predicted proteins | sample 7445871 | NCBI WGS metagenome assembly JACCDK01 (sample SAMN15323436, study PRJNA562643) | freshwater metagenome | isolation source: river surface water | place: USA:Blue River Watershed | collected 2017-08-15
GAGATTCGTCAATTCAATTTGATGTTCTCTACAGAATTAGGTTCAGTTGCTGAAGATGCCAATACTATTTATTTAAGACCGGAGACTGCTCAAGGTATTTTCGTAAACTTCTTAAATGTGCAAAAAACAGCAAGGATGAAGATCCCTTTTGGTATTGCACAAACAGGAAAGGCTTTCAGAAACGAAATTGTAGCACGTCAGTTTATTTTCAGAATGCGTGAATTTGAGCAAATGGAAATGCAGTTTTTCGTTAAGCCAGGTACTCAGAAAGAGTGGTATGAGCATTGGAAGAACGAACGCATGAAATGGCATTTAAGTTTGGGTATTCCTGCAGACAAATATCGTTTTCATGATCATATTAAATTAGCGCACTACGCAGATGCGGCCTTAGATATTGAATATGAATTTCCATTTGGATTTAAGGAAGTGGAAGGAATTCACTCAAGAACTGATTTTGATTTAACGCGTCATCAAGAATTCAGTAAAAAGAAGTTGCAGTACTTTGATACAGAAATCAATCAGCATTATGTGCCATATGTCATTGAAACTTCGATTGGTTTGGATAGAATGTTTTTATTGATTTTATCCAACTCTTATGAGGAAGAAGTTATTCAAAAAGAAGATGGTACGACTGATTCAAGAGTGGTCTTGCATTTACCTGCTAAAATAGCACCATTAAAATTAGCGATATTGCCGTTGACCAAAAAAGATGGCTTGCCAGAATTAGCAAAAGCGTTGATGGACGAGTGTAAGCCTTCATTCCATTGCTTCTATGAAGAAAAAGATGCTATTGGAAAGCGTTACAGAAGACAAGATGCGATAGGTACTCCATTCTGCGTGACGATAGATCATCAGACTAAAGAAGACAATACTGTAACCATACGTTTCAGAGATAGTATGAAACAAGAAAGAATTCCAATGAGCGAAGTAAAAGCATTGGTATTAAAACATATTGCTTAAGTATTTGCTCCAATAAAAAAAGCTCCCAGTCAATGAAGGTCTGGGAGCTTTTTTTATCCATATAATTCAAAATGGATTTGATTTTTTGGAATACCTAATTCAGCTAAAGTGTTTCTTGCTTCGTCTACCATGTCTTTCCAGCCACAAATATAAAATTGTGCCTCTTTGCTTGCACCTGCACCTAGTAATTTTTTATAGGTCGCATGCACATAGCCTTGATTGGCTCCTTCTCGTATTTCTGTTTCTCTTGAAAAGCTAGGATGATAATAAAAATGTGATTCAGCAGCTTCCAATGCTTTGAATTCATGACCATATAAACAATCTGTATATTGTCTGCACCCAAATAATAAATGGATATTTTGATGCGGTGTTTTCTTTTGATGGATATCTAGAATCATCGACCTAAATGGCGCGACCCCAGTTCCAGTGCAGATAAAATAAAGGTCGGTCGAAATGTCTTTTGGTAAAATAAACACACCTTGAGGTCCTCTCAATTTGATGACTGTTCCTACGTTGACTTGGTTGAATAAATAAGTGGTACCAGCGCCACCTTCTAAGTGCACAATAACCAATTCAAATTCACTGCTATTATTTGGCGCTGATGCAATGGAGTAGCTTCTCCAACGCTTATTTTTTTGTTCATGAATAGGGAGGTCTAGTGTTACAAATTGTCCTGGTATGAAATCAAAAGCATGGCCACTTGACAAGGCAAGCCAGAAACGTTTTGTATTAGGCGTTTCTTGTACAATTTTGGTGACTATAGCATCCTGCCATGGTTGTAACATAATGAATTAATTATTGGTAACGAATACGGATTGAACGTACACTTTATTGTTTGCAAAGACTTTCACAAAATAAATACCAGTTGTTAAAGTTGGTAATTGTACCGCTTGTGCTGTATTCTGATTGTTTAGTTTGTCTTTTTGGAATACGGTAACACCATTGCTATTCAGGATACTTAAACCAATGGCATTGGTTTTGACATTGTTAAACTGGATATAGAATTGATTCCCTTTTATTATGTTCTCAACATAATCAGTTGAAACAATTTTTAATCCAATCTCTTTTGTTGGAGCTTGTGGAATATCGGTAATGAGCACCAATTTATTATCTGAATAATTGGTACAAGTTCCAGTAGTTGTACTCACTTTATACAGTGCATTCTTAGTAATTTTTAAACCTCTATTGGTTGCGCCGTTAATGTACTCATCATTGATGAACCATTGGTAACTATCCGCTACACTTGTGCTTAAACTATCTATACCTATTTGCGAAATGATAGGCTTTGCTGTTAAAATTACTGGTATTTTACTTAGGGCTTTTTCATATTGAGGTGTGCTAATTTGTACATTGTAGAAGAAATAATAAAACTTTTCAAAATTTGCTCCTGCCCAGTTGCCGGTGATAGATGCAAGTACAGTTGGGCCAAATGGATGATTGTTCGTTGTGATATTATTGTTTCTGAAAATAGTGGCACTGTCCAAGCAACGAGCAATCAATATATAATTACCTGCTTGAGATAAGTTCATATTAATAGCATAAACTCTTCCAGTATCTCCTTGTACAAATGGCGTTGCTGTGCCTGATCCACTGGTCCCTGTTGCCGGGGTAGGATTTGGGCTACTTGCTCCTACATGTAAAATCGCTTTTTGGGTTTGAGAAGGATAATAAGAATAAGTTGTATCAGTAAATGAACTGAGTGATCGTAATTCAAGTTCAATTTTTCCTGCATAGCCAGTATATAATTTTGTAGTCTCCAATTGTATTGGTCCTTTTGTATTGAATCGAATGAACTCTCCATAACTGCTACCCCAATTATTGTAACCTCCTGAGTTACTTAGGGTAGTATTGTCTTTTGGACCGATAAAACCATTCCAACCCCTTCCAACATATACATTTTCTGATGAGGTAGAAGTTCTTATTACAGTTCCCATTGCGATTGGTTTACTTAAATCGTTATTCTTGTCATACCAAAGATATTGATCATTACTATTTGGGTTATTAACCAATAATTGAACATTTTCATTACAGGCAGTAGCAGAACCTGTAATTGCAGGACTTGAATTAGCACTGATAATTGTAGCTGAAATTGCATTGTTGCCAGGTTGCTGATCGTTAGAAAGATTGACTGAGGCATTGATTGTATAAATTTGTCCTAATTCAATTGAGATGGGAGTTTGGAACGTGTAGTTCATTATTTCTGATCCATACAATCTTCCAGTGAATGTTTCTGTTAGATTCAAAATGGTAGTATTCCCTTTTTTTACTTCTAGATTTAAAGGAATATTAGTGAGTTTATTGGTTCCATTATTAGCTACTTTTACAGTAACATATTGAACTGCTTTTTCAGAAACTCCACCCACAGGATTTGTTACTTCCATCATTTGAATATCATTAGATGGACTTACTACCCTTAATGTATAATCTTGTGTTTCTCCTGCCGTATAATTTCCACAAGCATTTACATCTGTTGTTAAAATTGCTTCAGTTACGACAACTCGAAGTTTGGTCAATTGGTTTACAACTAAGCTGCTCGCTAAATTAATATTTGCGCTATAGTCGCCATTATTTAATGCGGCACTTGTATGAACCAACTCGCTTGCGTCAAATACACCGTTATTGTTATAGTCTATAAATACTTTTGCAAATCTATTATTATTGGAGGCGTCAGCACTACTTAATTTTAAAAACAAAGAGAGTGTTCCATTGGATTCTCCATTGATAAAAAGTGCGGTGTTGTCAATATAATTATCTGCAGTTGTTTTTGCATATTTAATATTGTTTAATTGAATACTATCAATTTTTGTTCCAGCTACACTAGTAGCAGAAGAGTTGCAATAGGCTGTCCCGCCAGCCCCACTTATGATTAATGCATAAGACTGTTGTCCTCTTTCAAGCGTTCCTTTATGATTGACAGTTACAGTATATAAGTTTCCAATTAAACTAGTATCTACTTCAACTTTTTCAACATTATCAATACTATTGATTCCTTTAGTTGCTTGATTGTCTGGACTGCTTGGGTTCAAATTCCAAGTATAAAAGGTCTTATTTCCTTGCGTAATTTTCAAGTCCAAATCATTGATCAATTTTGGACTAGGATCGTTTAAGAGTTCACTAGAACTACCTTTAACATCAGTCCAAACTAGGGTAGCTTTTACTGGTCGAGTTCCTGAAGCAGTAAATGAATAGGATTTGCTTTCTCCGTTCTGTAAAACATTTTCGTACACAAAATGAGGACTATTAGCGCTATTATTATTTGTTAATGCAGTATTTAAAACTTGAGCTGCTTCATTTATATTAAGCAATCCCCAGCCGAATTTATAATCAGGTCCCGGATAGAAACCTGCTTCATTAGCAGTGTGAATTGCTAAGGCTTTAACTGTAGCAGATTTTAAAACTTTTGGAGCCCCGTTCACGGTAAAGCGGTGACTCAATTCCTGCAATAACAATAAGCCCCCTGCAGCGCCAGGAGCAGCCATAGAAGTGCCATTTAGATAACCATAGCTAGAGTCGTTAGTGGCTATTGGAGCATAAACTGCAACTCCTTGCGCTACAATATCGGGTTTGATCCTGCCATCATCAGTTGGCCCCCAAGAGCTAAAATTACTCATTACGACATCTTCTTTTTTATTGTATTCAGATGGAATGCCATTCACTGCACCAACTGTTAATATATTTTTTGCATTTTTATCTGATGAAATACTTCCATATGAATCGTTACTACTAATATCAGCTGGCCTATTTCCTGCATTGTAAAATCTACCTGATTCGTTTCTTCTCCAGTAAGGTTGTCCCACAGCAGGTCCATTACTTGTTCGATTATTTCCTGCGGCAGCAATGATTAAATAGTTAGGAGCATTGTATGCGATGGAGTCTTGAATTTGTGCATCAAGATCGTACAATCCAAAACGGTAATCTTCTTTTTCATTCCATCTTCCATTGAATTGCCACCTAGATGAGTCACTGTTATAATCCCATCCTGTAACGGTTCCGTAAGAGTGGTTTGAAAAAAGTAAGCCATTAGCTGCAGCTGCCGACATTTCTGACAAATCGTTGTTCCAGTCATAATCTAGAATACCTTTTATATTATAAGCCATCCCTTTGGCCAATGGATTTAATCCTTTGCTCATAACAATTCCAGCAACATGCGTACTATGTGTTACTATTTCTGTAACATTGTCTTTTTGTGTAATTCTACCTACTAGTTCTTTATGTGTCAATCTCGGGCTTCCTTCATCCCAAACGCCCAATTTATTGGTCATGGCATCATCAGATCCGCTTAAGTTCAAATTGGACGCAGCGCCAGGCCAAACTTTATTGGCATTGATTGTGATGGCTGCAACAGGATCTGCAAAACCAATATAATACTTAGGCCATCCCTTTGCATCAACGCTAATTAATTTTGCATTGGCTTGATTGCTTGAAGCATATTGAATAGGCCAACCTTTTTGTTTTGCAGCCATTATAGCTTTTGAAAAATTATTGCGTGCATCCAATGCTAGGTTATTTGATGTTTGAATTAACACCTCTTTTTTTGTGGCATCTTGGGCATTCAAAATGCAGGAGGTTAAGACGAAAATAAATGATAATAATAGGCGACTTTTCATAGTTCTAAATTACAATCAATTCTTTGTAATTAATGCAACTTACAAGCTTAAATAAGTTGCTTTAAAAAGGCTTTCGATTTTAATGTAACTTTATGAAAACTGATTGTATGCGCAACTATGGAATCCGCTGGATCCTAATGGTATTTACAGTCCCTTTTCTAATGGGATTTTGTATCCGTCCTCAGGGTATAAAAGGGCATGTTTTGATAGAAAAAGAAGCAACGATGCCATTAAAAGGGAAACCTAAGCAATTGGGGCGCCCATTTTCGACTATAGTTTATGTTTATGAAGCGACCAATATCAGCCAATTGGAAATTCAACAAGGCAACTTTGCAAGCGGAATACGTTCTAAATTAATCAAACAAGTTCGGTCAGATGAATCAGGCAAATTTAAGCTTAAACTGAGTCCAGGTAAATACACGATTGTATTGGGCTATAAAGAAGGCGTCTATATCCCCTTTTTTTCCGGAAACACTGGAGTTGCTTTTGTTGAAGTGTCCAAGCATCAATACCAAGAAATTGACTTAACGATAACAGCTTCGTCTATTTTTTGATTGTATCTTTGCAGACTGAACTATGAATGAGCAATCTTTGTTTGATCGGTACGATACATCCCCCCTACTAAAAAAAATAGTAGATGGGATTACTATGTCCGATACGACAAAAAAACCATTTCAGGTTCACCTTCAAAATCTTAACGGGTCTGCTCCAGCATTTGTTTTAAAGCATATTTTCACTCACCCTCAAACGGCTTCATTTAATCATGTGATTGTATTAAATGATGCGGAAGAAGCAGCGTATTTCTATAATTCTATAGAAAGTATTACTGGTGCGATGGATTTGTTTTATTTCCCTTCCTCTTTTAAAACGACACAAAACTTTAGTTTATTGAATCCTTCGCATGTGATGTTAAGGACAGAGGCATTGACTAAGTTATCCATGGGGGGGAATAAGAAAATTGTAGTGACCTATCCAGAGGCATTTTTTGAAAAGGTGATCATGCCTAAGACCTTGCAACAACATATTATTCAAATTAAAACCAACGATACTTTAGGATTAGATGCATTGATGGAAAGTCTTATTCAGTATGGCTTTGAGAGAACTGATTTTGTATATGAGCCAGGGCAATTTGCCTTAAGGGGAGGAATTTTTGATATCTATTCCTTTGGTAACGAAAAACCTTATCGTGTAGAATTGTTTGGAGAGGAAGTGGATAGTATTCGTTTGTTCGATCCCGAAACGCAGTTGAGTGAACGCAAGTTATTGCAAGTGAATATCATCCCTAATGTGACGACGCAATTTGAGGACACATTGAAGATTCCGTTCTTGGAATTTGTTGCTGATAATACCATTGTTTGGCTAAAGGATTGGACGATCATCCAACAGAAAGGAAACGATCAAATGGAGGCCTTGGAGGCTTTTTTATTACATGCGCCTACGGTAAAGTTAGTAGACGATTCAGATGCACATAAGAAAAATACGCATATAGACGACTTTGTTCCTGTTCAGACAGTAACAGAACAATTATTAAAAAGATCCATTATTGAGTGGGGCTTTCAGGCGAATTTAACGGAGCAAAAATTAGCATTTAGCACACAGGTCCAGCCTAGTTTTAACAGGCAATTTCAATATTTAATTGCCAATTTGCAAGAATTTGAAAAGAAGGGATATGACTTGTTCTTATTTGCAGAACAAGCAAAACAGTTGGAGCGCTTACACGCAATTTTTACAGATTTAAAGACTGAAATTCAATTTACCCCAATTGTAAAAAATATTCATGAAGGATTTGTTGATCATGACCACAAAATGGTTTGTTATACCGATCACCAAATTTTTCAGCGTTATCATAAGTACAAGGTTAAGCAAGCCTATAGTAAGAATAAGGCCATCACACTTCGTACATTGAGTGATTTGCATCCTGGAGATTATGTGACCCATATAGATCATGGAGTGGGTGTATACAGTGGCTTACAGAAGATTGAAGTGAGTGGCATGATGCAAGAAGCAGTCAGAATTATTTATAAGGACAGTGATATTTTGTATGTGAATATTAATTCACTACATAAAATATCTAAATATACAGGGAAAGAAGGGACTCCACCAAAGGTGAATAAATTAGGGTCCGATGCTTGGGTTAAATTAAAAGATAAGACCAAGGCAAAAGTGAAAGCAATTGCCTTTGATTTGATTAAGTTATACGCACAAAGAAAAGCACAAACAGGATTTGCATTCACTCCAGATAATTATATGATGCATGAGTTAGAAGCATCATTCATTTATGAGGACACCATTGATCAAGCGAAAGCGATTGCAGATGTAAAAAAAGATATGGAAGCTTCTGCACCAATGGATCGATTGGTTTGTGGCGATGTGGGTTTTGGTAAAACCGAAGTAGCTATCCGTGCTGCGTTCAAGGCAGCTATAGACGGAAAGCAAGTCGCAGTCCTTGTTCCTACTACTATTTTGGCATTTCAACATTACAAGACTTTTAAAGAAAGGTTGAAAGACTTTCCATTAGAAATAGATTTTTTAAACCGATTCAAATCAGCTGCCCAGAAAAAAGAAACCATTGCCAAAGTGAAGGAAGGCAAAATTGATATCCTAGTAGGTACACATGGTATCCTAGGAAAAGAAGTTCATTTTAAAGATCTTGGTTTGATGGTGATTGATGAAGAACAAAAATTTGGTGTAGCGCATAAAGAAAAATTAAAAACATTAAGAACGAATGTTGATTGTTTGACATTAACTGCAACACCAATTCCAAGAACCCTGCATTTTAGTTTAATGGGCGCAAGGGATTTGAGTATTATCAATACACCACCTGCAAATAGGCAACCTATCCATACAGAGGTTCAGGTTTTTCATGAGGATGTCATTCGAGAAACAATCTATTTTGAGACAGAAAGAGGCGGGCAGGTATTCTTTATTCACAATAGGGTACAAGGCTTGGCAGAAATGTGTGCCATGATTCAAAAGCTTTGCCCTGATTTAAGTATTGGTTTTGCGCATGGACAATTAGAAGGACATCAATTAGAAGAAAAAATATTTGATTTTATAGAGCGTAGATATGATGTACTGGTTTGTACCAATATCGTAGAAAGTGGAGTGGATATTCCGAATGTGAATACAATCATCATTAACAATGCGCATCAATTTGGATTAAGTGACTTACACCAGTTAAGGGGTAGAGTAGGACGTAGTAATAAAAAAGCGTTTTGTTATTTATTGGCACCACCATTGAGTACCTTACCAGATGATTCTCGTAAACGTTTACAAACTTTGGAACAATTTAGTGAGTTGGGATCTGGCTTTCAAATTGCGATGCGTGATTTGGATATCCGCGGTGCAGGTAACTTATTAGGCGGAGAACAAAGCGGATTTATGGCCGAGATTGGATTTGAGATGTATCAGAAAATATTAGCAGAAGCGGTGCGTGAATTAAAACGTTCCGACTTCAAAGATTTATTTGAAGAGGAGATTAGCAAGCAAGATGATTTTGTAACCGACTGTACGATTGATACTGATTTGGAAATCATGATCCCTGATGGCTATGTAGAAAGTATTGGAGAAAGGCTTTCATTGTATACTAGATTGGATCAGTCAGCTGATGATACTGAATTGGAAGCGATGAAGGTTGAATTAATAGATCGTTTTGGGCCAATGCCTAAACAGGTGGCTTCACTTTTTACAACGATTCAATCAAGACGTTTAGCGATTGCATTAGGGTTTGAAAAAATGACTCTTAAAGACGAAACCTTAAGGTGCTTCTTTATCAATCGACCAGATTCCCCTTATTATGAAAGTGCTATTTTTAAAGGACTTTTAAGTTTTACTCAAACTGCAATGAACAATGCTCATTTTAAGCAAGTAGGGAAGACCTTTATTTTAATCATCAAAGATATTAAGAGCATGGAGCATTGTTATGCTACCTTAACAAAAATCCATCACGGAGTCGTGAAGGTAGGTGCATAAAAAAGCCCACTTTAAAGAGTAGGAGACAAATGAAAAGTCATTAAAATAAATCGAGGCACTCGTTTATAGGGTGCCTCGAAAAATAATTTGAGAATTTTATAAAGCCCCTTAAATTTCTAAAAGGGGCCTTATAAAATTAGAATCCCTTAGTAGCTACACCATCAGCGATTGCTTTTAAAGCATTTGTTTCGCTCATGATAGCTGCCATTTTATTTCCTTTACCATCGTGACCGCCAGCCATATAACCGCCTTTTGCAGTTTTAGTGATGACAGCATCATGCATTGGTACGTTTTTTTCTTTTGTTTTCAAGCAATATGCTTTGATCATTTTTGAAGTGTCCATTTTGTATATATTTTAATTATTAAAATGCTTATTGAAAGTAGTTTATTTATTGATATCCAAGGTTTGAATTATTCGATTTTTTGTTAAATGTTTATAAATTCCCCTCAATGGAGGCCCTTAAACGTCAATTTTGGCATATTTCGCGTGAGATTCAATGAATTCCCTTCTAGGAGCCACTTCGTCTCCCATTAACATACTGAAGATTCTATCTGCTTCAGCAGCGCTGTCAATGGTCACTTGTTTCAAGGTTCTTCTAGTTGGATCCATCGTTGTTTCCCATAATTGATCGGCGTTCATTTCACCCAGACCCTTATATCTTTGGATGGTCACTGAGCTGTCATTTCCACCACCTAATTTTTCTACTAGGCCTTTTCTTTGTTCTTCACTGTAGGCATATTCTTGGTCCTTACCTTTCTTCACTAAATACAAAGGAGGCTGTGCAATGTAGACATAGCCATTTTGTACTAACTCCTTCATGTACCTAAATATGAATGTCAAAATCAATGTGGCGATATGCGATCCATCCACATCGGCATCGGTCATGATGATTAATTTATGGTAACGCAATTTTGCAATGTTCAATGCTTTTGGATCTTCTGGAGTTCCTACTGTCACACCCAATGCAGTGTACATGTTTCTGATCTCCTCGTTTTCGTAGATCTTATGTTCCATTGCTTTTTCTACGTTCAGGATTTTACCACGCAAAGGTAAAATAGCTTGGTAGCTTCTTTCGCGACCTTGCTTTGCAGTACCCCCCGCGGAGTCTCCTTCGACAAGGTATAACTCACATCTTTCAGGATCACGCTCCGAGCAATCGGCTAATTTACCAGGTAAGCCTCCGCCAGATAAAACCGTTTTTCTTTGCACCATATCACGTGCTTTCTTTGCAGCAACACGCGCTTGGGCAGCTAAGATAATTTTAGAGATAACGTATTTTGCCTCCTTTGGATTTTCTTCTAAATAAGCTTCTAATACACGCGCTACAGTAGTTTGCACCACACCACTCACTTCACTATTTCCTAATTTCGTTTTTGTTTGAC
>JACCDK011879682.1_pt1 | contig 10922 bp, 10 predicted proteins | sample 7445871 | NCBI WGS metagenome assembly JACCDK01 (sample SAMN15323436, study PRJNA562643) | freshwater metagenome | isolation source: river surface water | place: USA:Blue River Watershed | collected 2017-08-15
ATCAACCTTGTAGTCGCGAATGAGGTAGCTTTGTAGCAAAATTTGTTCTTTTCATTTATCTCTGATTCACAGGGTTGATCTCCACACAAATCAGTACCCTCGTATACTTTATCAACTTGTCTTTCAGGTAAACCATGATAAGAGAATAAAATATGATCATATTCTTTAAAATCAAACGAACTAGCGCGCTTTACAATGGAATCGATATATCCTTTGTTGTCCCAAAATTGACTGACTATGCTGATTTCTGGAATCACCCACCATTTTTTAATAATACTCATAGCCTTTTCAATCGCTGAACCTGTGGATGCGCTGGCGTATTGTGGAAATAGGGGAAGTATAATTATTTTATCGTAGTTGGCTAATCTCATGCGTTCTAAAACGCTTTCCATTGAAGGATTTTGATAGCGCATGGCCATTTCAATAGTTACATACCCTGAATCGAATGAAGCTTGAATCTTTTCTTGAACACTTTTTGTGTAACTCAGTAATGGAGAAATACCATTCCCATGTTCCCACAACTCCTTGTAGATTTTTGCGGATTTTGGCGCTCTAAAGGGAACAATTATCCCATTTACTAATATTTTTCGTGCCAACCAAGGAATATCAATCACCCTAGGGTCGTTAAGAAATTCAGTCAGATACCTACGAACATCACTTGTTTTAGGACTGTCTGGAGTACCTAATTGAATGAGTAAAACTCCAATTTTTTTCTTCATTAATATAGAAAAACATTAAACATTAATATTAGTTCAAATTTAGGTATTTGTTTTCTTGTTTTGAGCGTTTGAAATTCCTTTAACTTTACCTTACTTTTATGAAAAACGATATTTTTAACATTTCAAGCCCCGAAGATTTTTCAAAAAAAGCTTTGGAAATATTTGATTATCAAGCTGAAAAATGTGCTGTGTATAAAAGATACCTCGAATCTTTAGGAAGATCAAAGCCAACAAATATTGAAGAAATTCCGTTCTTACCTATAACTTTTTTTAAAAATCTCGACGTGGTTACCGAACAAATTAAAGAGGATACACCCTTTTTTTTAAGTAGCGGAACGGGTAATTCAGAGAGAAGCAAACATTGGATATTTGATGTTGAGTATTATTTGACATCATGTTTACGTGCTTACAAGAGTTTTGTGGGTAACCCAGAAAATCAAGTCATTTTTGCTTTGCTTCCAAATTATTTAGAACAAGGTAATTCAGGTTTAGTATGTATGGTTGAGCGACTGATACACCTAACAAATAATCAACTTTCAGGTTTTTTTCTTAAGGACTTGGACGAATTGAGAAGAAAATACGAACAGGCCAAAGCGACGGGAAAGGAAATTGTAATTTTTGGTGTCAGTTATTCTCTGTTGGATTTAGCAGCAAGAAACGAAAATTATGAGTCAGCAACAATTGTTGAAACTGGAGGAATGAAAGGTAGAAGACAAGAATTGTCAAAATCTGAATTGTTTAACCAAATAAAAATGGGGACCTCTTGTAAAAAAATCATCTCGGAATATGGTATGACGGAGCTATTCTCTCAGGCATATGCGGGTGAAGATTTGATTTTCTCAACACCTCCTTGGATGAAGATAATCACAACTGACGTTTCGGATCCTTTTTCAGTTGTAGTAGGAAGGAGAGGAGTTTTGAATATAATTGATTTGGCAAATATTGATTCGTGTTGTTTTATTCAGACACAAGATATCGGCATTCAATTATCAAATGGATTTACGATTGAAGGAAGAATTCAGCATGCTGATATTCGTGGTTGCAATCAACTTGTGGAATAAACCCTTCAGTTAAAATCGTTTTCATTATCTTTGCTTTATGAATCCACAAACCATTATGTACTTATCGTTGATTGGCCTCATGGCGGGAGTTTTAAGTGGATTTGTTGGCGTTGGGGGTGGAATTATTATTGTCCCTGCGTTAGTTTTCCTTTTAGGAACAACACAACACGAAGCGCAAGGTACAAGTTTATTCGTTTTATCGATGCCCGTTGTTTTTTTTGGCTTATTGCAATATTGGAAGACCGGAAACGTCAATTGGAAATTTGGACTTGTCATAGCATTAACATTTCTTATTGGAGCTTGGATTGGTTCTAAGTTGTCTTTGAGAATGTCACCTTCTTGGGTGAAATTTATATTTGGAATATTAACAGCCTATGTTTCTTTTCGTCTGATTAGTTCTGGTTATCAAGAAATTTCAAATGGTGACGCCTGAACTAATTGAAATATTACGTTCAGAGGCAAGAGATATTGCTAATTCGGTTCGAGAATGGAGGGAATATTTACATCAACATCCAGAGCCTTCATTCCATGAAAACAACACAATGGAATTTGTTTCCGAAAAGCTTTCCGAATTTGGTATCGAACATCAAAAAGGATATTGTGGAACCGGTGTTGTTGGGTTAATAAAAGCTCCAAATTACAATGGAACAATTGGTTTACGCGCAGATTTAGATGCTTTGCCAATACAAGAGCAAAACGAAGTGACTTATAAGTCTCAAATTGATGGATGGATGCACGCTTGTGGCCACGATGTGCATACCTCAATACTTTTGGGAACGGCTTCAATTCTTCAAAAGAACCGTGATAATTTAAAAAAGGACGTTAAACTAATATTTCAGCCTGGAGAAGAAATGAATCCCGGAGGCGCAAGTCTTATGATTAAAGAAGGCGTACTTGAAAATCCAAAGGTTGAAGCCATGTTTGCCCTTCATGTTTATCCTGAATTTGAAGCCGGGTTAATAGGGTTAAAGTCTGGTCTCTATATGGCTTCAAGTGACGAAATTCATCTTGAAATAATTGGAAAGGGTGGACACGGTGCGTTGCCGAATCGCTGTGTAAATCCATTAATCATTGGAGCAGAATTAGTACTGGCATTGATAACTTACATTTCATCCCATTCTCCAAAGGAAATTCCTACTGTGATCAATTTTGGGAGATTTGAAGCATTAGGCAGTACGAATGTTGTTCCAGAAAACGCTTCAATAAAAGGAACTTTTCGAACCATGAATGAAGAGTGGCGTGAGAAGGCGTTTGAAGAAATGGAAAAAATTTCGAACGAAATAGCGCGTAAATATTCCGGTAAAGTGAATTTAATAAGATCAAAAGGATATCCGAATCTGCAAAACGATGCGTTATTGACTAATCAATTACAAGGTTTATTTAGTGGTGTTTTTGGTGATAAAAATGTAAAGGATTTGGACCTAAGAATGACTGCAGAAGATTTTGCTTTTTACGCAGAGAAAGTTCCGAGTTGCTTTTACAGATTGGGAGTTGGTAACAAAGAGCGAGGTATAATACATACAGTTCACCACCCAAATTTCGATATCGATCCCAATTCTCTAGAAGTTGGAGTCCTTGCAATGTCATTAATTCCCTTTTTCTATGAAAGTTAGCATTTTCATTATTAGTATTTTCTTGCTGTTTTCATGCTCAAAGCAAAGTGAGAAAAAACTAGTGGGAACTTGGGTTGTTGAACGAGTTGAAATCAAAGATGGAGCAGGTTTTGTATATTATGATACACTTTTCGAAACCAATTCAAATGCAGTAACTTTTTCACAAGACTCATTACATGCTTTCGTTTGTTTTCAGTTTACTCCTCTCGCCTCTAATTTTGAAGTTTCGGATACGTTAGTTATCAATAGTAAATGGTCAAAATCAAATGATTTAATTGCTTTAACAAATAAGAATTATTCTCTTAAGCTTGAGTTGCTTTCTAAGAATCAACTTGTATTCAATTATTATGACTATTCGAAATATAGGTTGAAGACGTTTTTCTTGAGAAAAAATTAGTGCGCCATGTTAAAAACCTAGTTATATTTTTGTAACTTTCCCAACAGATTATGCGATTTAGTTTATTGTTATTTACATTCTGCCTAATTCATATTGCTAATGCTCAATATGCAGGTTATAATAAATGGTCTGTTGACTTATCACTTGGTGGTACAAATGCAGTAGAACCATACACTCCAGGATATTGGTCGAATACCGTTGATTTAGTTCATACAAGTGGAGGGGTTCGTTATATGTTTAATAATAAGTTCGGTTTAAAACTTGACTTGGGATATGACCTCATTTCTAACGACAATATTGGTAGCAACGGGAATAGTCTGCCATTTAAAACTAATTATTACCGTGGTTCCATACAAGGCATTTTAGATATCGGAAGAATTTTTACTTTCGAAAATTTCACTGACCGCTGGAGCCTTTTGTTTCATTCTGGAGGAGGGATGTCCTTAACTTCAAGTAAAATAAATCCTGAAAATGACAGAATGGTTAATTTTCTTTTTGGATTTACCCCGCAATTCAAGCTCACGGATCGTATTGCCTTAAATGTTGACGCATCTTTTGTTTGGCATATCTACCAGCAGTACACGTTCGATATGTACAGCAATGTTTACAACAGAGGTTTCGATGGTTTTCTTGCCAATGCTTCAGTTGGGGCAAATATATATTTAGGTAAAAATAAACAGCATTGTGATTGGGCGTATACGCCTTGTTTTCCCGATATGTCATATTTGGAAGTGGAAAATAAAAAGAAGGATAGTACCATTAACCGATTTAAAAATGATCTGGCGGATTCAGATGGCGACGGTGTAATTAATATTTCTGATGATGAGAAAGATACGCCATTAGGAAATAAGGTAAATTGTAGAGGAGTTAGCTTAAAAAATATTGACACGGATGGTGATGGTGTGAACGATTTAGTTGATAAATGCCCCGAAGATTTTGGTAAACCAGAATTATCTGGTTGCCCGGAGGATATTGTTATGAATAACAACAATTCGAACAACAACAATTCGAACAACAACAATTCGAACAACAACAATTCGAACAACAACAATTCGAACAACAATAATTCGAACAACAACAATTCGAATAATAACAATTCGAACAACAACAATTCGAACAACAACAATTCGAACAACAACAATTCGAACAACAACAATTCGAACAACAACAATTCGAATAATAACAACAATTCGAACAACAACAACTCGAACAACAATAATTCGAACAACAACAATTCGAACAACAATAATTCGAACAACAACAATTCGAACAACAACAACTCGAACAACAATAATTCGAACAACAACAATTCGAACAATAATAATTCGAACAACAACAATTCGAATAACAATAATTCGAACAACAACAATTCGAACAACAACAATTCGAACAACAACTATTCAAAAGAGGGATATTCTAGTTTAGTCGATGTTAATTTTGATTTAAACCAATCTTCACTTAAGGCAAATTTCGTAGCAATGTTGAATGAAGTGGCGGTTTTGCTAAAACAAGATCCCAATGCAACGGTTCTCTTAGATGGACATACGGATTTGACAGGTGACGAATCCTTCAATGATAAATTGTCGAAACAACGTGCTGAGGCTATAAAACGTTACCTAGAACTTAAGGGAGTAGATGAAAATAGAATTCTTATAGGTTCTTTTGGTGAATCGAAGCCAAAATTTTCAAACGACACACCAAATGGTAGAGCGTTGAATCGAAGGGTTGAGATAATGATCAAACGTAATTAACTAGAGAAAACCTAATTCAAGCTTGGCTTCTTCGCTCATCATGTCTTTATCCCAAGGTGGATCGAACACAATGTGAACCCTAGCCTCTGAAACTTCCTCTATTGATTTTACTTTATCTTCCACCTCTTTAGGCAATGATTCAGCTACAGGGCAATTTGGAGATGTAAGTGTCATATCGATATCAACTTCATTGGATTGATTAATGCGTACTTCGTAAATTAACCCCAGTTCGTATACATCAACAGGAATTTCAGGATCGTAAATCGTTTTTAACATATTCACGATTTTATTTTCAAGTTCCATACTCATGATTAACAAAATTTCAGAGCTTCGTTTTTTAATCGTTTTATCATGCCATTTAATCCATTAGATCGGGTAGGGGATAGATGTTCTTGCAGGCCAATTGCTTGTACGACTCCAAAGTTATATTGAACTAATTCCTTTGGATCAATATTATCGACCAAACGGATTAAAAGTGCTATTATTCCTTTGGTAATTATTGCGTCGGCATCTGCTTGAAATTTTATTGTTGAAGCATTACCACTTGTTTTGAGCCAAACGCGCGACTGGCAACCTTCAATTAATAATTCATCAGATTTTTCGTTTTCAGCAAGCAATGGCAATTCTTTTCCTAATTCAATGATGTATTCATATTTTTCCATCCAACTCTCAAACAGCTCAAATTCAGCAACTAATTCTTCCTCTCTTTGTTTTATCTCACTCATTATTTCAACATATTTAAGCTTTTTTCCAACGCTTCAACAAACGTATCTATTTCTTGTTTTGTGTTGTAAAATGCAAAAGATGCTCTAACTGTTCCCGGAATTTTAAAGAAATCCATCAGCGGTTGGGTACAATGATGTCCAGTTCTGACAGCAATACCTTGTTTATCTAATAGTGTTCCGATATCAAATGGATGGATGCCTTTCACAGAGAATGAAACAACGCTTGTCTTATTCTTTGCCTCACCAATTATTTTCAATCCTTCGAATGTATCTAATATATCCTCAGCGTACTTCGCTAAAGAACGTTCATGCTCTTCTGCAGCCTTCAAATCAATAGACTCTAAGAATTCAAAGGCTTTCCCTAAACAAATACCGCCGGCGATATGCGGCGTTCCGGCTTCAAATTTAAAGGGAAGTTCGTTATAAGTGGTACGTTCGAATGTTACCCTAGAAATCATGTCTCCACCACCTTGGTATGGCGGCATAGCGTCTAATAATTCTTCTTTACCATATAACACACCAATTCCGGTTGGACCAAACACTTTGTGACTTGAAAATACATAGAAGTCACAATTCATTTCTTTGACATCAATTTTCATGTGTTGGATGCTTTGCGCACCATCCACTAAAACTTTAGCTCCAACAGCATGAGCCGCAGAAACAATGTCCTTTATCGGGTTAACAGATCCTAGAGTATTTGAAATTTGAGTGATAGCCACGAGTTTAGTCTTTTTGGATAACATTTGCTTGAACGTTTCCATCAATAACTCTCCTTTTTCGTTAATGGGTGCAACACGCAGACTTAACCCTTTTCGCATGCACAGCATTTGCCATGGCACTATATTAGAGTGATGCTCCATTGCAGAAATAATAATTTCATCACCGGCCTTTAATAGTTCGCCAAATGACGAAGCTACAAGGTTTATCCCGTCTGTTGTTCCCTTAGTAAAAATTATTTCCTCACTTTTACGTGCATTGATGTACCGCTGAATTCGTTTTCTTGACTCTTCATATTCCGTAGTTGCTTTTTGGCTCATAAAGTGAACACCGCGATGTATATTGGCATTTTCTTTTGAGTAAAACTTATTTATGGCATCTAACACAAGTTGAGGTTTTTGTGATGTGGCGCCATTGTCGAAATAGATTAAATTCTTGCCGTAAACTTGTTGTCGCAAGGCAGGAAATTGTTCTCGAATTTCTCGAACATTAAAATTTTTCTTAGCAGATTCACTCATGATGTGCAAAATTACGAAAAAGGGAAGCCTTATTCAGTTCGAATAACAAATTTCTCCTATTTTGGTTGTAATTCAATATAAGGAATGAGTAATTCTTCCATTGAGATTCCACCATGTTGAAAAGTGTTGTTGTAAAGATTTACGAAATGATTGAAATTATTTGGGTAAACAAAAAAATCCTGTTCTCGGCAAAAAACAAATTCAGCAGATAATTTTAGCGTTGGGAGATTTGCGTCTTTTGGTTGTTTAACAGTATACACTTCTTTACTATTATAGCTTAATCCTCTAGCAGTTTTGTAGCGTAGATTTGAATTAAGATTTCGGTCTCCTACGATCTTTACTGGATTGTTTACCTTAATGGTACCATGGTCTGTGGTAATAATGAGTTTATGCTTTGCCTCTGCAGCTTTCTTAATGACATCATAAAGAGGCGAATGTTCCAACCACGAAACAGTTATTGATCGATAAGCTGCCTCATTTTCAGCAAGTTCTCGTATTACTTCCATTTCAGTTCTTGCATGTGATAGCATGTCCACAAAATTGTATACAATGAAATTCACATCCTGATCTTTGATTTGATGAAAGCTTTCGGCAAACTTTTTCCCAGCCTCAAAATTGGTTATTTTCGTGTACGTCCACTTACAGTTTTTTCCTAACCTTTTAAGGTTCGCCTCGAGGAATTCTTTTTCGTGAAGATTCTTTCCGCCTTCGTCCTCCTCATTTTTCCAAAGATTTGGAAAACGCTTTTCCATTTCAACGGGCATTAGGCCTGAAAAAAAAGCGTTTCGCGCGTAATGAGTTGCTGTAGGTAGAATGGAATAAACAATTTCTTCAGAATATTTAGAATAATATTCAGACACCAGTGGTTCAATCACTTTCCATTGGTCGAATCGCAAATTATCGATAACCAATACGGTGAGTTTTTCTTTTCCAATTTGCGGTGCTATTTTGTCCTTTAAAACTTGATGAATCATAACTGGCGTATCGTTTCCGGACATCCAGTCTAAATAATTATCTTCAATAAAATCAGCAAAAACATGGTTAGCTTCTTTCTTTTGCATTTCCAAGATTTCTTTCATTCCTGATTCTTTACTTTTCTCAAGTTCAAGCTCCCAAAAAACTAGTTTTTTATATAGATCAGCCCATTCTGATGCATCTAATCGGTCATTTAGTAATTGTCCTAATTGACGAAATTCTTGCTGATAATTTGAACTCGTCTTTTCTTTGACCAATTTCCCTTGATCCAATAATCGTTTTACACTCAGAAGAATTTGATTGGGGTTAACGGGTTTAATTAAGTAATCCGCTATTTTACTTCCGATGGCCTCTTCCATTATGTGTTCCTCTTCACTTTTTGTAATCATGACAACTGGTACAAGCGGGTGTTGTTCTTTTAATCTTGAAAGCGTTTCTAAACCCGACAATCCAGGCATATTTTCATCGAGAAAGACGATGTCATAAGAATTTTCTTTTATTTTATCTAAGGCGTCTCGACCGTTGGTAACTGGATCTACGTGATAACCCTTTTGCTCTAAAAAGAGTAAATGCGGTTTCAATAATTCTATTTCATCGTCTGCCCAAAGAATTTTTACCTGCATTTCCTTTATTTTTAATAGTTTTGATATGAATTTTAAAGTTACTCAATTGCGTCCAAATTTACTCCGTAACAACAAAAAGAAAATAATAAACGATCCAGTATATGGTTTTATTACGATTCCTGATGAATTAATTTTCGATGTAATAGAACATCCTTTTATGCAAAGACTCAGAAGAATCATGCAGTTAGGATTAAGCCATTTAGTTTACCCAGGTGCCATACATACACGTTTCAACCATGTTTTAGGCGCAATGCACTTGATGTCACAAGCGATTCAAGGAATACGGAGAAAGGGGCATGAGATTACCAAAGAGGAGGAACGAGCCGTTTTATTGGCAATTTTATTACACGACATTGGCCATGGTCCATTCAGTCATGCCTTGGAATACGACATTGTGAATGGGGTAAGTCACGAAAAAATTAGCAGCTTTTTCATCCAAAAACTTTCAGAGGAGTTTGGCGATGACATGAAGCGTGCACTTTTGATTTTCCAAAACACTTATGGCAAACCGTTTTTACATCAATTAGTTTCTAGTCAATTAGACATGGATCGATTGGATTATTTGAATAGAGATAGTTTTTATTCTGGTGTTAGTGAAGGGATTATCGGTACAGATAGGTTGATTGAAATGCTTAATGTTCACAATGGTAATCTTGTGCTAGAAGAAAAAGGTATTTATTCCATTGAGAAATTTATTGTTGCCAGAAGATTAATGTATTGGCAAGTCTACTTGCACAAAACTGTTGTTGCTGGAGAATATATGCTTATACATGCCTTGAGAAGAGCAAAAGAACTAGCGTTGAAAGGTGAATCTCTTTTTGCAAGCCCGGCACTTAACTTTTTTCTTACAAAGGAGATTAAAGAAACTGATTTTCTGGAAAATCCGAATGTTTTAATGCATTTCGCCAATTTGGATGATTATGATATTCTTGGAGCAATAAAGGTGTGGCAATACCATCAAGATAAAATACTTTCGACTTTGTCATCGGCTATAGTAAATCGAAAACTTTTTAAAATTGAAATTTCCCGTGAACCGTTTAGTGAAGATCGTTTAAATCTAGAAAAAGAAATGGTGCGTTCGGCTTTTGGATTGAAGGACGATGAGGTTAATTATTTTGTCTATACTGATATTTTAACAAACAAAGCATACAATCAGCACAAACAAAATATCAATATGTTAATGAAAAGTGGCGAGATCATTGACTTAACAAAAGCTTCAGACAACCTCAATATTTCAGCTTTAGCTCAACCTGTTGAAAAATATTTTATTTGTTATCCGGTCTCTTAAATTTTTTAGACGCCGTAGCATTCGTTAGGATTGTTTTATTTAATACAGCCGATGTTGGTATTGTTATCAAAGCACCTTCTTCCGTCTTGATATAAATGAAAAAAAAGGAAACGTCCTGTAATTCGCCTTCCACATCAAATTCTTTATCCATAACCCTTATGTAGTGGCCAATTTTCAAAGGGTGATTAAAAAATAAAATTAAACTTGCTGTTATATTGCTCAAAATAGACCATTGTGCAAAAAATGCAATTCCTAGAACAGTAACTACGGAAGTAAGAAAAACAATTAAATCTGTTTTGTCAATGTTCCAAATTGCGGCCAGCACAGTGGCTAACGTCAAAATAATAAATAGATTAATAATTCGGTGCGTTATCCTTTTTCTTTTTGAATCGAAATCAATTTTCAATAAAATATTATTGACTGCTCGATTGGCTGCCAATTTCACCACCATTAAGATTAAAATAGCAATAATTGACTTTACGATTAAGAGTTCCAGTTCCGTCATTTCTCCTTTTGTTTTGCTTTGTTCCAGTAG
>JACCDK010017081.1_pt1 | contig 10920 bp, 8 predicted proteins | sample 7445871 | NCBI WGS metagenome assembly JACCDK01 (sample SAMN15323436, study PRJNA562643) | freshwater metagenome | isolation source: river surface water | place: USA:Blue River Watershed | collected 2017-08-15
AGCGGTAGTACTGGCAAGCCGAAAGCAATGGTTCATAGTTTAGATAATTTGCTTTTAAAGTATATTGACAGGAAAAGTAAAGAGATAAATTTTTTAGTATTTCTTATGTTTGATCACATAGGAGGTTTAAACACATTATTTAATTGTTTGTCTATGGGCGCAACAATTACTATTCCTCCGAATAGAAATCCTGATGAAATTGCAAGACTCATTGAAAGATATAAGATCAACATTTTGCCATCATCTCCTACATTTTTAAACTTAATGTGTATAAGTAATGTATTTGAGAATTTTGATTTTTCTAGTATTCGTATGATTACTTATGGAACTGAAGCAATGCCAGAAAGTTTATTATTAAAGTTAAAAGAGAAATTACCAAGAGTTAAATTTCTTCAAACTTTTGGCACAAGTGAAACTGGGATAATAAAGACATTGAGCATGTCCTCATCAAGTACCTTTTTGAAATTTGATGACCCAAACCAAGAATTTAAGATAGTTAATGGTGAATTGTGGTTGAGAAGTAAAACTCAAGTTCTAGGATACATCAATCACTCAAATGAAAGCTTTAATGAAGAAGGTTGGTTTATGACTGGAGATTTAGTTGAAGAGACTGGGGATGGGTTTATAAGAATTGTTGGGAGGGCTAAAGAGTTAATTAATGTTGGTGGTGAAAAAGTGTTGCCTGGGGAAGTTGAGGCAGTGATTTTACAATTAGAATGTATTGCTGATTGTATTGTGAAATCCGAAAAGAATTCAATTACTGGTCAAATTGTTTGTGCTGATGTTGTCATGAAAGATGGGTTTAATTTTAAAAATGAAAAAATGATAATAAAAGCGCATTGTAGGAATAATTTGGATTCTTATAAGGTGCCAATAAGAATAAATGAAGTTCATAGAATTAATTTTTCTGATAGGTTTAAAAAAAAGCGATAAATTATAATATTTGAATTTGCAGTAAAGAAATATTGAAATTTTATCTTTTTTTATTTAAACCTATTCCACAAAATGGGTTATATGTTCATCTAAAAAATCTGAATTAAATTTTATTTGACTGTAGTTTTAAAAGTGTTCGAAAATTTTTTTGAAGTTCAAAAAAATAATTGAAAAACTTGTTTTTTATTTTGCCTTCTTAATTCTAAACAAAATCTTGCTTTTTCAGTAACACATACTTATTTTCATAACCTTAAAACTTCTATTAAATTTAATAAAAACTAAATTCGACTATGATAAATTTTAATAAACCATATTTAACCGGCGAAGAATTAAACTATATCAATGATGCAGTTATCTGTGGTAAATTATCTGGAAATGGTAAATATACTCGACTTTGTCAGACGTTTTTTGAATCGAAATATAATTTTAAAAAATGTTTGCTAACCACTTCTTGTACTGATGCTCTTGAAATGGCTGCTATTTTGTTTGATGTACAGCCAGGTGATGAAGTTATTGTCCCGTCATACACCTTTGTTAGCACTGCAAATCCTTTCATTCTGCGTGGAGCTAAATTGATTTTTGCTGATTCTTTGCCTAATAACCCAAATGTAGATGTTTCTAAATTAGAAGCGCTTATTACAAATAAAACTAAAGTCATAGTCCCTGTACATTATGCTGGTTTTGCTTGTGAAATGGACTCAATAATGACACTTGCCAATAAATATAAATTATGGGTTGTTGAAGATGCAGCGCAGGCCATTGATAATTATTATATAAATACTAAAGGTGAAAGAATAGCGTTAGGTTCAATTGGTCATTTGAGCGCATTTTCATTTCATGAAACAAAAAATATAATTAGTGGTGAAGGTGGAATGTTGGCAATTAATGATGAAAATCTAATAAAAAGAGCAGAAATAATTTGGGAGAAGGGAACAAACAGATCGGCTTTTTTTAGAGGGGAAGTAGACAAGTACAATTGGGTCGATATTGGTTCTTCATTTTTGCCGTCTGAAATTATTGCAAGTTTTCTTTGGGCTCAACTTCAAAATGTTAGAAGGATTCAATCACGGCGGAAAGAAATTTGGAATTTATACTTTAATTCCTTACGTGAATGGGCAGTTGAGAATAGTGTTCAATTACCTGACATTCCTGTTTATTCTACTAATAATGCTCACATGTTTTATTTAGTTTGCCCCTGTATTGAATTTAGGACCAGATTAATTGATTTTTTAAAGTCACAGGATATAATGGCTGTTTTTCATTATATAAGCTTACATAAAAGTCAATTTTTTGAAACTAAACATGATGAAAGGGTTTTAAAAGAAAGTGAAAAGTACACAGATAATCTCCTGAGGCTGCCTTTGTATTTTGAGTTGAAAGATGAAGATGTATTTAAAATAGTAAGCACTTTAAAAAAATTTAAATTTGAGTTATGTTAATAATCCCAATTTACTTTCAGGCAATTGCTGAAATAACTATTTATTAATTTTTAGTTTGATTAGAATAATCTATTCTTTCTGGAATAATCTTTTTAGCAAGTATTTCTAGGTATTTTGAATTTCTTGAGGCGTTTGGATTTAAATTATAGACAAAGTAAGATAATATAGATTCGAATTCATTCCTTTAACTATTAAAAAAAAGAACTTTAAAAGGAAAATTATTAGCCGGGATAAGAAATCAATTAGATCTTTTATAAGTCATTTTTGATATCAGATATTCAGAAATCTACTCTAAATATTTTACATAATACGTTAATAACGCTTCGACATCAACCTTTTCTTATATATTGTTAAGGCAGTAATGATTTGATATTTCCTGCTCAAATCGTATCATTGTTGATTTAATTTTTTTAATTCTTTTTTTATTCTATTTTTTAGTCATCATTGAAAAATTCATTTTTAAATAATTCCTTAATTAGTATTGTCTTTTATGGATTAACATCAATTATTGGGATTATATATAGTGTTTTTATGGGTCGAGAGCTTGGTGCTGAGGGATTAGGAAAAATTAATTTAATAGCTTTAATACTGGTAACATGCAATCTCTTTCTTAATCTTGGGATTGGACAATCTTTAGTATTTTTTAATTCCAAGAAAACACAACCAAGTACTATTTTGAATTCTTTAGTAATAACTTTATTAATTTCAGTATTTTCTGTTACTTTATTTTTGTTTAATTTTAATATAGTTGTTAATTATTTGTCAAATATTCCGGTTGCATGGGTTTATTCATTGATAATTATTTCTCCTTTTATTCACCTTAAAAATTTAGCAGAATATTATTACGCGTCAGTTGGAAATTTTTTACTAAATAGTGGTCTTAATTTTGCAGATCTTTTACTAAAGCTTGGCCTTTCTTATTTTCTCATTTTTTTCTTTCCAATTCTAGATGCTTTTTATTATTCAATAATTTTAATTAGTATTTTAATTGGTCTTTTACCTTGGGTTAAAATCCTTTCGGGGATCAATTTAGGCAATTCATTAGGGGATCTCAAACTTAGTACAATGGTTTCTTTACTAAACTATGGCATTCCTTCTTACCTTTCTGTTCTAGTTGCATTTTTGTCATTAAGAATCGACCAACTTCTTGTCGGAAAGTTTATGACCAATAATGACCTTGGTATCTATATAGTTGCCGTAATATTGGCTGAGCTTCCATTCAAACTCTCTAATGCAATTACTAAAGTTCTTTTTGCAAAAATTTCATCAAAGGCAGACTTTTCTTCGGAATTTACAACTAAGTCATTGAGGTTGCTACTGTTAATTTCGGGGCTGTTGATTATTGGAATTTTATTTTTTGGCGATTATTTAATTAAATCGTTGTATGGCGATCATTTTAGTGAGGTATACCCTATTTTAATTTTACTTCTGCCAGGTTCCTTTTTTTTTAATATTACACAAATTTTAGGTAGTGATTTGTCTGGGAGAGGTTATCCTTCCTATGGGATGAAGAGCGGGGTTGTTGTTTTAATATTGTCTTTTGCGTCTAATTTAATTTTCATACCAAAATTTGGGCTAATTGGTGTAGCTATTATCTCAAGTTTTACTTATATAGTTGGAGCGATAATTATGATTTTTTATTTCTCCAAATTAACCAGAGTCTCACACAGAGAGATATTTTTTCTAAAAAAGTCAGACTTTAAATTTAACTTTAGTGAAGAATAATAAAATTAAAATTTTATTTGTACATAGCCAACTAGTACAGCATGGAAGTGAGCGGTATCTTTACGAATTATGCAGAGCATTAGATAAGAATATATTTGAAATTCATATTTTGACGCGTTTCTTTCTTGTTAAAGATAATTTTTATTATTCGAAATTACTTGAGATTGGTTGTGAGATACATACGAAACTTTTATCAGTAAGGCATTTAAGATATCCTTTTAAATATTTATTTAACCGATATAAATTTGTTAGGGATATTACACGATTTGTGCATTCATTTTTAATAAAAATTATTTATTTAAATTTTTTTAAGAAATTTGATGTTATTGCTGTAATAGGAATAGAAACTTACTGTGATGCTTTAAGCCCCTTGTTAGATAATTATAAAAATATTATAATACACCATGTAAATCATCAGTTTCAATTTGAAAGAAACTATTTTGATGAGTGTCAGCAAAAGAAAATAATTATTTCTGATGAACAGCAAAGGATTGAAATAACTCATAGTAAGATGTCAGATGCTGTTTGTTATTTTTTACCTTTACCAATTGCTTTTGATGAGTTTAGTAATGTAGGATTAACCAAAGTATTTAATAGAATTAGTACAAGAGTTGCTGTTTTTAGTCGATTGTATAAGGATAGACCAAATGAACCCCTTTTTCGATGTTTTTCTGAGTTGAAAAAAATTATGCCGAGTGCGGAGATGTATTTTTATGGTGATGGTGATAGGGGGCAGTACAAAGACTTGTTAAATGATTTAAGTATTTTAGATTCAGTCATTTTTCGTGGGCATTCTACTTCTATATCGGATTCAATTATTAATGATAATATTGATGTTTTATGGCTAGTCTCCATGGGAAAATCAATCAGCTATAGTAGTATAGAGATTTCTGCTTATGGTATGCCTATGGTTTTTTGGAACCTTAACAATATAGATAAATTAGAAATCCTAGTTGATACCAATGGAGCATTAAACTCTTTCAACAATTTAAAAGATTTTATTGATTTTAACCGTAAAATTTTTGAAGATGATGAAGAATTGAGGAGAATAGGCCAGAATTTGCGGAATTATGTTATAAATTATTATGATGTAAATAAAAATATTAAAAAACTGGAAAAATATTATTTGGCTAATTGCATTCATAATCATGACAGCTAATATCAATTTATTAATAATTATTATTCAGATAATTATACTACTCAGTTTAATATTTAGGGAGTCGAGAAAGAGTCAAATTAATTTTTTATTAATCTTTGTAATTATCTCTTACATTGTATTAGTTCAGTTACAATCTTTATGGTTGCTCTTTAAATTTAATGACGATGTACATTCTATAATTACAATTGTTGGCAATAAATTTTCCTATGATTCCTACTCTAAGACAAATATTTTGTTTTTTATTGGGGTTATTGTTTTTTCATTCACTGTTGTTTTAACAGATAAATTGAGACTATATAAGAATCGTTTACATTATTGTTACAAGTATTCCATTCCCTTAATTGCTTATTTTTTCGTTATATGTTGGTTTTTTATTTTTTCAGTATTATTGATTAATAAAATAGGAGGAATAGATTCTGCAATTTATAATCCTGGGCAAATGATAGAAGGTCAAACAGTTTACATTTTGATGTTGAGTATAGCAAAATGGCCTTTACTTTTTAAATTAAATTTTAAGTATAAACTTAATTTTTTGGACTTTGTATTATTTTTTATTTATTTTCTCTTAATCTTGTTTAATTCAAGATTTTTAGCTTCGTTTGCAGTTGTTCAATTGGTTTTCGTTTATCACTATCGTGTTCAAACAATTAACATCAAGAAGCTAGCTATAGTAGCTATCCCATTTTTCCTCATTTTTATTGTTTTTGGTCTTTATCGGGATTTCTCATACCGGTTTGAGACAGTTGGAGTTGTAGAAGCCTCGACCCAATATGATATGATTAAAGAAGATTTTTCCATCACAGATTGGTTTTTTACTGGTAATGTAGAGGCATTTACAGGAACTGCGGGTATTATTCATTTCTCAGACAATAATAATTTCGAGATTGATTATGGGTTATCTGAATTATCGAATTTATTTAATTTTATTCCAAATAAAATTAGAAATTCCCCAAATTCCATTATTAAGGAATTAAACACTACTTTGTCTTCAGCTTATCCTTATAAAGGGGCCTCTGTTGTTCCTTCTGGTCTTGAAACATCATTTGGACATTTCTCATATTTTGGTTTTTTTTTATACAATATTTTTATTGGTTTTTTACCCGTGTTTTTTCATAAAAGCATAGTATTTAATAAAAGTAATTATTTACTTCTTTTTCTGTCTGTTCATTTGTTAAATTCTGTCAGAGCGTCCTTATTTGGGGCTTTTATTTTTTTTGGAACAGCAGAAATTATTACTTTTTTTATTTTTAAATCGATGTTAAAGAAAAATTCTTTAATTAGTTAATTATATTATAATGAAAATAGTTGGAATTGATATTCGTCTGAGTAACAATCAAAGAGGAATATCAAGTTATATTACAAACTTATTAATCAATTATCAAGGGTTAGTTTCTGATTCAAATATAAATATTTATTTGATTAGTGATAGAAATCCAACTGATGAAATAAAAAAATTAAAATATAAGATAATAATTTTACCAATTAGGTTATATCCTTTATGGGATTTTATTATTCCCTTTATACTATTTTTTTACAGAATTAACTTATTTCATGCTCCCGGAAATAGTACTCCATTTTTTAAAATTGGTAAGATAAAATATGTCGTTACAATTCATGATCTTATTTTCTACAATACAAAATTTAGTGGTAATTTATATCAAAAATTCGGTAGATTGTATCTAAAATTTAATGTTTGGCAGAACATTTCAAGGGCAGATAGAATTATTTCAGTATCTAATTCAACGAAGATAGATTTACTGAAAAGGTTTTATATACCTGAATCTAGGATAAGTGTAGTATATGAGTCGTGTCATTCAGAATTTTCTTCCAAATCGAGAAAAGATTTTTGTAGTCTCAATAGTTTTATATGTTTCGGTTCGGATGATCCTCGTAAGAATACTGATTTAATTTTAAAAACATTTGATATTTTTTTCTCTGAATACAACAATTTTTATCTAGATGTAATCGGTCTATCTGAAAGTTGTGTTCACCAATTGAAAATTAAATTAAGACTTAAAAATGAGATAAATTTCATATTTCATTCACATATTTCAAGAAAGCAATTGGTGTATATTTATGAAAATTCAATTGCCTTAGTGTACCCTAGTTTGTATGAAGGATTTGGTGTTCCGATTGTTGAGGCTTTTAAAACAAATACGCCAGTTATTACTTCTAATGTTTCATCCTTACCTGAAATTGCTGGGGAGGCAGGGATTTTTGTTAATCCCTATTCAAAAAGTGATTTATTAAAGGCTCTTCATTTTATTATCATAAGGGAAAATTTCGATCAATACTGCTTGAAATCTAAAGAAAGAGCATTTGACTTTGATTGGGAATTATTTTCCAAACAAACTTTAGCAATATACTATGAAGAAGTATAAAGTCTTAATAGCAACACCCTTTTTGTCTGATAAGCCAATCAGGGGTTATGAAGCAATTGCCTTAGCCATACTTAATGATATTGTAGAAGGTGGCCACCAAGTTGATTTAATATCTTTTTGTTCAGATGGAGATAGGATGTTTAATTCAAATTTATTTGAAAAGCGAATTAACAAATTAATGCTTATTAACATCAGTAAATTTCAAAGAGTTTTTAATTTATTTAAAAGTTTATTTTCTGGCGATTCTATTCAGATTTCCTATTTTAAGGGTAGTTTATCCGCTGAGAGGAATATTTGTAATTATATTCGCTCTGAAGAATATGATCTTATGTTTTCTCTTACAATAAGGACGGCAAGATTTTTAATCGGTCATAATTTAGACGCTTACAAAGTTGTACATCTTATTGATCCACATATTATAAATTATACTAAATCAATTGAATGGGAGAATAGTTTTATGAAACTAATCTATAAATATGATTATTCAAAATTGTATAAATTTGAAAAAAAAGTACTCCAAGATTTTCATTTACGTACATTAATCTCCGATGAGGATATTAATGATATGTCTCTGATTTATGGCTTAAACTTTGAAAAACTGAGCTATGGATCAAGCAAAGAGTTTAGAAACCGCAATTTTTTAGATTTTAACAAAAGAGATAAAGATATGTTAGTTATTACTGGGAATATGTCTTACAAACCTAATGTCGTAGGTATTGAATGGTTTTGTACTTCTGTTTTTCCTTTATTACTTGAACATTATCCATCGATTAAGTTATATCTAATAGGGTCCAATCCTTCGAAACGACTGAAAAAATTAGAAAATGAGAATATAATTATCACAGGCTTTGTAGAAAATTTGACTCATTTTTTATCAAAATCATTTGCTAGTATATGCCCAGTTAAGCATAGAATCGGAGTGCAAACAAAAATTCTTGAAGCATTTTCACAACAACTACCAGTTATTTCTACCTCTAATTCAAATTCGGGGATCAATGCTTTAAATTTTAAAGAAATTTTGATAGCAGATGATCCTGAGGAATTCTTATTTCAATATCAATACTTATTAGAGCAAAGTAATTGGGAAAGAATAGCAAAAAATTCTTATAATATATTTGAAAATAGGTTCAATTTAAGGCTTAATGTACACAATAGTAATTTAGAAATATTTGATAGAATTGAAGCGAGAGAAGTATGTTGAAAAAAATTTTGCTCACAGGCTCATCTGGTTTCTTAGGTTCAGCAATTTTAGCTGAGCTAAATTTTGAATTTGATGTAATAACTTTATCGCGAAGTGATTGTAATATTAATGTAGATTTGGGATTAGAAGTACCGAAATTTCAAGATTCATTTTACTCGGTTGTACATGCTGCCGGGAAAGCGCATTTTGCCCCCAATGGCTCAGTATATGAATTCCATGAGGTTAATGTCAACGGAACGGCTAATTTATTAAAGGGTCTTGAAGATTCATATGTGCCTAAGAGATTTGTGTTAATTAGCTCGGTTGCGGTTTATGGAATACAAGAGGGGGATTTTATAGGAGAAGAATTTCCATTGAATGCTAGTGACCCTTATGGTTTGAGTAAAATAGAAGCTGAAAATCTAGTTTTAGAATGGTGTCAAAAACATGATGTAAAACTTACGGTTTTCCGTCTTCCGCTGGTAGTTGGAAATAATCCTCCAGGAAATCTTGGAGAATTAATCAAAAGTATTAAAAAAGGTTTCTATTTTAACATTGGATCAGGGAAAGCTAGAAAAAGTATGGTATTAGTTGAAGATGTTGCGAAAGTTATCGTAAATGCTTCTGAAGTTGGTGGTATTTATAATTTAACTGATGGCTATCATCCAACTATTGCGGAATTTTCTTCACATATTTCATTTCAACTTGGTAAGGGTAGACCCAGAAATATGCCTTTATGGTTTGCCAAGATTGTTGCAAAATTTGGAGACATATTAACTAGCAAATTTCCCCTAAATACGAATAATCTAAGTAAAATTACCTCAAATCTCACTTTTGACGATCATAAAGCTAGAAATTCTTTTAATTGGAGTCCCAAACCTGTTATTCATTGGTTTAAAATTGATTTGTAATTTTATTTGTTAACAAGATAACTTAGATTTTTTACTTTCAATTTTATGCCCTCTCCATTTTGATAAAAAATTTAGATCATTTAGTATTAATATATTAACCGCTCAATTTCCTTCTTTTACTATTAAGGCAAAATACATTTTTTGATAATTTTCCTGTCATAAATTTTGAAAAATTGTAAAGCTATTTCAGGATAAGACACCGAATTTAAGTGGTCGGATTGAGCGAATTTTCCATATTAGCACAGTTTTAATTTGTTTTAATATTACAAAATATTTTGTACTAAATGATACGTTTTTTTGACATAGTTTTTTCTTTTTTTGGTTTGCTTTTCTTAAGCCCCTTAATCCTTTTATTGTTGATTATAGGCGTGTTTGATACAGGATTACCGCTCTTCCGACAAGAACGTGTTGGTATGATTCAAAAACCGTTTCAATTATTGAAGTTTCGATCGATGCATGTGAATACCCAAGCAGTGGCAACGCATTTGGTTCAGGTAAGTGCCATTACTAAGTGGGGTTCTTTTCTGCGCAAATCAAAGTTGGATGAACTCCCACAGTTATTTAACGTGCTGATGGGTGACATGAGTTTTGTGGGACCACGTCCAAATCTATTCAATCAATTAGAATTAATTGAAGAACGCTCGAAGAGAGGTGTGTATACGATTCGTCCCGGTATTACAGGACTGGCACAGATACACAAGATAGATATGTCCACCCCACAACTCTTGGCAGAAACTGACGCCAAGATGATTGACCATCTTAACGTGTGGTATTACTTCAAATACATCTTTCTTACCGTATTCGGTAAAGGGTTTGGGGATAGGGTAAGGCGTTAGTTTGAGAACGCCACTTTGAGCTACTCTTGGATGGTCTGGTACTCCGAAATGTACCCCAACCACTCGTTCGACTCCCCAGAAAGGCGTATAAGGGCCTCCACTTGATTTAGTTCGAGGCTGCTTGCCTCTGCGATAAAGATCTGCGCGTGGTGCGTGGGCTTGGTCGTTTCGCCGTCGGCCAGGAGTTCTTCGTAGAGCTTTTCGCCCGGGCGAAGTCCAGTTTCGACAATCTGAATGTCTTTGCCGGGTTGCAATCCACTTAGTTTAATGACGTTGAGGGCAAGATCATAGATCTTGACGGGCTCACCCATGTCAAAGACATAAAGCTCTCCGCCCTGGCCCATATGGCCCGCTTC
>JACCDK010528450.1_pt1 | contig 10920 bp, 11 predicted proteins | sample 7445871 | NCBI WGS metagenome assembly JACCDK01 (sample SAMN15323436, study PRJNA562643) | freshwater metagenome | isolation source: river surface water | place: USA:Blue River Watershed | collected 2017-08-15
CTGCACGGGCCTTGATGGCGGGCACCAAAGTTCGTTCGGCCAAGCACTCGAGAGCTACAGCATCGACTTGACCTGAAGCAGCCAAAGCCACTGCTGGATCGACACGATCGCCTGCAAAACCAGCGCCTGAACCGATCCGGTAAAAAGACTTCGATGAATTATTCATGAATGAATATTAGAAATTTAGCAATCAGAATTGACAATCAAATCAGGGTCCATCAATCGGACTCGGTTGTCAATGTAATAGCCTCCATACTCGGTGTACTTCAGCACGCCACAGCCGCACTTTGTGCAGGCAAACACATCGCAGCGGTTATAGGGAAAATATTCTGGTGCAATGGGCGCTTGGGGCGAGTCATAGCGGGTTCCACCAGGGTGGAACTCTTCAAAGCTAGGCTCAGTTTGACCTTCAAGCAAGGGGGCTCGAAGAGTGCCTTTGCGCAACATTTGTGAGGCTGGCCAGCGATCGTCGCTGACGCTCTCCCAGCCTTGACACTGCTTTAAGGCACAGGCGCATTGCGATGGTTTTGATTGACTCAGCTCTTTCAATGCGCCTGGCGACAAGAAGTCAGACTCTGGTTTTTCCATATTCAGGGCTGCATCTGCCGGTAAGCGTTACTTTTCAATTGAACGGACAACTCGTCCGCATATTGACGCAACAAATCGATTTGCACTTTAGGTGGCGGATCTGGAATTTCTTGAATGGAACCCACGATGCCAATGGCACCAGCTAATACATTGTCGTCTCTGAAAATGGGTACGGCGATGGTGTTGATCCCCAGCAGCATTTCACTGGCAGCGTAATCGTAAAAACGTTTGCGAATCAGTGGCAACCGATCCAATACTGTTTGCGGATCAATGAGCGATTGATCGGTTTCTGCAACCAATGATTCCGCCAAAATAGCTTGTTGAGTTGCATCAGGTGCATAGGCCAGCATCAGTCGTCCAAAAGCAGAACAATGGGGCAAGGGTCTGTTGCCTGGCTTCACCGAGATGCAAATACGCGCATAGATATTGTCTGAGGTGGCAATCACCATGGGCTGGTCATTGATGGGGATGGCCAAAACAGCCGTCTGCCGCAATTCATCGCGCAGCTTGACCAAATAAGGCTCGGCACGGTAGCGCAAATCGAATTGAGCACCCGCCGCCTCCCCCAGTTGAAACAAGCGCCAGCCCAAGCGATATCTCTCAGTGGAATGTTCCTGCTCCACCATGCCCATCTCTTTGAGAGTGGCCAAGTGTCTGTGAATTCGGGGCTTGGTTTCCCCCATCAAATCGGCCAACTCCGTGATACGCATGGCTCTTCTGGCCAATGCCATCTCATTGAGCAAACGCATGGCTACTTTGACTGCCTCAACCGAATTGGTCTTTCGACCATCGTCAGCGGACTTGGCCAGCGGCACGGCCTTGCTGAGGACATTTTGGGCGTTTTTGGCCTTGCTAGAGGGAAGCTTCACAGATTGATTGGGCATGCTTTTGTCTCATTCTGGCCTATATTGTGACGCCTATGATAGGTCTATCAGGCGAAATAAAATTACGCCTAGCGTAAAAATATGATCTAATGAAACCGATCCAAGGCTGAATTAACACGGACAAAGCCCTCAAGAATGATTGTTTTTGATCTGCTCACAGGATTTTTAGGAAGTGGCAAAACCACCCTCCTCAATGCATTCCTTCGACTCGAAGCAGGCCAAGACACGGCAGTCATCGTCAATGAGTTTGGCGCCATTGGGTTGGACCAACTCCAGTACCAAGAACTGTCCGAAGATGTCTATTTGTTAGACAACGGTTGCTTGTGCTGTACGGTCACGCACTCATTGCGTGAAACCCTCTTAGAAATCAAGGACCTGACCCATCGCATGGGACGTCCGCCCTTGCGACGCGTCGTGATTGAGACCACCGGCTTGGCCGATCCCCTGCCCGTGATGCACGCCTTACTGGGTGACAAATCGCTCATGCAGCACTATCGACTGGGTCAAGTCATTACCACCGTGGATGCCGTACAGGGCTTGCATCAATTGCAAAAGCACCTTGAATCTCGCAAACAAGTCAGCGTGGCAGAACACTTGGTTGTGACCAAGACTGACATGGCACAAACTTCAGACTTATTGGCTCTGAAACAAAAGTTGCTGCAACTCAACCCCCATGCGCAGATGACAGAGTCGGCTTCGGGGCAGGCAGCAGGCGCTATTTTCACGAGCGATGTTCACAGCAATACATTCAAGTTGTTGCCACCCGCGTTGAAAGAAAAAGCTGCCGGTGCCTCACACGTTGGTGACATCGGCAGTTGGAGCGTATTTACAGACATCCAACCTACTTGGGTGGGCATTTCAGCATGGTGGTATTTACTAACGCTGAAGTTTGGCAATCAATTGCTCAGGTGCAAAGGTTTGTTGGCAGTGAACGATGCCAAGCCCTTTGTATTGATTCAAGGCGTTGGCAAAGTTTTTCACTCACCCACTTTTTTGCAAACTTGGCCCGACACTGATTCGCGTGGCCGCATTGTTTGCATTGGACAAGATCTTGATCCTGCATGGCTGCAAGCCAGCCTCAAAGCCTTGACGCTGACTGAAGCGTCTTGCAGACCTCGTAATCTTGAAGAATTGAACCAATGTTTTTAAACGAATGTTATTGAAAAAGAGACACGCATGAACTCCCCTGAATTTGTCCTGCGCGGCGGAACCTTGGTCGATGCCAGCACAGACGGTACGCCCCTAGATTTACTCATTCGAGACGGCAAGATTGCGGCGCACTTATCTCCGGGAACCCCAGTCGATACCTCTATTCCGGTTCAATCTGCCAAAGGATTGCACATTTTCCCAGGCCTCATTGATGCGCACATGCACTTTGGTTTTGGGGAGAAGATCACAGAATACGAAACAGAAACCATCTATGCAGCACAGGGCGGCTTTACTTCAGTGCTGGGGTATTTTCTTAACAATGAAGCCTATGCCGATGTTTACAAGCGTGAGCAAGAATACGCACGCACTCGTGCTTACATTGACTATGCATTTCACTTCAGTACAGCCAACGAAGAGCACATTCAAGAGTTGGCAGATTACGTCAAGACGTATGGTGTCACTTCGTTCAAATACTTCATGAATTTCAAGGGTGAAGAGGGCCGTTACTTAGGCCTTGATGGCACCGACGACGGTTATTTGTTTGACCTCTTAAGTAAAGCCGCCAGCATTGGTGACGTCAAAGTGGTTTGCCATACTGAAAACATTGAAGTGGTAAATCGAATTCGCTCGCGCATTCAAGCCAGCGGTGGCTCCACACTCAAAGATTGGTCTCACGCCAAACCTGCATTCACTGAAGCCGAAACATGCGTGCGTGCCATGTACTTTGCAGAGCACTTGGGTGCGCAAATTTACATTCCACACATCAGTACGCGCATGGCTTTGGATGAGGTACGCAAATGGCGCACGCGTTACGACAAAGTTTTTGTTGAAACTTGCCCGCACTACCTAACACACACTGAAGACTCCGACCTGTTGGGCATGGGCAAAGCCAACCCGCCATTTAGAAGTGCAGACGACGTGGCCGCCATGTGGGAAGGCTTGCAAGATGGCAGCATTGATGTGGTGGCCTCAGACCATTGCCCTCGCAAACGCGCAACCAAGGAAAAGCCATTGTGGCTGGCATCGCAAGGTTTTCCGGGCACTGCCACCATTTTGCCCGTGTTGTTGCATGAGGGTTATCACAAAGGACGCTTAAGTTTGCGCCGAATTGCTGAAGTACTTACCAAGGCTCCCGCACAAATCTTTAACGTCGCACCGCGCAAAGGGAGCTTGGCCATTGGCGCAGATGCCGACATTACCTTAGTCGATCTCAACCTGAGTCGTGTTGTCAATCCAGCCGAGTTGGGCTCCTACTCTGACTACAGCTTGTATGAAGGTCAGAACCTCAAAGGTTGGCCTGTTCAAACCATTGTCCGCGGAAACACCGTCATGGCAAATGGCAAGATTTTGGGGCAACCCGGTTTTGGCAATTACATCTTCCGCTCATTGACTGAGCCCAAAGAAGGAGCACATTCATGAAACCATGGCACAACATCATCAGCGAAGAAGAACAGCGCGCCTATCGCGCAGCAGGTTTTGGGCGCCCCACAGGCATTGGCAAACGTCCCGCCTTATTGATCATTGATGTCCAGTACCGAACCACGGGCACCACACCCCTGCCATTTTTTGAAGCTATCAAAGAGTTCCCAACCAGTTGTGGTGAAGTCGCTTGGAAAGCGGTTGGCAATATTAAATTGTTAGCAGACGAATTTCGCAAGCGCGGCTGGCCTGTTTTATACCCTCACGTTGCACCCAAGGTGCAAAACGAAGGCGGCCGTTTGGCTGACAAAGTACCCGCCATCATGAATATTCCAGCCAATGGATATCAATTTGTCAAAGACATTGAGCCTCAAGCGGGCGACGTCCTTTTGCCCAAAAAACATCCCAGTGCATTTTTTGCCACGGCACTCACCAGCCACCTCATTGACCTACAAGCCGACACATTGATTGTGACGGGATGCAGCACCAGTGGCTGTGTTCGCTCAAGCGTAGTTGATGCGTTCTCATTGAACTTCAAAGTCTTGGTGCCTGAAGACGCGGTCTATGACCGGAGCCATGTTTCACACGCAGTTAATTTATTTGACATGTCAGAAAAATATGCTGATGTGGCGCCCACACACGAGGTTCTAGAAACCTTGCGAAAAATTTGAGTCAGTTGTTAAGTGTTCCCTAAAGTCGGTCCGAAGGGGCCATTGTTTGTAGTACCAACCAGGAGAGAAAATGAAACTTTCAAATCGTCGTCGAATGTTGGCGCTTTCAGCGCTAATCGTGAGTAGCACAGCCTTTACAAGTGCTGCGTTAGCGCAAAGCAAGCAGACTCTCAAGTTTGGTCTTGCGATGCCCCTGTCTGGCTCACAAGCGCTTTATGGCGCAGACCAGGTCAAGGCAGCGCAATGGGCAGTTGCTGACATCAACGCCAAAGGTGGCGTGAACGGTAAGCAACTCGAAATGATTGTGCTTGACACACAAGCCGACCCCCAACTGGGCATCAATGCGGTCAATCGCTTGGCCAGTGTTGACAAAGTGCCAGTGTTCATCACCGCATGGAGTTCGGTCGTGAAAGCTGTAGCACCCATTGCCAATCGAGAAAAAATACTGGAACTCAGTGTGGGTGCCAACTCACCCGATATTGCCAAACTGGGCGATTATGTTTACACCACATTCCCATTGGCTGAAGTGGACGTCAGTGGTTTGGCCAGATACACCTACACCTCGCTGGGTAAGAAAACGGCTGCTGTGATGTACATCAACAATGACAGCGGCGTTGAAGGTGCAGCCATTTACAAGAGCGTGTTTGAAAAAGCTGGTGGCAAAGTGGTGGCATATGAAGCCTATGACACCAAAGCCACCGAATTCACAGGTGCATTGCTGAAAGTGAAAGCGTCCAATCCAGACATGATCCACATTCAAGGTCTGGTGTCTGATTTGCCACAAGTCATTGCGCAAATGCGACAGTTGGGTCTGCAGCAACGTGTCTCCACTTACTCTGCAGGCTACAACCCTAAAGTGATCGAGCAACTGGGTGCAGCCGCTGAAGGTTTGATCGTGACCTCATTGGCACCAGGGCCATCTGATAACCCCAACGTCACACCTTTCGTCAACCGTTGGAAAGAAACTGAAAAGCGCGTGCCCAATGGCTTGCCCTACACACAGTACTTGTATGACGGCCCTTACTTGGTCGCTGAACTCTACAAATGGATTGAGAAAAACAAGCTGCCAGCGACAGGCGAAAACATGCGCAAGGCTTTGATCACTGCCAAAACCTTTGATCTGCCCATGACAGGCGGTTTGACGGTCGGCGAAGACCACCGTGTGAACAAGCCAGTTTACCTATTGACTGTCGACAAAGGCCAGTTCGTGCCTTTAGCGACCATCAAGTAACGCGTCATTGAATCGGTCACGACTGATGTCAGTCGTGACCATTTCATCTCTCAAAGGATTGGTGTGATTGATTTTTCTATTCTGCTGCAGATCGTTTGGACAGGTTTTGCTGCTTCCACCTATGCCATCTTATTTGCGGTGGCGTTCTCTCTGGTGGTCAAAGTTGTCAAGGTCTGGAACTTTGCGCAAGCTGGGATGATGGCGCTGTCTTTTTATGTCATGTATGCAGCGCACAACAAATTTGGCGTTGCCATCCTGCCCTCTGTAGGCATAGGACTTGTTGTCACCATTGCTGCCAATGTATTCATGGACAGGTATGGCCTGCAAATCCTGCGAAATAGAAATTCACCTAGCCTGACTTTTTTCATTTTCACCCTTGTGGTGTCAGAATTTTTAGCTTATTTGTTGGCCATGATTTTTGGCACAGAACCCGTCGCACTTAAACCCAACATCATGTCGGGCGTGAACATTGTTCATGGTATTGTGATCAGCAATTGGGACATTGAAGCGGTGTGCGTCACATTCGTTTTGTTAACTGCGCTTTACTTCTTCATGACGCGTACGCACGACGGCCAGTTTATGGCAGCGGTATCTGACAATCCTGAACTGTCTAAGCTGTATGGCATTAACGTAACGCGAGCTTACGTCCTCACCTTTGTCATTACGGGCGTGCTCATTACCGCGGGCATGTATTTATTTGGAACAAGGGCATCCATGATTCCCAATACCCCATTGCAAATGATGCTTTTTGCAGTCATTGCCACACTTTTGGGGGGCATGGGAAAAATTTTTGGTGCGGCTGTTGCGGCCGTTGGCCTTTCACTGATTCAAGGTTTGAGTATTTTTGTTATTCCTTCCCAATGGCAAGGTCTCATCCTCTACGTATTTCTTTTCATCACCATTTTGTTTTTCCCACAAGGGGTCAGTTTGCAAAAATTTAAGCAACTGATCAGCATGTCGAAAAAACAATAAGCCGCTCATTAAAGGTATCTGAACATGGAGTATTTCATCTCTCTGGCGGTTTTGGTAGGCATCTACGTCACCCTCAGTTCTAGCTTCAACCTCATCATTGGCTTTGGTGGGTTGGTGAGCATTGCACATCCCATCTTCTTTGCATTGGGTGCTTACACCACTGGCCTGCTGGCAATTCATTTTCAAACGCATCCTTTGCTTGCCGTATTGGCAGGTGGTGGCGTTGCCTTCTTGTCCTCCATGATGTTGTCCTTGCCATCACTTCGAATTTCAGGCGACTATCTGATGATCACCAGCATTGGCTTCCAATTGGGCCTGCTTGAAGTGATCAAACACTTGAGCGTGACGGGGGGTGCAAGCGGTTTGGGCAATATTCCCAATATCGTTGAAGGTTCTTCGCGGAGTACTTTATTTGCACTTGTTTCTTGTGCCCTTGGTGCAGTCGTCGTTTTGGCAATTCGGTGGCTTCTCAATGGGCCCTATGGCCGTGCCATTGCCGCCATGCGCGATGACGAATTAGCTTTCTCAGCCCTAGGTCGCAACGCCATGATGATCAAGCTCAGCTTGTTTGCCATTGGCTCTGGCTTTGCGGGCATTGCAGGTGGCATTTATGCCTATTACTACCAATACATCAGCCCTGATCAATTTGAAATTTTGCAATCCGCCATGTTGCTGACCATGGTGGTGGTGGGCGGTATGGGGTCTCAGTTGGGTCCGGTTGTGGGTACGATATTGTTACTTTTATTACCGCAAGCCATTAGCTTCTTAAATTTACCACCCAGTGTGATGGCGCCACTCCAGGGCGTTATCTACACAACGCTGGTCATTGTCTTTTTATTCTGGCGACCTCAAGGTTTGATTGCCCCCAGCCAACGCCAATCTGCAAAGGAGGCGTGACATGAGTACCCTAATTTCACTCAAAGATGTTTGCAAAAGCTTTGGTGGCATTGTGGTGGCCGATCACATTTCCATTGACATTCAACGCGGCGAAATCTTGGGTTTGATTGGACCCAATGGCGCCGGCAAAACCTCGCTGTTCAATTTAATTTCAGGCGTCTATCCGGCAGACTCTGGCAGTATTTTTGTATCGGGCCAGTCATTAGACGGATTAAATCTCCACCAACGAGCACGCCTTGGTGTGGCGCGAACTTGGCAACACATGCGCTTGTTCGCCAGCATGAGTGTTTTAGACAACATGTTGGTGGCGCCGCGCGATTATCCCGGTGAAAAAATCAGCAACATTCTGTTCAGATCCAAACAAACAGCAGCAGCCAACGTCGCTATGCATGATCGGGCTATGGGTATTTTGAAGCGCATGAACCTGCAGGCCATTGCTGACAGCAATGTGAACGACATCACATTTGGTCAGCAAAAGTTGGTAGGCCTAGCCCGCGCTTTGATGAACGACGGCGAGTGCCTATTGCTGGATGAACCCATGGCAGGCGTTGAGGGAAATGCCTACGAAACCATGAAAAGCATCGTTCGGGAAGAGGCTGCTTCGGGTCGTGCTGTTTGCGTGGTGGAACACAACGTGTCCTTCATCAAGGACCTGTGTAACACCGCTGTATTTATGGCCAGCGGCAAAATTCTTGAGCGCGGCAGTGTTGATTCACTGTTAGCCAGTCAAACTTTGGCAGATTTGTATTTCGGCGCGTAAGCGACGATCAACCAGAAGGAGAGGCCCAAGTGCTTCAAGTCGATCACGTCAACGCTTATTACGGAAAACTTCAAGTCTTGCATGATTTGTCACTGACCATTCAAGATGGAGAGCGCGTCGGTATTTTTGGCCACAACGGTGCAGGCAAGACCACCCTGCTTAAATGCATGGTGGGGGACCTTGCCCAAGTTGAAGGTCAAATTCAATACCAAAACCAAGCCATTTTGAAGGGACAAGTTCATTTGAATGTTCGCCACGGCATAGGCTTTGTACCCCAAGGTCACAATGTTTTTAGAGAACTTTCAGTCGAACAAAATCTTCGGATTGCAGGTTTACTTCACGATCCCGCCTATGCCCAAACAGTTTGCGAAATTTTTCCCATTCTGAAAGAACGCAAGACACAAATCGCTGGGTCCTTGAGTGGCGGCCAACAACAAATGCTAGCTTTGGGCATGTCACTCATGACTCGCCCACGACTCTTGCTTTTGGACGAGCCCACTACAGGTTTAGCCCCCATCATTGTGAAAGATGTACTTGCATCGATAAGGGACATCAATGAAAAGGAAGGCACCACCGTCCTAGTTGTTGAGCAGAATGTTCAAGCCACTTTGAAGCAAGTCAATCGCGCCATTGTTCTCAAATCGGGGCGCGTTATTTTTGATGGCGCCAGCAAACAGCTGCTGGAAGAAAAAAGCCTTTGGCATTTGTTTTAAATATATGACCCAGCTTACATTGCGTGACGCAGCCGGATTCGGCGTGCAAAAACTGATTGAATGGGCAACTCAGCAAGAGCTGGACAACATTCCGACTGAAGTTCGACAGCAAACTGTCATGATCATTGGTGACGACTTAGCCGCCATGCTTTCTGCTGAAACAGAGCCGCAAGTCATCGCTTCGCAGGCCATGCAAATTTCCCGTGGCCCTGCGGGTGAAGCCAGTATCATTCGCACTGATCGCGCCAAATTAGCACCCTTGCAAGCGGCTTTGGCCAATGCGTTGGCCGCCAGTTGGAACGAACTCGACGAAGGTTATCGCAAAGCAGTTTGTCATGCTGGTCTCTACACCTTGCCTATTTTGCTGGCCATTGCCGAATCTGAAAAAATTGCAATCCGCGAAGTTTTGCGGGCTAGCACTTTGTCTTATGAAGTAACCGCTCGGTTTGCCCGCACTTGGAAATTCAGCGCACTCACCATTCACCCCCATGCTCTGTTTAATGCTGTCGGTGCTGCCGCTGCTGTGGGTTTCTTGCGCCGACTTCCTGCACCGCAAATGCAAGATGCTATTTGCAATGCCAGCACACTAGGTGTTGTCGGCCCTTACAACCAAGCGATCAGGGGCTCATTGATTCGCAATGCATGGGCTGCTGCTGGTATTTTCAATGGTCTTCAGGCCATTGATTGGGCACAGGCTGGAGTCACCAGCTTGCCAGCTACACCTCACGATGTGTATCACGAAACATTGCACAGTGAAGCACACATTGAAGAACTCACCAAAGACCTGGGTACGGATTGGGCTGTGAGTTCGGGCTATCACAAAATTAATGCTTGCTGCCAATACGCACACTCGTCCATTGAAGCCATGCGCCAAATTTTGGACCAACATCCTGATCTACAAGGCGGTCAAGAGGTCAGTCAAATTGAACTTCAAACGCATCGCCTTGGCATGACCTTGACTGATACGCAACCAGTCACCACCCTGGGCGCAAAATTCTCTATGCCTCATGCACTTGCGGCTTCCCTTGTCTATGGTCATGGTGGCGCTGAAGCCTTCAGCACGCAGTCAATGAAAGATGACCGCGTCGCCAAAATGCGTCAAAAGGTGGCCATGCGCTTGGTCGATGAAGAATTACCATGGCCCTACGATAGACCCGCTTTTGTTACGCTGGTCACCACAGATGGACAGCGCTTCAGCGCCAATTGCTTAAGTGCACGAGGCGGCCCAGATCGTCCTTTCACTGACGATGAGTTGTGGCAAAAAATTGAAGCACTTTCTGAAACCCCTGCCCCTGGCTTAACGCAAGCCATGCAAGCGCTACATTCATTGTGCGTCCAAAACAGCGACGACCAAGCCTGGTCTGAAACTTGGAATGCTGTTGTAGATCAAATGTTCCAACCCCGTGCTAATTCAGCCGCTTGAAAGATTGCAATGACTGCGCTTGACAACCCCGACATGGAAGTAGATGTTTTGATCATAGGCGCTGGTGGTTGCGGCTTAAGTGCCGCCATCGCCGCTCATGACGATGGCGCCACCGTAGCCATCGTAGAGAAGCGTGACAAACCTGGCGGCAATACTGCACTGAGTACGGGCTCGATTCCTGGTGCGGGCAGTCGATTTCAAAAAGCCGCCAAC
>JACCDK010468046.1_pt1 | contig 10919 bp, 10 predicted proteins | sample 7445871 | NCBI WGS metagenome assembly JACCDK01 (sample SAMN15323436, study PRJNA562643) | freshwater metagenome | isolation source: river surface water | place: USA:Blue River Watershed | collected 2017-08-15
AACAATAAAAATTATTGAAGCTACTGAATTTGATTTGTACGGAGAACCTGTTTAAGTTAATTTCTTTTTTTATATTTGATTCAGAATAAAACCATAAACTGCCGATTATGAAAAAGTTACTTTCAACTTTTAGTCTTGTTTTTTTACTATTTACTTGTAATACTGTTTTCGCACAATACGGAGGGTATGGTGGATACGGAGGTTATGGAGGAGGCTATGGGGGCTACGGGGGAAGAATGAGCCAAATGGGTGGCATGGGTGGTGGAATGAATCAACAACAAGAAAAGCCAAAAGAAATTCCTGTGGAAGTAACTGTTGGGAAAATCATGGAGCAATTAAAATCTGAATTACAACTTGACGCACTGCAAGAAATTGCTATTGCCAACATTTTAACTGGAAGTATTAAATCACAAGGAGCCATTATTAAACAAGAAATTAGTCAAGACGATAAGGTAAAAGAAATTCAAACTTTATCAGAGCTTACGGATTCTAAAATAAAGCAATTGTTAACCCAATCTCAAAAAGAGAAATACAAAGCCATGCAAGAGGACGCAAAAAATCCAAAGAAAATGAAGAAAAAAAAGAAAGATACTTCTGATTCTAATTAATCTTTTTATGCTGCATGAAAAACTACTTTTACGCAATTATTGCCCTTTTTATTTTAAATTCTTGCAAGACAAATCCCTACCGATTAAGTGATCGATCGTATAAAAAACAAATAAATGCATACCGAAAAAGTATTGGAAACGCCGATACAAAACCACTTGAAAACGGACAAACTCCTAAATGGATAAGTACTGTTAATTTCAACCTCCGCAAACCTAATTTTGTGATAATTCATCACACTGCTCAAGATTCTTTACAGCAAACATTGAAAACTTTTACACTTACAAAAACACAAGTAAGTGCACATTATGTGATGAGTGACGATGGGACTGTGATCCAAATGCTTAATGACTATTTGCGAGCTTGGCATGGCGGTAATGCCAGTTGGGGAAAAAACACTGATATTAATTCGGCTTCTATTGGCATTGAATTAGACAATAATGGATTCGAGCCTTTTTCTGAAGCGCAAATCAATAGTTTAGTTGCTTTATTAACTCGATTAAAAAAAGACTATAATATTCCAACTAATAATATAATTGCGCATTCCGATATAGCACCTTCAAGAAAAGCAGATCCAAGCGCATTTTTTCCATGGAAAAATCTAGCAGCATTAGGTTTTGGATTTTGGCCTGAGGACCAATTAGAAAAAGCCCCTGATTATTTTAATGTGGAACAAGCCTTGCGAATTATAGGTTATAATACTCAAAATCTTTCTTCAGCTATCAAAGCTTTCAAACTACATTATATTCAAACTGAAGTAGACGATACCCTTGACGAAAAGACCATCAATACGATCTATTCGATTTACAAAAAACAATAAAAAAACTGCTCTAATATTTATCATATCAGAACAGTCTCTTACTATTTAAAACACTTTGTTTCTAGGAAACAAATAACACAACTTTATTTTATTTAAAAACCGTACACCATTGCTACAGCAAATTGGGAAGCTGATTTTGTAGGGTTTCCATTAGATTTATAAAAACTATCTTCAGAAGCACTGTCCAATCTGATTTCAGGAATAAATGTCAATCCTCCTGATTTTAAATTAGCTGACAATGTAAATGCTGATACAGAAGTATCCAAGGTTTTAGATTTAAATGATTCCGCACGTAATCCTAAACCAAATGAATCTGAGATAGCAACTGAAGGGTACAATGCAATACCAGAATAACCAGAACCACTTTCAACTCCAGAAAAATCAGCTGCATTTAATCCTAATTTGAATTTTGGAGACACTTGATAAGCAGCGGTTAAATCAACGATAGTCCCACTTTCTGAACCTGTCAATAAATTGAAATACGCTGTTAAACCCTCAGCAGGAGTTAGAGTTAATTGCGCTCCAAAAGCATTCAATCCAAACTCAGGAGTCGCTTTATAAGTATTCCATTGGTCGTTAAACAATCCAACCATTAAACCAACTTTACTTGATACAGCATAATTAGCTTTTATCCCTGCATTTTGAAATGGCCCTGTTGTAAACAAATACGAAGTAGAATAATGGAAGTTAGCCAAAGGAGAAATCACCTCATAACCAATAAAAGTACCCATATATCCCGCAGTTAAACTCAATTTATCTGAAGCCGCATAGGTTGCATATAAATTTTGAATGTGGAAAGATTGTCCGTCTACATCTGGTATCGATTGACCAGCTCCTCTTGGACCAAAAGAAACTTCACCAACAAAGGATGTTTTTCCCGTTTTCTTTTTCAAAACCACATCTATCATTCCTAGTGAAACCGAATTATGGTCAGTAGCAAAACTAGTTGGAATATTAGCAGTTTTAGCAAAATCATATTTCCAGTATGCATCAGCAGATCCTGAAATTTCTAATGGAGTGTCTTGTGCAAATGCAAATGTACTTGTTAGTACTACAGCTAAAGTGGCAATTACTTTTTTCATGTTTAATCGTTTTAATTTATTTTTTTAATTACTTAAGAAATAAAAAATATTTACTCAGAACTACTGAACTATTTCTCTTTCCTGAAGCAAAATTATCAACTTTTATTAACGAAAAATGAAAAATGATACATTTTATTCAATGAAATAGTCATTTTTATGGAATTCAAAATAAAATTCACAATAAATAACGATATGCAATTCAAAAAAGGAATAATTTAGAGGATTGATAATTGAAAATTACATAGTACCCATAAAAATTATGGGGTAAATAAAATTTCATGTTAAAAATAGAAGTATTAAGACGTATTTTGTAAATAAAATTAATTTATACCCCCCTAAATTTATAGGGTAAAATTAAAATATATATTTAAAATAAAAAAAACACCTTAATAGAGGTGGGTTTATACTACATAATCCTAAATTGAGAAAATAAACTACAGAACTAATAATCCAAATTCCTTCAATGTAGTTATCGGTTTTGAAAACCAGAATAACTCAAAATCTTCCAATTCGTTTTCATAATCAGCTTTTAGTTCTTGAAATTGCTTTGTTTTTGAATTAGAATAAGAAATTATATCTAAAATAGTAACTAGCCATTCCCCTTCCCTTTGGCTTAGCTGAATCTCGAAAGTTTCTTTTTTATCAAAAAATGTCAAACGCATCATATCCCACGAAGTACCTTTTTTAGTTTTGGTAAAACGGTTAACCGATGGTTTCCCTCCCAACCAAATTACTTTAGCATTGGGTTTAACACTAAAATTAGTTTCTTCTTCTAAAGCTTCATAAATAAAATCAGGTCGGATAGTGGTTTTAGGAATAGTAAAATCAAACCAATCCTGCAAATCATAATCCAAGCAAATTCCGTGCATGAAATTATATAATGATTTTTTTAAGCCGAAACTAAATTGGTCGTGATCAATTCCTGTAGTATCAGTATAAGTTAGGTCGTTATTAGCAAAAGTGCCAATAATATCTGAGTCTTTCACCACCCCAAATTTCTCAGGGTACATCCCCACAGGACTGTGTGCTGTCATTGCAAATTGATGCCAGAAGCCCGATTGCAGCACCCCAGCCTCAAACAATTGACGCACCATTTCCAAACTATCCACCGTCTCTTGAACAGTTTGTGTTGGATAAGCGTACATTAAATAGGCATTAACCATGACTCCAGCTTCCGTAAAATTGCGCGTTACTTTAGCCACTTGTTCGACCGTAACTCCCTTATCAATCAATCGCAACAATCGATCAGAGGCAACCTCGAGTCCGCCAGAAACGGCGATACAACCGGATGCTTTAAGCAATTGACATAGGTCTTTAGTGAAACTTTTCTCAAAACGAATATTGGTCCACCAAGTCACCGCTAATTTTCGGCGTAGGATTTCCAAAGCCAATTCACGCATCAAGGCAGGTGGTGCCGCTTCGTCTACAAAATGAAATCCCGTTTCGCCAGTTTGCGCTATCATTTCTTCCATTCGATCGCATAGAATTCCAGCAGCGATTGGTTCGTATACCTTAATATAATCTAATGATATATCGCAAAAAGTACATTTTCCCCAATAACAACCATGCGCCATGGTCAATTTATTCCAACGCCCATCACTCCACATGCGATGCATTGGATTGACAATTTCGATAACAGAAATATATTGATCTAAAAGTAAATCTGAATAATCCGGCGTGCCTACTTGTGCTTGTTTGTAATCGTGTCGTAGGGTGTTATTTTTATATACCACTTTACCATTTTCCAACAAAAAGGTACGTTTGAATTCGGCAAACGATCCAGATTCAATATTTTCAATTATCAATTCAAGCGGCAATTCGCCATCATCCAAACTAATAAAATCAAAAAACTCAAAAACTCGTTCATCAGAAAGCGAACGTAATTCTGTATTAGCAAATCCGCCACCCATCAAAATCTTGATTTCTGGATAGTGTTTTTTCAACCATTGGGCCGAACGAAAAGCAGCATACAAATTGCCCGGAAAAGGAACTGAAATTAAAAATGCAGTAGGTTGAATCGTTTCTATTTTTACTTTCAGAATGGAAAGCAATAATGTATCGATATAGGTTGGCTGTTGTTGTAAGGCTGTATATAATTCATCAAACGAATTGGCAGATCGCCCTAAACGTTCTGCATAGCGACTGAAACCAAAATTAGGATCAATACATTCTACAATAAAGTCTGAAATGTCTTCCAGATACAATGTAGCTAAATGCTTGGCTTTATCTTGGGTTCCCATGGTGCCAAAAGCCCAATCCAATTCTTCTAACTGCGCAAATCGAGACGCTTCGGGTAGAAAATCTTCTTGGCAAATTTGGAGTGCCAAAGTTGGGTTCTTCCCTTGCAAAAAGGCGATAACCGAATCAATGGTTTTGACATACTCGTCTTGAAGCGCAAAGATACGTCGTGCATTTTCAGACCAAGTTTCAATTTGAGATGCGACTCTTGCAGCTTCAAATAAATCACCTAACCCTTTTTTGGAAAATAAAGCTAAAATAACTTCTATTCCAAGATCGGCTTGAACCGAATCTATATTTTTGGTGTTCAAAAATCCTTTGATATAAGCCGTTGCCGGATATGGCGTATTCAGCTGAGTAAATGGCGGCGTAACTAGAAATAGTTTTGTTTTCAAAAGGATTGTTTTGGTGAACAAATATCGTTCAATAAAATACGATTACATTAAAATTGATGCTCTTTTTTGCTGATGACCAACAATGAAATTACCGAAATAACTGCTGCTACAGAAAGATAATACCCAACGAAAGCTAAACCATAGTTGGTAGCAATCCATATCGCAATCATTGGGGCAAATGCGGCTCCAATAATTCCCGCTAAGTTAAAAGTCAATGACGCTCCTGAATAACGAACGGTTGTTGGGAACAATTCGGAAAGAAAAGTACCAATTGGCCCATAGGTAAATCCCATCAATGACATCCCTAAACACAAAAAGAAAGTAACCAGTATTGTACTGCCTGAATTTAGAAATAAAGAAAAGAACAAACCAAAAAGAGCAATAGCAATAGAAGCATAGAGTAGCATTTTTCGGCGACCAATTTTATCTGCAATTACAGCTGATACAGGAATAAAACCTGCGAAAAATAAAACGGAAAACAATTGCATTAATAAGGCTTCTTTATTGGAAAAATGCAATTCTTTGGTGTTCCAATTCAGCATAAATACTGTCATCAAATAAAACACTACAAAAGTAGTAACTGCTGTAAATGTCCCGAAAAACAATTCTTTTCGGTAGGATTTTAAAAGGGTAATAAATGGGACTTTAACTTCTTCTTGCTCTTGTTTAGCATTTTCAAAAGCAACCGTTTCAGTAATTTTTAGACGAATATAAAACCCAACCAAAACTAATAATGAACTAGCGATAAATGGAATTCGCCAACCGTATTCTAAAAAATCTTGTGCATTCAAATAACTAGTCAATAGTAAAAAGGTGCCTCCAGAAAGCACTAAACCAATTGGCGCGCCTAATTGAGGAAACATGCCGTACCAAGCACGTTTGTGAGGGGGTGCATTTTCAATAGCCAATAACACCGCTCCTCCCCACTCGCCACCCAAACCTACACCTTGACCAAACCTACACAACATCAAAAGAATCGGTGCTGTAATTCCAATACTGGCATAACTAGGCAAAAAACCAATACAAACGGTTGAAATTCCCATAGTCAACAAAGCCACGACTAAAGTAGTTTTTCGTCCGACTTTATCTCCGTAATGCCCAAAAATAGCCGAACCTAAGGGACGTGCGAAAAAAGCAATTGAGAAAGTCGCTAAGGATTGTAATACCGATATAGTACTATCTGTACCTGGAAAAAACAATTGCGGGAAAACCAATACAGCTGCATTAGCATAAATATAAAAATCAAAAAACTCAATCGTTGTTCCTATTAAACTTCCAAAAAGGACATGGCGCAAAGAATTTTGTGGATGTAAAGTTGTGTTCATATATTTTAGTTTTTTGTCAAGTAGCAAACGAGCATAAAAATGCTACTATTTTTCGAAAGCCACAACTATTTAGTTCCAATATTTTTTTAGTATTTTTACTCCAAACAAAACCAATATGCCCACTGACTGTATACGCCATCAAAACTCAGGCTATTTTACTTCTTTAATCAAAGACTATTTGGATCAAAAATCCAGTCTGGATTCGTTATACAATCGGTTTCCAACCATAGCAAATTTTGAGGGACAAATTCTTGAAAAAGAAGCCAACTACAATCCCGAAAATCGAAAATTACTTGTAGCTGAATTACAAAAGCAATATCAAAACACTACTGTTTCTGATGCTACTCAAAATAATATTACAGCATTAGGACAATCCATTACTTTTACAATTACAACCGGACATCAGTTGAATTTATTCTCTGGACCCTTGTATTTTTTATACAAAATCATTTCTACCATTAATTTGGCTTCCGAACTAAAAGCGAAATACCCTCAATCGAATTTTGTTCCTGTTTATTGGATGGCTACGGAAGATCATGATTTTGAAGAAATCAATTATTTCAATTTCAAAGGAAAAAAATTTCGTTGGAACAAAGACAGCTCCGGACCTGTTGGCCGTTTGTCTACTGAAGGATTAGATGCTGTTTCTGAAGTCTTTGCTTTAGAATTAGGTTCAAGTACTAATGCTCAAAAAATTAAAGAGCTCTTTCAAAAATCGTATTTGGAGCATTCTAATTTGGCCGATGCCACACGCTTTTTAGCCAATGCACTTTTTAGTCATTATGGTTTAGTCATACTAGACGGAGATTCAGTTAACTTAAAACGTACTTTAATTCCCTATATTAAAGAGGAATTAACACATCAAACTTCGTACAAAGAAGTGAGTGCAACAATTGAAAAATTAAACGACTATTCCGTTCAGGTTAATCCTCGTGAAATCAATTTATTTTACATCGAAAATGATTTGCGTGAACGAATCATTCTAGAAAATGAAAGATATAAAGTCAATCATACTGATTTATCTTTTTCAAAAGAAGAGTTATTGCAATTAGTAGAAACGCATCCTGAAAAATTTAGTCCCAATGTAATTCTACGTCCATTGTACCAAGAAGTCGTATTGCCCAATTTATGTTACATTGGTGGAGCGGGAGAAATTGCTTATTGGTTAGAGCTCCAGTCTTTTTTCAATGCTTCAATGGTTAGTTTTCCAATACTGTTGGTTCGCAACTCAGTTGTTTTGGCAACTGAAAAACAAATCAAAAAAGCAGACGCACTTCAACTTTCTTGGACTGATTTGTTCAACAAACAAAAGGATTTGGTCAATCAAAAAACAAAAGCACTTTCCGAAATTAATTTGGATTTATCGGATGTAAAAGAGCAGTTAAAAAAACAATTCGAGGAATTATACAAGATTGCAAATAAAACCGATTCTTCCTTCATTGGCGCACTAAAAGCCCAAGAAATCAAACAGATTAAAGGAATTGAACACTTAGAAAAACGTTTACTCAAGGCGCAAAAACGAAAATTAGTCGACGTTTTAGAACGCATTATTCAATTGCAAAATGAATTATTCCCCAATCAAAGTCTTCAAGAACGTCAAAACAATTTCTCTGAATTCTATTTGGAAAATGGTGATGATTTGATTCCAACTTTAATCAAAAAGTTGCGACCATTGGAACAGTATTTTGAAGTAGTAATTGTTTAATTAAATTTACAATTAATCAACATTTCGTATGTTTTGTTATATAAATAACAAATAAAGCAGTATTTTTGAAATCCAAAATAATAATTACATAAAAAATGGCAACAAACAGAACTTTTACCATGATCAAACCTGATGCGGTTAAAAATGGTCATATTGGAAACATTTTAGCAATGATTACTAATGCAGGTTTTAAAATTGTTTCTTTAAAACTTACGCAATTAACCGTTGCTGATGCACAAGCATTTTATGCCGTACACAGTGCTCGTCCTTTTTACGGAGAATTAGTTGAATTCATGTCAAGCGGACCAATTGTTGCTGCCATCTTGGAAAAAGAAAATGCAGTAAACGATTTTAGAACTTTGATTGGCGCTACCAATCCAGCTGAAGCTGCAGAAGGAACTATTCGTAAATTATACGCTACTTCAATGGGAGAAAATGCAGTTCACGGTTCTGATTCTGATGAAAATGCCGCGATCGAAGGAGCCTTTCATTTTTCAGGAAGAGAGCAATTTTAATTTAAATCTCTAGATTTATAGAAGATTAGACTTCTTAGATTTTATAAAAAGAAAACCCATTTCAATAGAAATGGGTTTTCTTTTATATCTTACTTTCTATAAAGTCTTACTTTCTAGAATTCTATCGCAATACTACATCCTTAATTACCTCTCGTTGCAATTCTTCGTTAATCATGGCTATAATTTTGGATTTACCATGACTCAATTCTTCTCTTAATACTGAAGAAGACAATTCTACATACAAAGTACTCCCACGCAGAGCTATGTTTTTAGTATAGCTATTCACACCATTTCCCATTAGATTTTGCCAGGCCTCTTTCACATCAATTTGATCCATGCCAGGCTGCAATTTATTCGTTTGAATAATTTGCTTTAAAACATCGCCAACAGTACTTTGATTACTTTGTCTTTTTGCCATCACCCAAAATATTTATAGCCGTTGCTTTCTTGTAATGGTATTCTTTTTTTTGCGCATTCAAGACCACTAATTCTTCAGCCGATAAAGCAATAATTTCTTCTGTGTATTTCATATAAGGGGTAGCATAATCCAAATAGGCTTTGTCCTCTTGAAAACGAATACTTACTTTTTCAAAAGAATCATCGACTAAAAAAGTACCGTCTAATTGAGGTGCCACTTTTTTTCTAATTCCTTGATTATTGGAGCTGATTTGGAAATAATCATAATTCTGATTGGCCGCATATTCTTTCTCATCGCCATCATCAAAAACTACTTTTTCAATTTCCCAATACCCATTGATTTTAGGAATATCTGTAGATTGTATTTTTTGTTTACAGCTAACGAAAACTAAGGAAATGAATAATACTTTAAACAACTGTTTCATATGATTATTTTTTTGAAGCAATTCGCTTATATAGACCCAGGAAGAAAAAAACCACACCTATCATTAAGCATAAATAATAAATCGGAATACTTTGTTCCCGAATCACATTTGCCAAAACGAATGAAATTATACTTATAAAATAAAAAGTTATTGGACTTAGTTTACCAAAAGAACTCATACCAGATTATTTAAAGAAACTATCTACAAACTCGAATTTATTAAACACCTGTAAATCTTCAATACCTTCTCCTACTCCAATATATTTTACTGGAATTTGAAATTGGTCCGAGATTCCAATAACCACACCACCTTTGGCAGTTCCATCTAATTTAGTTACGGCTAAAGAAGTAACTTCTGTCGCAGCTGTAAATTGCTTGGCTTGTTCAAAAGCATTCTGACCAGTAGAACCATCTAAGACTAATAAAACATCATGAGGTGCGTCGCCTACTACTTTTTGCATCACACGTTTTACTTTAGTCAATTCGTTCATTAAATTCACTTTGTTGTGCAAACGACCTGCAGTATCAATAATTACAATATCGGCATCTTGAGCCACTGCAGATTGTAAGGTATCAAATGCTACCGAAGCAGGATCACTTCCCATATTTTGTCTTACGATGGGAACTCCTACTCGATCGGCCCATATTTGCAATTGATCAATAGCAGCTGCGCGAAAAGTATCCGCTGCACCCAATACTACTTTATGACCTGCTTTCTTAAATTGGTAGGCTAATTTTCCTATAGTTGTAGTTTTCCCAACTCCATTCACACCCACAACCATCAAAACGTAAGGTTTCGTTTGTGTTGGAGCAACAAATTCTGTAGCTTCCCCTGAATTAGTTTCAGATAGCAAGGCTGCAATTTCTTCGCGAAGAATTTGGTTCAATTCGCTAATCCCTAAATATTTGTCTGAAGCAACACGCGCTTCAATACGCTGAATTACTTTTAGTGTTGTATTGACACCCACATCAGAAGAAATAAGGATATCTTCTAAATTATCTAAAACTTCGTCATCGACTTTAGACTTACCGGCTACCGCTTTGGATAACTTGGAAAAAAAAGTGGTTTTTGACTTTTCGAGACCTTTGTCTAAGGATTGTTTCTCCTGTTCGTTAAGACTTTCTTCTTTTTTGTCGGAAGAAAATATTCTTTTGAAAAAACTCATATTGCAATCGTATTATATATGAATGATTTAGGATCAGAAAACAGATTGTATTTTCTAATGGTAAATATAGAAAATAAAAAAGCTACTTCCGACTGAAAGTAGCTTTTCTATATACTGTAAAAGTAAATTATTTCTTTTTCAAGAATTCATCAACTGCTTCAGGAGCCATAATAGATTCAACGAATGTATATGCACCAGTTTTTGGAGACTTCACCATTTTGATGGC
>JACCDK011499446.1_pt1 | contig 10919 bp, 9 predicted proteins | sample 7445871 | NCBI WGS metagenome assembly JACCDK01 (sample SAMN15323436, study PRJNA562643) | freshwater metagenome | isolation source: river surface water | place: USA:Blue River Watershed | collected 2017-08-15
GACTTCACCGCCGCCCTGGGCGCCAAGCTCGGCAGCCCGCCCGCGGCGGTGACGGAGCCCGTCTACGACCAACTCGACCACGAGACGAGCTGGGCCCGGTTCAACTCGCGCGAGTGGAACGAGCGGATCTGAAGCCTTAGCCGAAGAGGTCCAATTCGGGTCCACCCGCGGGCTTCGCCGGCTTGGAAGGCTTTGGCGCTTCCGTCGTCTCCCTGCGCTTCGACGTGCGCGGCGTGTCCGCGACCGGCGCGGCGACCTCCGCGGCGGCGACCTTGCCACCCGGCAGGCCATCCCCGGTCTCCAAACCCGACAGGATTTCGCGGGCTCGGCTGACGACGGCCGGAGGCATCCCGGCGAGGCGGGCGACTTGGATGCCGTAGGACCGGTCCGCGGCGCCCGGGACGACCCGACGGACGAAGACGATCTCGTCGTTCCACTCCTTCACGGCGACGGACCAATTACGCAGGCGGACGAGCCGGCCGGCCAGGCGGGTCAATTCATGGTAATGGGTCGCGAACAACGTCCGCGGGCCGGCGTCACCGGCGCCGTGCAGGTGCTCCGCCACGGCCCAGGCGATGCTGATGCCATCGTAGGTGCTGGTGCCGCGACCGATCTCATCCAATACGACCAGCGAGCGGGTCGTGGCGTTGTTGAGGATGTTGGCGGTCTCGTTCATCTCCACCATGAAGGTCGATTTGCCGCGGGCCAGTTCGTCGGACGCGCCGACGCGGCAGAAGATGCGGTCGACGAGGCCGATCCGCGCGGCCTGCGCGGGCACCCACGCCCCGAGGTGCGCAAGCAAGGCGATCAAGGCGACCTGGCGGATGTAAGTCGACTTTCCCGCCATGTTCGGCCCCGTGAGCAGCGCGATCTGCTCGCCGGCGCAGCTCAGGCGCGTGTCGTTGGGCACGAAGGAACCCGCGCCCGGGCGGGATTGCAGCATGCGCTCGACCACCGGATGGCGCCCCTGCGTGATGTCCAGGGCATCGGACTCGTCGACCACGGGGCAGACCCAGGACGACTCGCGGGCGAGCTCGGCCCAGCCGCGGAGGACGTCGACTTCGGCCAGCGCTTGGGACGTACCCAGGAGGGATTCGGAGGACGCGAGCACCTCCCCGAGCAAGGCCTGGAAAAGCTCCGTCTCCCGGGCCAGCGCCTGCTCGTCGGCGCGCAGGACCTCGCGTTCCTTGGTGCGCAGTTCCTCGGTCGTGAAGCGCTCCGCATTCACCATCGTCTGCTTGCGGATGTAGTCGGCGGGGACCAGGGCGAGGTTGGCCTTGGTCACCTCGATCGCATAGCCGAAGGCGCCGTTGTAGCGGACCTTGAGGGATTTGATGCCCGTGCGGGCCTGCTCGTTGCGCTCGAAGTCGGCGATCCAGGTCTTGCTGTCGGTCGCGAGCGAACGCAGGCGATCCAGTTCGGCGTCGAAGCCGGGGCGCAATGCCCCGCCCTCCGCCAAATCCACCGGCAGTTCGTCGGCCAGGGCGGCGCGCAGACGGACCAGCAGTTCGGTCTCCGGCCGGATGCGCTCGACCAACCCCTGCAACCGGCCGCCCGGCAGGGCCGCGAGCTCCTCACGCAAGGCCGGCAGCGCGGCCAAGGTATCGCGGATGCCGCCCAGTTCGCGGGGATTGCGGAGGCGGTTCTGCAGCCGGGCCAGGATGCGCGGGACGTCGCGGACGCCGCGAAGCGATTCCCCGAGGCGCGCGGAGGCGCCGGGATGGCGCACGAATTCGCCGACCGCCGTCTGGCGCGCATGGATCACGGCGAGGTCGGTCGAAGGCTCGCCCAACCATAGCGCCAACAGTCGCGAACCGGCCGGGGTATCCGTCCGGTCGATGCTCTCGAGCAGCGAGCCTTCGCGGCCGCCGCCCGAAGCGGCGAAAAGTTCGAGGTTACGGGCCGAGGCGGCGTCCAGCAGGACGGAGGAGCCGAGCTTGGTCTCCGCCAAGCGGAACAGATTCTTGGGCCGGTCGCAGAGCGAGTCGGTGACGTACCCCAGGACCGCCCCGGCGGCGCCCAAGGCCGGATGGGCCTCGGTCAGGCCGAAACCGGCCAGCCCGTGCACGGCGAGCGTCTGCGCGACCAAACGGGCCCCGGCGGCGCCGTCGAAATTCCAGCCGGGCAGCCGCGAGACCGGGCGACCTTGCAGGAAGACTTCCAGCGCCTCGCGGTGCTCCGGCGGGGGCTCCAGGCCCTCGGGCAGGAGCACTTCGCGGGGCGCGATGGCGTGGAGCAGCGGCAACAGGCGGGCCGGACCGACATCGGTCGCGAGGCGAAAATCAGCGGTCGAGACATCCAGCCAGGAGGCGTGCCACCCCTGCTTGTCCCAGGCGAGCGCGACGAGGTAATTGCCGCGCCGCGAATCGAGCTGCGAATCCTCCAGCGCCGTGCCCGGCGTCAGGATGCGCGTCAGGCCGCGGCGGACGAGCTTGCCCGCGACCGGCGCCTCAAGCTGATCGCAGATGGCGACCTTCCAGCCGGCGGCCAGGAGGCGGTTCACATAGGCGGGGGCGGCGTGGTAGGGCAACCCGGCCATCGGCGTCTCATGCCGCTTGGTGAGCGTCAACCCGAGGACCTTGGAGGCGACGACGGCGTCTTCGCCGAAGACCTCGTAGAAATCGCCCAAGCGGAAGAGCAATACGGTGCCCGCCGGGAGTTTCTCGCGAAACTCACGGTACTGGCGTTGCATCGGGGTCTCCTTCTCCACGGGGAACGAGGCAAAACCCCCGCCCCCACCGGGGCAAGGACGGAGTGGGTGGACGCCCCCCGGGACGCCCGGAAGTTGCTCACATCGCCTGGGCGGCGAGCTCCGACAAGGCGCTGCGGACCCCGTGCACGAGGCGGACGTTCGCCGTGATGGTGTGGCCCTTCATGCGCTCATGGGTGTGGATGAGCCCGTTGGACTTGCCGTCGAGGTAAGGCGTGTCGACCTGATCCAAGTCGCCGATCAGCACGAGCTTGGAGCCCTCCCCGATGCGGGTGATCACCGTCTTGGCCTCATGCGGCGTCATGTTCTGCGCCTCATCGACGATCATGAAGGCATGGCCGATGGAGCGCCCGCGGATGAAGGTCATGGCCTCGATCTCGATCAGGCCGGAGTCGATCAACCACTGGTAGGGCTTGCGCGGCTGGTTCACGGGCTGGAACTGGGAACCGAAGATGGGCTGCGGCGCCTTCATCGCCTGGGCCTTCTTCTTCTTGTTGCGGCTGTCCGTCGCGACCATCTCGCGGGCCGTCGGCTGGGCCGAGGCGGGCGCGCTGTTCTTGGAGAAGAGCACCTCGAGGTTGTCGAAGTAGGGCTGGATGTAGGGCGAGAGCTTCTCCTCCTTCGAACCGGGCAGGGCGCCGATGTCCTTGCCGATCTGGACGACGGGGCGCGAGACGTAGAGCTTCTTGTAGGGCGAGAAATCGCTGAGCACCTGGGAGAGCGCGGCCGCGATGGAGAGGAAGGTCTTGCCCGTGCCGGCGCGGCCGAAGCAGGTGACGAGCTTGATGTCCGGGTTGAGCAGCGCGTCCAGGAAGATCCATTGCTCGAAGTTCTTGGGGATGACCCGCATGCCGCGCGGCATCTGCAGCCCCTTGCGGGCGCCGCTGTCGGCCGAGAGGAACTCGCGGTAGAGGGCGAGCGGGACGAACGCGCCTTCGCCGACGTGCCGGGCGGGCTCGGTCCAGGCGTCCGAGGCCAGCATCACGTATTCGTTGACCAGCAGGGGCGCATCCGCCGCCAACTTCAGCTGGGTCTGCCCGAGTTCGCGGAAATCGCGCATCGCGGCGGCGGTGACGGTGAGCGTGCGGTAGTCGCCGACCTCGCTGATCTCGACGCGGTCGTTGCGGTAATCCTGGACTTCCAGGCCCAAGGCCTGGGCCTTGAGCGACATGCAGGCATCCTTGGTCGCCAGGATCACGGCGCCCTTGGTCTTGTCGCGCAGGTAGAGCGCGGAGGCGATGATCCGGTGGTCGGGGGCGTCGACCTGCATGAAGACGGCGCGGACGCGCTCGGAGCGGGCGCCGTTGAAATGGTCGCGGATGAGCGACTCGTTCACGACGACCCGGAGTTCGCCGCCGTCACGCAGCTTGGCGTGGAGGGCGCCCGGGCGGGTCGCGTCGCCTTCGGCGATCTCCTTCAGCGGACGGTTCTCGAACAGGGCGCGGATGGAGCGGTTCACCCGGCGCGCGCTGGCGCCGAGCTGGCCGGGCTGGGTCTTCAATCGGTCGAGTTCGGAGAGCACCTCCACCGGGACCGCCACGGTGTGTTCGTCGAACTTGAAGAGGGACTCGGGATCGTGAATCAGTACGTTGGTGTCCAGGACGTAAGTCTTTTTCACGTCGATGATTGTCGGCCGGACGCCGGAAGGATGCAAACGTAAAAGGTCAGCCGGCAAACCGATCGGCCAGACCACGCAGGTAATGCCAGCTATAGATGCCGGTACGATGGCCATCGTCGAACACCAAGGTGACGGCGTAGTTGCCGAGCCGTTCCAGTCCCACGACGGCGACGCCGGGGAAACGTCGCGGGCCGTCGCCGCCCCAACGCTGGCCGAGGATGTCGACCTCACCCATGTTCTCCGCGCTCGGCGAGTGCTCGCGGAGGTATTCGCCGGAAAGCACGGATTCCACCCCGTCCTCCCAGGTGATGGCGAGGAAGGTGCCGACGATCTGGAGGTCACGCGGCGGGCGCATGCCCCACCCTGTCGGCGGCGGCGGAAGGGCGCAAGCCGGGACGAAACCTTGGGGTCGCCCTTGACTCCCCCGCCGTCCTCCAAAACCTCGTGGCACCATGGCAGGCGTCGGCAAACTCCTCAAACAGGCCCAGAAGATGCAGAAGGGCATCGCGGAAGCGCAGCAGCGCCTCGCGGACGAACGCATCGAGATCTCGCACGGCGGCGGCGCCGTCAAGGTCGTGGTCGACGGCCATGGTCGCATCCAGGCGCTCACCCTCCATCCCGACTTCCTCAAGGAAGGCGCCGCGGTGGTCGAGCCGGCCTTGGTGGCCGCCCTCCAGGAGGCCGCCGACCGCGCGCGCGCCTTGCATGAGGCGACGATGTCCAAGGCGACCGCCGGCTTCCAACTGCCCGGCCTCTGAGCCTGCGTGACGCCCGCCTTCGACAAAGTCCGCCAGTTGCTCAAGCAGCTCCCCGGCATGGGCCACCGGTCCGCGGAGCGCATCGCCTTGCATCTCTTGGTCGAACGACCCGCGCGCCTGGCCCCTGTGCTCGAGGCCCTGCGGGTCGCCGCCGAGGCGGTCCGACGTTGCGAGCGCTGCGGCAGCCTCGCCGAGCACGCCCTGTGCGAAGTCTGCGTCAACCCCAAGCGGGAAGCCGCCGCCCTCTGCGTCGTCGAACAAGTGCCTGACCTCATGGCGATCGAGCGTTCGGCTTCCTACCGCGGCACCTACCATGTGCTGCATGGACGACTCTCGCCCATCAACGGCGTGGGCCCCGCCGATCTGAACCTCGCCAGCCTCGAACGGCGCCTGCGCGACGAACCGATCACCGAGGTGGTGCTGGCGCTCGGCAACGACATCGAAGGCGAGGCGACCTGCCACTACATCCGCGAGGCCATCCAGGCCATCCGTCCTTCCATCAAGGTGTCCCGCATCGGCTTCGGCCTGCCCAGCGGCAGCGGGCTCACCTTCGCCGACCCGGCGACCTTGCGCAGCGCGCTGGAGGGCCGTCGCGATGTCGGCGGCTGAAGGCTGGGGCGACTACCCGGCGGCGGCGGAAGCCCACTGGATCGGCCGAGCCGAGGCGGCGACCGACCTCCTCGGCGACGCGGCGTTCGAACGGCTGGCCCACGCGGTCGCGAGACTGTCCGACCTCTTCACGACCGAGCGGCCGGAAGGTCGTTTCCCCGATTATTTCGCGGAAGAGGAACTGCTCGCCGCCTACGGCATCTTCTTCCTGCCGCAAAGTTTCGTCCGCACCGGTTACGCCTTGGCCCAGGCGATGGAACTGCGAGGCTGGCGGCCCGCTTCGGCCGTGCCCGCGATCCTCGACCTCGGCGCCGGCCCCGGGTCCTGCGGGGTCTCCGTGGCCCACCACCTCCGTCGGCGCGGCGCCGGGCGCGTCGAACTGGCGGCGGTCGACCGCTCCCCGGGCGCGCTGGCCGGACTCGAACGTTTCGCGGCGGACTTTCTCGGCGACCCCGTGACCGTGCGCACCCGCGTCGGCGACGCGGCCCGGCCCGAAACGTGGCCGGAAGGAGACTTCGACGTGATCGTCGCCGGCTTCGTGCTGAACGAGATGACCCACCTCGACGCGAAGTCGACGCTGGCCTGGTTCGCGACGTTGCGCCGCCGACTGCGTCCCGGCGGCCTCATCCTCCTGCTCGAGCCGGCGTTACGCACCACGTCCGAGCGGCTCCAGCGCCTGAGCGAACAGGTCTGCGCCGACGGCTCGCTCACGCGGGTCGGTCCGGAGCTGGACGCCCACGCCTGCCCCCAGTTGCTCGCGGGTGAGCATTGGAACCATGAATCGCGCCCCTGGACGGCGCCGGCGTCGACCAGCTACGCGAACCGTCGGCTCTTCCGGGACCTCCGCGAGGTGCGTTTCGCCTGCGCCCTCTTCACCGATGCCGCCTTGACCGACCTGCCCGCCGAAGCCGTGCGGCTCGTGTCCGATGTCCAGATCATCAAGGGTCTGCTGCGCTTCATCGTCGTGCGCGCCGGGGCCCTGCAGTCGGTCGAGGTACCGACCCGCGGCCTGTCGAAGCACGACGTCAAGGCGCTGGCGGCGACCTTCGGACGCGGCGATGTCGTGTCGTTCCCGGTCATGACCGGAGCCAAGGTCCGGCTGTCCGACCGCTCGGAGCTCCGTGTCCTCTGGACGCCGGTGCGGCTTTAACCTGAACGTAACCTCGCGGGAACCTCCATTTAACGCGGGGCTTATTGCCTCTTAGGCGGTCTTTCGGTCGATTAATCGCCCGTTGCTGACATCCGGTCGGCGGCGGTCATGATACCTATCCCCAAGATGTTTAACCGCGAACTCAGTTGGCTCAGCTTCGATCGCCGCGTGCTGGAGCTCGCGGAGGATCCGTCCGTGCCCCTGCTGGAGCGCGTCCGTTTCCTCTCGATCGTCAGCTCCAACCTCGACGAATTCTTCGAGATCCGCGTGGCGGGCATCATGCAGCAGGAGGAATCCGCCAGCCATCCGGCCACTCGCGAGTTCCTCCTGCAGATCCTGCGCCAGGCGCATGACCTGGTGGCGGCGCAGCAGCGCTGCTGGCAGGACCAGCTCGTGCCGGCGTTGGCCGAGGCGGGGATCGTCGTCAAATCCCGGCAACAGCTCGACGAGACGGATCGCCGGGCGCTCTCGGAGCGGTTCGATCGCGAGATCCTGCCGGCGCTGACGCCCCTGGCGATCGACCCGTCGCACCCTTTCCCGGTGCTCACCAACAAGGGCCTGTACTTGCTCGTCCTGCTGCGCGTCCCGGCGACCGGCGAGCTGCGCCGCGCCGTCGTGCCCGTCCCGCGTATCCTGCCGCGGGTTCTCGCCTTGGCCGACCAGCGGGGTTTCACGCTCCTCAGCCACGTCATCCAGACGTTCCTCCACCGGCTCTTCCCCGGCCTCGAGCTCCAGGGCTCCTGGGCGTTCCGCATCACGCGCAACAGCGACCTCTACGTCGACGAGGAGGAAGCAGGCAACCTGCTCGAGGCGATCGAGGAGGAGATCCGCAACCTCCGCAAAGGGGCGACCGTCCGGCTCGAGGTCGAGGCCGACATCCCCGCCCCCGAGCTCGAGTGGTTGCTGGCCTCGACGGAACTCGCGCCGGAGAACGCCTTCCTCAATCCCGGCCCCGTGAACATGCTCCGGTTGGCGAGCCTCCTCGACCTCGTGGCGCGACCCGACCTGCTGTACCCGGCCTTCACGCCGGCCCTGCCGGCCGACGCCGCCGAACCGGCGGGGCTCTTCGCCCGGATCGCGCAGCAGGACATCCTGCTGCACCACCCTTACGAGTCGTTCGCCCCGGTGGTCGAGTTCCTCCGGCAGGCCGCCCGCGACGAGCAGGTCGTCGCCATCAAGCTCACGCTCTACCGGACCAGCGGCGACTCCCCCGTGGTCGAGGCGCTCAAGGAGGCCGCGCGCAACGGGAAGCAGGTCACCGCGCTCGTCGAGTTGCGCGCGCGCTTCGACGAACTCAACAACATCGAATGGTCCCGTCAGCTCCAGGAGGCCGGCGCGCACGTCGTCTACGGCCTCCACGGCCTCAAGACCCACTGCAAGGCCTGCCTGGTCGTCCGTCAGGAGCACGGCACGTTACGCCGCTACGCCCACCTGGGCACCGGCAACTACAACCCCAAGACCGCGCGTATCTACACCGACTTCTCGCTGCTCACGGCCGACGCCGAGATCACCGCCGACGTGGGGCTGCTCTTCAACGTGCTGACCGGGAACCTCGCGTCGCCCCAGTTCCGCCACCTGCTCGTCGCGCCGTTCGACCTGTCCCGCCGCATCGTGGCGTTGATCGAGGCCGAGGCGGCCGCGGCCCGGGCCGGCCGGCCGGCGGGCATCTTCGCCAAGGTGAACAGCCTCGTCGACCCGGAGGTGATCCGCGCGCTCCACGAGGCGTCGAACGCGGGCGTGCCGATCGACCTCGTGGTGCGCGGCATCTGCTGCCTCACCCCCGGCGTACCCGGCAAGAGCGAGCATATCCGGGTGCGCAGCTTCCTCGGTCGGTTCCTCGAGCATAGCCGCGTGTTCCGGTTCCAGAACGACGGCGGGGCGCCGATCCTGCTCATGGGCAGCGCCGACTGGATGCCCCGCAACTTCCAGCGACGCGTCGAGTGCGTCTTCCCCCTGCGCTCACCGGAGCTCATCCGCCGCATGGAGGAGGAGGTCCTCGCGACCTACCGCGACCGGACGGGCGACGCCAAGGAACTGCGGGCCGACGGGAGCTATGTCGCCTGCGACCCGCGCGGCCGCCTGGCGCCCGGGGCGCAGGAAACCTTCCTCCGTCTGGCGGCCCGGAGCGGCGAAACCGGCGTCAGCGAAGCGGGCCGGTAGAACCGAAGCAGATGCGCTCGACCGCGGCGTTGAACCCGTCGCCCTCGCCGAGCACCTCGACCTCGAGTCGCACGTAGTATAAAGGCATGGGCGGACGGAAACGCGCCAGGAGACGCACCGCATCCTTCTCGGTCGTCACGATCATCTCCGCGTGCGCCCGGAGCGCCTGTTCCAGCACTTCGTCGAGGTCCTCGTCATTGAAGGCATGGTGGTCGAGGAACCGGCGGTTGGCCACCAGCACGGCGCCCTCGGCGGCCAAGGTCTCCTCGAACCGTTCCGGCGTCGCGATCCCGGAGAAGGCCGCGACCCGCTTGCCCCGCAGGGCCTCGAGGGGAAGCCGGCCCGGTCCGTCGACCTCGACGAGTTCCCGGGCCCGGTGGGCGCAGGGGATGATCTCGGCCGTCGGATTGTGCCGGCGGATGAGCGCGACGAGGGCCGGGTCGGGCGCGCCGCTCGACTTCGTGACGAAGACGTAGGAGGCGCGGCTGAGATTGGCCACCGGTTCGCGCAGGATGCCGCGCGGCAGGAGGCAGCCGTTGCCGAAGGGGTCATGGCTGTCGACCAGCACCAGGTTGATCTGACCGCGCAGCGGCAGGTACTGCAACCCGTCGTCGAGCAGGATCGTGTCGACGCCGAAACGCCGGAGCGCGAAGCGACCACCCTCGACGCGGTCGCGGTCGACCACGATGACCACGCCGAGCGCGGCGAGGTTGCGCGCGAGCATGTAAGGCTCATCGCCGGCCTCGTCGGGCCCGACCAGGACGGAACGACCATCGGAAACCACCAACGGGTCCGGTCGGCTACCTTGCGTCAGCCAACGCCAGAAACGTTTCGCCCAGGAGTCGGAGGCGCCCTTGTAACCTCGCGAGAGGATCGCGACCTTGCGACCACGGCTGGCGAGGACCTGGGCCATCTTGAGGACGACGGGCGTCTTCCCGGTGCCGCCGACGGTGAGATTACCCACGACCACGACCTTGCACCCCAAAGGGGTGTCGCGGAAAAGACGGTGCCGGTAAAGCCAGAGCCGCAGGCGGACCAAGAGTTCGAAAACCCACGAAAGCACCCTCAGGAAGCCACCCAGCAGCCAGGCGCCGAACCCCTTCCGGCGGCCATAGACCACGCCGACGGCGAAGCCGGCGATGGCCTCGCCGAGCGAGGAAAAGAACCCACGATGCTTCGCCGCCATGGACGATTAGATGCAAAGTTGTTTGACGCAGGCAAGCATCCCGATTGAGAAGGGACGACTCCGCGCCATGCTCGTCCACCTGTTGCGCACCAAACTCCTCCGCGCCGAAGTCACCGGCGCCCGCCTCGATTACGAGGGCTCCTTGGCCATCGACCGGGAGCTGCTGGACCTGGTGGGCATGCTGCCCTACGAGAAGATCCTGATCGGCAACCTGGCCAACGGCCAGCGCTTCGAGACCTACGCCATCCCCGCCCCGGCCGGGACCCGCGAGGTCTGCCTCAACGGGGCCACGGCCCACCTCGGCAAGCCGGGGGACCTGCTGGTCATCATGAGCTTCGCGGAGGTCCCCGCCGCCGACGCCCCGGCCTGGAAACCCCGCACGGTCACCCTCGCCGATCGCAACCGCCGGATCGTCCGCCTCGAGAACCCCGCCGCCACCCCCGCCCTCCTTTCCACCTTCCAACGATGAGCAACCGTCTCTACAACCCCGGCCCGCGGACCGTCTCCCTCTCCATCGTCCAGGCGATGGGCAAACCGATGATCGGCCACCGCTCCGAGGCCTTCGTGAAACTTTACAACGACATGCAGCCGCGCCTGCAGTCCATGTTCTTCACCAAGGATCCGGTCTACCTCGCCACCAGTTCCGCCTGGGGGGTGATGGAAGGCGCGCTGCGCAACGTCTGCCGCAAGGGCGTCCTCAATTGCATGAACGGCGCGTTCTCCGACAA
>JACCDK011185926.1_pt1 | contig 10917 bp, 10 predicted proteins | sample 7445871 | NCBI WGS metagenome assembly JACCDK01 (sample SAMN15323436, study PRJNA562643) | freshwater metagenome | isolation source: river surface water | place: USA:Blue River Watershed | collected 2017-08-15
GACGTGGACGTGTGGATGGTGGCCCCCAAGGCGCCCGGCCACACGGTGCGCAACACCTACACCCAAGGCGGCGGTGTGCCCCACCTGATCGCCGTGCACCAGGACAAGACTGGCAAGGCCCGTGACCTGGCGCTGAGCTATGCCGCGGCCAACGGCGGCGGCAAGGCCGGCATCATCGAGACCAACTTCAAGGAAGAGACCGAGACCGACCTGTTCGGCGAGCAGGCCGTGCTGTGCGGCGGTGCGGTCGAACTGATCAAGATGGGTTACGAGACCCTGGTCGAGGCCGGCTACGCCCCCGAGATGGCCTACTTCGAGTGCCTGCACGAGCTCAAGCTGATCGTGGACCTGATCTACGAAGGCGGCATCGCCAACATGAACTACTCGATCTCCAACAACGCGGAGTTCGGTGAGTACGTGACCGGTCCGGAAGTCATCAACGAAGAGTCCCGCAAGGCCATGCGCAACGCACTCAAGCGCATCCAGAACGGTGACTACGCCAAGATGTTCATCCAGGAAGGTCGCCTCAACTACCCGAGCATGACCGCCCGCCGCCGCAACACCGCCGACCACAGCATCGAAGTGGTGGGTGCCCAGCTGCGTGCCATGATGCCCTGGATCGCCAAGAACAAACTGGTCGACCAGACCCGCAACTGATCGGGCTTTGCCTGTGAAAAAAGGCCACTGTGGTGGCCTTTTTTCATATTCGGGCGGCATGACATACACTCGCCCGAAGCGCTGTCTGATGGCGGCCACAACCCAAGGGAACAAGATGGACAACGATTTCGAGCAGGAGCAAGGCTCAGGCCCGCGCAAGCCGCGCAAGGGCATCTACATCCTGCCCAACCTGTTCACGCTGGCGGCGCTGTTCGGCGGCTTTTATGCCATCGTGATGGCCATGAACGAGCGTTTTGACATGGCGGCCATCGGCGTGTTCTGCGCCATGGTGCTCGACAGTCTGGACGGGCGTGTGGCGCGCATGACCAACACCCAGAGCGCCTTTGGCGAACAGATGGATTCGCTGGCCGACATGGTCTCGTTCGGTGCTGCCCCAGCCCTGATCGCCTACGAATGGGCGCTCAAAGGCCTTGGCCGCTGGGGCTGGATCGCTGCTTTTGTCTACTGCGCATGCGCGGCCTTGCGCCTGGCCCGCTTCAATGTGAACACCACAGTGGTCGACAAGCGCTATTTCCAGGGCCTGCCCTCGCCGGCCGCGGCTGCACTGGTCACAGGTTTCATCTGGATCATGACCGAGGCGGACTTCACGGGCCCTTCCCAGGCATGGCCGATGTTCGCGATCGCCCTGTATGCCGGCCTGACCATGGTCACCAACGTGCCGTTCTACAGCGGCAAGGACGTGCACTTCAAAAAGAGCGTGCCCTTTGCCGTGGTGGTGCTGATCGCGTTGGCCATTGCGGTCATCAACATCCATCCCCCTGCAGTGCTGTTCGGGCTTTTCGTCATTTATGGCTTGAGCGGTTACGGCCTGTATGCCTGGCGAAAATTCAAGGGCGAGCAAACCAGCATGATCAGCACCTCGACCGACGAGCCCGACGAGCGGGGGCTGCACCAGTAAACCCAGCGACACCCGAGCTGTATTTCTGTGCTACATTTATTCGCATGAACCGCACTGCGCTCACCCTACTAGCCACGCCCCACGGGCGGGACATGTAGCGAACGCACACATTTTCCAAAAGGCCCGTATGCACCCGCAGCGGGCCTTTTGCTTTGATGTGTTTCACAAGCTGCGGTTGGATTCTCTGGAGTAACCATGGCTGACAAACTCATCATTTTTGACACCACCTTGCGCGATGGCGAACAGTCGCCCGGCGCGTCCATGACCCGCGACGAGAAGCTGCGCATCGCCCGCCAGCTCGAGCGTCTGCGTGTGGATGTCATCGAGGCCGGTTTTGCTGCCAGCTCCACCGGCGACTTCGAGGCGGTGCAGACCATCGCCAACGCCATCAAGGACTCCACCGTCTGCTCGCTCTCGCGTGCCAACGACCGTGACATCTCGCGCGCTGCCGAAGCCCTCAAGGGCGCCAACAGCGGCCGCATCCACACCTTCATTGCGACGTCGCCGCTGCACATGGAAAAGAAGCTGCGCATGACGCCCGAGCAGGTGCTCGAACAGGCCAAGCAAGCCGTGCGCTTTGCGCGCAACCTGTGTGGCGACATCGAGTTCAGCGCCGAAGACGGCTACCGCAGCGAGATCGACTTCCTGGCCCGAGTGGTCGAGGCTGTGATCAAGGAAGGCGCCACCACCATCAACATCCCCGATACCGTGGGCTATGCCATCCCCGAGCTCTACGGCAACTTCATCAAGACCCTGCGCGAGAAGGTGCCCAATGCCGACAAGGCCATCTGGTCGGTGCATTGCCACAACGACCTGGGCATGGCGGTCGCCAATTCGCTGGCCGGCGTCAAGGTCGGTGGCGCGCGCCAGATCGAGTGCACCATCAACGGCCTGGGTGAACGCGCCGGTAACTGCTCGCTCGAAGAAGTCGTCATGGCGGTCAAGACGCGCCGCGATTTCTTCGGCCTGGACGTGAACATCGACACCCAGCACATCGTCGCCGCCAGCCGCATGGTCAGCCAGACCACCGGCTTTGTGGTGCAGCCCAACAAGGCTGTGGTGGGCGCCAATGCCTTCGCGCATGCCTCGGGCATTCACCAGGATGGGGTGCTCAAGGCCCGTGACACCTATGAAATCATGCGTGCCGAAGATGTGGGCTGGAGCGCCAACAAGATCGTGCTGGGCAAGCTTTCAGGTCGCAACGCCTTCAAGCAACGCCTGCAGGAGCTGGGCGTCGAACTCGAGAGCGAAACCGAGATCAATGCCGCATTCGCCCGTTTCAAGGAACTGGCCGATCGCAAGAGCGAAATCTTTGACGAGGACATCCTGGCCCTGGTGAGCGACGAAAGCGTCACCAGCGAGAAGGAGCAATACGGTTTCGTCTCCCTCTCGCAACGCAGCGAAACCGGCGAACAGCCCAGTGCCAGCATCGTCTTCACGGTCGATGGCAAGGAGGTCAAGGGCGAGTCAACCGGCAACGGCCCGGTGGACGCCTCGCTCAAGGCCATCGAATCGCATGTCAAAAGCGGCGCCGAAATGGTGCTGTACTCGGTCAACGCCATCAGCGGCTCGACCGAGAGCCAGGGCGAGGTGACGGTTCGCCTGCAAAACAGTGGCCGGGTGGTCAACGGGGTCGGCGCCGATCCGGACATCGTCGTGGCTTCGGCCAAGGCTTACCTGAGCGCGCTCAACAAGCTGCAAAGCAAGGCCGACCGGGTTGCGGCGCAAGGCTGAACGAGGCCATGAGGGACTTGTCGTGTTGCTTGAAACTCATTACGCAAGTGATTGATCTTGCGTAACTTTTATCAAAGACGTACACTCGCACAAGTTTTATCAAATTTGCTGCTCTGTGACATGCTGAAGTCTTGCTTGAACCGCCATTTCTCCTCCTTGCCGCGTCTGGTCACAGCAGGCCTTCTGGGTCTGTCCATGACCGTGGCCAGCCCGGTCTGGGCGCAGGGCAGCCCGGCGCAAAAGCAGACAGCCTCTTCGGCCAAGAAAAAAGCCGCCAAGGCCCCGGTGGCCAAGACCAGCCCCCGTGTGGCCCGGGCAGTGCGAGCCACCCCGGCGGTGGCCGGCAAACCCTCGTATGGCCAGATGGCTGGTCTGCACGCGGTCAATGACCCGCTGGACCTGCGCTCCAGCGTCGCCCTGGTGATCGATCAGGACACCCACGAAGTGCTGCTGCGCAAGAACGACAGCGCCGTGCTGCCGATCGCGTCGCTGACCAAGCTCATGACCGGCCTGGTGATTGCCGAAGCCAGCCTGCCCTCGGCCGAGATGATCACCATCACCCAGGACGATGTGGACACGGAAAAGGGCAGCAGCTCGCGTCTGGCGGTGGGCTCCGTCCTCTCGCGTGGTGACTTGCTGCACCTGGCCCTGATGTCCAGCGAAAACCGCGCCGCCCATGCGCTGGGTCGCACATTCCCGGGCGGGCTTGACGCCTTTGTGTCCCGCATGAACCTGCGTGCTCAGCAGCTGGGCATGCGCGACACGCGCTACGTGGAGCCGACCGGACTCTCCAGCCGTAACCAGTCCAGCGCCCATGACCTGGCCACCCTGGTGGCTGCAGCCTACAAGGAGCCGGTGCTGCGCGAGCTGTCCACTTCCCCCGGTCGCGAGATCGAGGTGGGGCGCCGTGTACTGCAGTACAACAACACCAACCGCCTGGTCAAGAACCCGCAGTGGGACATCGGCTTGCAAAAAACGGGTTACATCTCCGAGGCCGGCCAATGCCTGGTCATGCAGGCCCACGTTGCAGGCCGCAAGCTGATCATGGTGTTCCTCGACTCGGCTGGCAAATTGAGCCGCATCGCCGATGCCGAACGCGTTCGCCGCTGGCTGGAGAACTCTGGCCGTGCCGCAGCCGCAGGGCACAACCCGGCTGCCCGGCAGGGTTGATCAGCCTGATTCCCTCTGGCAAGGGCCTGCACAGCAGGCCCTTTTTTCCTGGCGGACGGGGCTTGGCCAAGCCGGCAGCCCGTTCAGGGTTGGGTGGACTTGTGACCCAGCGACGCTGAAATCTGGTCGGCAGTGGCTTGCAGCTTGGGCAGCCACTCTTCATCGAGCCGGTCGGCCGGTGCAGAGATCGACAGACCCGCCTGCAGTTTGCCCTGATCGTCGTAAATGCCGGCAGCGATGCAGCGCACCCCCAGCTCCAGTTCTTCGTTGTCTCGTGCGATGCCGGACTGGCGCACCCGCGAGAGTTCCCTTTCGAGCACCGGCAGCAAGGTGATGCTGTTGCGGGTGTGCCCCGACAGGCCCGTGCGGGTGGCATAGCCACGCACGCGCACCGGATCATCGGCCGCCAGGAAGAGTTTGCCCACGGAAGTCAGGTGCAAGGGCGCGCGTCCGCCAATGGCGCGCACCACCTGCATGCCCGAGCGTTCGCTGTAGGCACGTTCGATGTAGACGATCTCGTCGCCTTGCCTGACCGACAGGTTCACCGGCTGCTGGATGAGCTTGTGCAGATCGCGCATGGGCTCGAGTGCTGCGTCGCGCACATTGAGCCGGCCCTTGACCATGTTGCCCAGCTCCAGCAGGCGCATGCCCAGCCGGTAGCTGCCCGCCTCGGGGCGGTCGACAAAACGGCCCACCGTCAGGTCATTGAGGATGCGGTGGGCGGTGGAGGGATGCAGACCGGTTTTTTCGCTGATTTCCTTGAGGGAAATGGCTTCTTCCCGGCTCGCCAGCACGTCGATCAAGGTGAACATCCGTTCGATGACCTGGATGGTGGGTGTGGCCGGCGCGTTGATGTCAGCTTTTCTCATGGGACTGCTCAAAGAAAAGGTGATTTTATGTCGTGAAAAGGAATTTCGTGTTCAAAGCGTCTGCCAGAGCCCGTCCACCAGGGTTTCGCAGGGCCTGAAACTGGCCTTGTAGTTCATTTTGGGGCTCTGCTCGATCCAGTAGCCCAGGTAGACATGCGGCAGTCCGAGTTGCCGGGCCTGCTCGATCTGCCAGAGCACGCCGTAGGTGCCGTAGCTGGCGCCGGGAGTATCGGGCTCGTAGAAGGTGTAGACCGCCGAAATCCCGTCGTTGAGCACGTCCACGATGCTGACCATCCGCAGGGCGCCATCCGAGGGCTCCCGGAATTCGACCAGGCGGGAGTTGACGCGGCTTTGCAGTAGAAACTGGGTGTACTGGTCGGCGCTGTCATGGTCCATGCCGCCGCCCGCATGGCGGCGGTGCTGGTAGCGCAGGTAAAGATCGTAGTGTTCCTGATCGAAATGCAGGTTCATCACGCGTGCCTGAAGATCGCCATGCCGTGCCTGGCTCCTGCGCTGGCTGCGCGAGGGAGCGAAGCGCCCCACGTCCACCCGCAGTGGCACACAGGCCTGGCAGCCATCGCAATAGGGGCGATAGGTGAACATGCCGCTGCGCCGAAAGCCTTTGCTGACCAGGTCGGAGTAAGTCTCGTTGTGGATCAGGTGGCTGGGCGTGGCCACCTGCGAGCGTGCCTGCCGGTTCGGCAGGTAACTGCAGGGGTAGGGCGCAGTCGCGTAGAACTGGATCGCCTGAAGGGGGAAGTCCTGAAGCAGGGTCACGGCGAGGGGTCACAAAGCAATGCGTCCCAGTATAGGGTTTCCCGGGGCCAGTCGATGGCTGGTTGGTCTTGTGCCTGTTGCACATGGTCGAGGAACTGGGCACGCGGCATCTCGGCTGCGCCCAGCGAGGCCAGGTGCCGGGTGTTTTGCTGGCAATCGATCATGCCGACCCCGTGGTGGCGCGCCACGCTCACCAGCAGGCTCAGTGCCATCTTGGAGCCATCGCGCACGGTGGTGAACATGGACTCGCCAAACACCGCCCGGCCCAGGGCCACGAAATACAGGCCAGCCACCAGCTGATCGTTCTGCCAGAGTTCCGCACTGTGCGCCAGGCCACGGTGGTGCAGCGCGGTGTAGGCCCGCACGATGTCGGGCACGATCCAGCTGCCGCGTTGCCCCACCCGTGGCTGGCTGGCGCAGCGTGCCATGACCTGGGGAAAATCGCGGTCAAAGACCAGCGCCACGTCGGGGCGTGCGAGCCACTGACGCAGCGACTGCCTGAGCGAGCGACGAAAGCGGAAGTGGCCCGGTTGCAGCACCATGCGCGGATCGGGACTCCACCACAAGACCGGCTGGCCGGCGCTGTACCAGGGAAAGATGCCTTGCCGGTAAGCTCGTTCGAGCTGCCGGTCATCCAGCGCGGCACCGGCTGCCAGCAAGCCAGGGGCAGGACTGTCGGCACCCCAGGCCGTGGAGACCGGCGGAAACGCCTGCCCTGGCGCCAGCCAGGGCAAGGGTGGGGGCGAGGCTTGTTCCTGCATGCGGCGATTAGACAACAACGCCGCCTTTCGATTTATGCTTGCCGCATGAAGCTCTACAACTACTTCCGTTCTTCCGCGTCGTTTCGTGTGCGCATCGCCCTCGAGATCAAGGGCCTGAGCTACGACTACGTCCCGGTGCACCTGGTCAAGGGCGAGCACAAGCAGCCCGGTTATGCAGCGCTGGCCCCCGAAATGCTGGTGCCGCACCTGGAGGTGGATGGCCACAATCTGGCCCAGTCGATGGCCATCATTGAATATCTGGACGAGACCCACCCCGAGCCCGCGCTGCTGCCGGCCGATCCGCTCGGGCGTGCCCAGGTGCGCGCGCTGGCCCAGTCGATCGCCTGCGAGATCCATCCGCTCAACAACCTGCGGGTGCTCAAGTACCTCGTGAAGGAACTGGGGGCGAGCGAAGAGGCCAAGAACACCTGGTACCGCCACTGGGTGCGCAGCGGGCTCGAAGCCTTTGAGCGGCAACTGGCGCAGCTGCCCGCCTCCCGCTTTTGCTGGGGCGATGCGCCGACCCTGGCCGACTGCTGCCTGGTGCCGCAGATCTTCAACGGCCAGCGCTTCGATGTGAATTTCGACGGCTTGCCCCGCACCATGGCGGCTTTCGAGGCCTGCATGGCCCTGCCGGCTTTCCAGCGGGCACAGCCCTCCAGCTGCCCGGACTTCGAAGCCTGATGCCGATCCGCAATGCTTTTGACCGCCTGACCGACCTGCCGCCGGGTGTGGGGGCCTGGATGAGCACCCGCGAAGGCGGTCACTCGTCTGCGCCCTGGGACAGCCTCAATCTGGGTGACCACGTGGGGGATGCCCAGGCCGATGTGCGGGCCAACCGCCAGCAGTTGGCCGACACCCTCGGCGTGCGGCCTGTGTTCCTGCAGCAGGTGCACGGCACCGGCGTGCTCGAATTGGGCCCGCAGACCCCCGATGGTGCGCAGGCCGACGCCTGCTTCACCTTTGCCACTGGCGTGGCCTGCACCATCATGGTGGCCGATTGCCTGCCGGTGTTGCTCTGGGACGCCGAGGGCCAGTGGGTCGCCGCAGCCCATGCGGGCTGGCGTGGCCTGGCCGGAGAGGGCGGGGCGGGTGTGCTCGAGAGCCTCTGGGCGGCTTTGGCCGCCCGTGGCGCCAGGCCGGATCGGGCGCATGTCTGGCTCGGACCCTGCATTGGCCCCGAGGCCTTCGAGGTCGGGCCGGAGGTGATGCAGGCGTTTGTGCAGGCCCAGCCCGATGCGGCCGCTGCCTTCAGGCCGGGGCAGGGCGGGCGCCTGATGGCCAACTTGCCTGCGCTGGCGCACCTGCGCTTGCGCCGCCTGGGGCTGACTGCGGTGTCGGGCAATGACGGCGCCAGCACATGGTGCACTGTTTCAAGGCCGGCGCTCTTCTTCTCGCACCGGCGTGATGCTGTTCGGCTCGGCAGCAGTGGGCGCATGGCCGCCTGCATCTGGCGCGGCTGACTCAGCCGCCTTCAGCGCACGTTTGCGCGCCGGTGTGCCCAGGATGTAGACCACGATCGACAGCGGCAATGCGCCATAAAGTATCAAGGTCATGATGGCCCCGAGCACCGTGCCCTGTGGCGAGAAGGCCTCGGCCAGGCTCATCAGCACGACCACGTAAAACCATGCAATCACGACGAGGTACATTTTTTTCAGGTACGTCTCAGGAACGTCTGTAATTTTGGTGACAATGAAAACATCGACACTGCAAGTGTTCGATGCCGATGAAGGCGCATCAGGAGACACTCGAGATGGACACGACACCGCAATTCTGGGCCCAAATGGGTGAAGCCTTCCAGCAAAACCTCGGCAAAAGCTTTGCTCAGGCCATGCAGCACTTCCAGACGATCGATCTGGGTGGCCTCAAGCCGCAAGCGGCCAGCCTGCCCAGCCTGAAATTCCAACCCGAAAAAATGCAGGCCCTGCAGGCCCAGTACTTCAAGGAAGCCACCGAGCTCTGGAACCAGAGCCTGCACAACAGCCTGCAGATCAAGGACCGCCGGTTCTCGGGCGAAGCCTGGAACAGCAACCCTGTGGCCGCCTTCAATGCCGCCACCTACCTGCTCAATGCCCGCACCCTCATGGGCCTGGCCGATGCGGTCGACGCCGACGCCAAGACCCGCAGCCGCATCCGTTTTGCCGTGGAGCAATGGGTGGCGGCTGCCGCGCCGAGCAACTTCCTGGCCTTCAATGCCGAAGCCCAGAAGAAAGCCATCGACACCCAGGGTGAGAGCATCGCCAAGGGCGTCAAGAACCTGATGCACGACGTGCAGCAGGGCCATGTATCCATGACCGACGAAAGCCTCTTCGAGGTCGGCAAGAACGTGGCCACCACCCAAGGTGCGGTGGTGTTCGAGAACGACTATTTCCAGCTCATCGAATACAAGCCGCTCACGGCCAAGGTCTACGAGCGCCCCTTCCTGCTGGTGCCCCCCTGCATCAACAAGTTCTACATCCTGGACCTGCAGCCCGAGAACTCCTTCATCCGCTACGCCGTCAGCCAGGGCCACCGCTGCTTTGTCGTGAGCTGGCGCAACCCCGACGACTCCATGGCCAAGGCCACCTGGGACGACTACATCGAGCAGGCGGCCATCACGGCCATCCACAAGGTGCAGGACATCACCGGCTCGGCCAAGATCAACACGCTGGGCTTCTGCGTGGGCGGCACCATCCTGTCGACCGCATTGGCCGTGCTCGCGGCCCGTGGCGAAAAGCCCGCCGCCAGCACCACCTTGCTGACCACGCTGATCGATTTCACCGACACCGGCATCCTCGATGTGTTCATCGACGAGAACTTCGTCAAGTTCCGCGAGATGCAGATGGGCAAGGGCGGCATGATGAAAGGCCAGGACCTGGCTTCGACCTTCAGCTTCCTGCGTCCCAACGACCTGGTCTGGAACTACGTGGTGGGCAACTACCTCAAGGGCGAAACCCCGCCGCCCTTCGACCTGCTCTACTGGAACAGCGACTCGACCAACCTGCCCGGCCCCTTCTATGCCTGGTACCTGCGCAACACCTACCTCGAAAACAACCTGATCAAGCCCGGCAAGGCCACCGTCTGCGGCGAAAAGATCGACCTGCGCAAGCTCGACATGCCGATCTACATCTACGGCTCGCGCGAAGACCACATCGTGCCGATCGGCGGCGCCTACGGCAGCACCCAGGTGTTCCCGGGCAAGAAGCGCTTCGTCATGGGCGCATCCGGGCACATTGCCGGCGTGATCAATCCGCCTGCTGCGAAAAAACGCAGCCATTGGCTGGGCGCGGAGGGCAAGTTCCCCAAAGACGTGAACGACTGGATCGCCAGCGCCAAGGAGCTGCCTGGCAGCTGGTGGAGCGACTGGTCGAACTGGCTCAAAACCCATGCGGGCAAGCAGATCGCTGCACCCAAGACTTACGGCAAAGGCGCCAAATACAAGGCCATCGAGCCGGCACCTGGCCGCTACGTGAAGGCGAAAGCCTGATTTTTCTGAAAGAAGGAGACCCCCAAGTGGAAGACATCGTGATCGTATCGGCGGCCCGTACCGCTGTAGGCAAATTCGGAGGCTCCTTGGCCAGGACGGCCGCGCCCGAACTGGGCAGCATCGTGATCCGCGAAGCCATCGCCCGCGCCGGCCTGCAAGCCGACCAGATCGGTGAAGTGATCATGGGCCAGGTGCTCACGGCCGGCAGCGGTCAGAACCCGGCCCGCCAGGCCATGATGAAGGCTGGCGTGGCCAAGGAAACGCCAGCGCTGACCATCAACGCCGTGTGCGGCTCCGGCCTGAAGGCTGTCATGCTCGCCGCGCAGGCCGTGGCCTGGGGCGACAGCGAGATCGTGGTCGCGGGCGGTCAGGAAAACATGAGCGCCTCGCCCCATGTGCTCATGGGCAGCCGCGACGGCCAGCGCATGGGCAACTGGAACATGGTCGATTCCATGATCGTCGACGGCCTGTGGGACGTCTACAACCAGTACCACATGGGCATCACCGCCGAGAACGTGGCCAAGGCGCACGGCATCACCCGCGACATGCAGGACGAACTCGCCC
>JACCDK011663486.1_pt1 | contig 10916 bp, 10 predicted proteins | sample 7445871 | NCBI WGS metagenome assembly JACCDK01 (sample SAMN15323436, study PRJNA562643) | freshwater metagenome | isolation source: river surface water | place: USA:Blue River Watershed | collected 2017-08-15
ACTGCGCCTTGCTCGGTATCGACAGATACTTTCAATCCGCGAATTTCTAGGGTGCTCATATCTATCTCCGTTACATCTCTACCGTGACGGAGTCTCCGTCGACAGTTACTGAATAGGACTTAACTGGTGCAACCGCAGGAGGCGTTAGCGCTTCTCCGGTGCGAAGATCAAATTCTGCTCCATGTAGCCAGCATTCGATTTTGAAATCTGTGATGTCACCCTCGGCTAACGATGCATCTGAATGGCTGCAAACATCTCCAATAGCAAATACTTCATCGCCAACTCGAGCAACGCAAATGGCTTCGCCATTCTTTTCGATGCGAACTGGCTTGCCGGGCGTTAGCGAGGACAAATTCAAATCAGCCATTAGCTACCTGCCTTCGCAAGTTCTTCATCGATTCGCGCCATAAGACGAACTTCAATGTCATCAATTCCAATTTCAGAGATAATCTCATTAAAGAATCCACGGACAACAAGCCTCTTTGCATCCGCCTCGTTGATGCCGCGCGACATTAAGTAGAAGAGTTGTTCATCATCAAAGCGACCTGTCGTTGATGCATGCCCTGCTCCAACGATTTCTCCAGTCTCAATCTCTAGATTTGGAACTGAATCAGCACGCGCACCATCTGTAAGAAGTAAATTTCTATTAAGTTCGTATGTGTCAGTGCCTTCTGCCGCTGCGCGGATGAAGACATCACCAATCCAGACAGTGTGCGCCTTATCCCCCGCTAGCGCACCTTTGTAATTCACTCGAGATTTTGCATGTGGAACTTTGTGATCAACAAACATACGGTGCTCGAAGAACTGGCCAGCTGTTGCAAAGTAGACGCCGGAAAGATCGCAAGATGCCCCTGGCGCAATGAAATCAACAGTTGGAAGTAAGCGAACTACATCTCCACCAATTGTGACAACAACAGATTTGAAGGTTGCATCACGATCCACTACCGCGTGGTGGCGCGCTGCATGGATTGTCCTGCTGCCCCATTCTTGAAGTGCGATCAGAGTCAGATGTGCACCTGGCTGAACTAAAATTTCGAGATCTTCCGCTAAGTGAGTGTCACCGGTATTTTCCATAACCACGGTCACTTTCGAGTGGTTGCCAACCTTGATCTGTACTCTTGAAAATTCTGCTGAATCAATTCCAAAGGCGTTTCGCCCGAGGAAGATTGACTCAGCAATTTCTGTGTTTGGTGCAATCGCAAGAGTCGTTCCAACTGAAGAGTGGGCGCGGATGCGATTGATAATTGCGTCATCGCTCTCAGTGAGAGGTGTGATTTCACCTGTTGTGAAGGAAACTCCCTGCGGAAGGGCGCCTTTCACAAAGAGAGAAGATCTGGAATCAACAACTGCGGTGCCATCATGCAAGCCACCAAGCCGCTTGAGTGGTGTGAAGCGCCAAGCTTCTTCTCGACCGGTTGGCGTATGGTTTTCCAAAAGATTACTTTGCAGCGCTGACATTATCCAACTGCACCTTCCATTTGGAGTTCGATGAGTCGATTGAGGTCGAGCGCGTACTCCATAGGTAGTTCACGTGCAATAGGTTCAATGAAACCGCGAACAATCATTGCCATGGCTTCATCTTCGTTAAGGCCACGCGACATCAAATAAAAGAGTTGGTCATCAGAAATCTTTGAAACTGTAGCTTCGTGGCCCATCGAGACATCATCTTCTCGAATATCTACATATGGATATGTATCAGAACGAGAAATTGTGTCGACCAAAAGCGCATCACATTTGACCGTGCTTGCAGAATGGTGCGCACCTTCTTGCACCTGAACCAGCCCACGGTATGACGTGCGACCGCCGCCACGTGCCACAGACTTTGAAATTACTGAAGACGATGTGTAAGGGGCTGCATGCACCATTTTGGCGCCAGAATCTTGATGCTGCCCAGGACCGGCAAATGCCAGCGAAAGGGTTTCACCCTTTGCATGAGGTCCCATCAACATGACTGCTGGGTACTTCATTGTCACCTTCGAGCCGATGTTTCCATCGACCCATTCCATAGTTGCACCTTCTGCACATGTTGCACGCTTTGTTACCAAGTTGTAGACGTTGTTAGACCAGTTTTGGATAGTTGTATAGCGAACTCGTGCACCCTTCTTAACGATGATTTCGACTACTGCAGAGTGTAGAGAGTCGGACTTGTATATAGGCGCTGTACAACCTTCAACATAGTGAATATAGGAATCTTCATCCGCGATGATCAAGGTGCGTTCGAACTGACCCATGTTCTCGGTATTGATGCGGAAATACGCCTGTAATGGAATATCCACATGAACGCCCTTAGGAACATAGATAAAAGAACCACCGGACCATACGGCTGTGTTAAGGGCTGCAAACTTGTTGTCGCCTACTGGAATGACAGAACCGAAGTACTCCTTGAAAAGTTCAGGGTGCTGCTTTAGGCCGCTATCTGTGTCTAGGAAGATAACTCCCTGCTTCTCTAGATCCTCACGGATAGAGTGATAGACAACTTCTGATTCATACTGAGCTGCAACGCCCGAAACCAGGCGTTGTTTTTCAGCTTCAGGAATACCGAGGCGATCATAAGTATTCTTAATGTCATCTGGGAGGTCATCCCATGTTGCTGCCTGCTTCTCGGTGGAGCGAACAAAGTATTTGATTGTGTCGAAGAAAATTCCAGATAGGTCAGAACCCCATGATGGCATTGGCTTCTTATCAAAGAGCCCCAAACCTTTAAGGCGAAGATCTAGCATCCATTGCGGCTCGCTTTTCTTGGCAGATATATCGCGAACAACTTCTTCACTCAATCCGCGCTTCGCATTTGAGCCTGCATCATTGCTATCTGACCAGCCATACTCGTAATTGCCGAGGCCATCAAGTTCTGGATGTGCTGTTGTCATGTGGTCGCCTTTCCAGCGGTTATCGTTCTTGTTGTTTGCGTGATTCTTGCCTTTGTTGTTACTCGAGAAAGATTTGGAATATAGGTCGTGCATACGCCATCACCATGGGCAATGGTTGCCAGACGTTGAACATGAGTTCCTAAAATTTTCGAGAAAGCTTCGGTTTCAGCCTCACAAAGTTGCGGGAATTCAGCAGCAACGTGCGCGATTGGACAATGGTGTTGGCAAAGTTGTTCGCCAGTTGCTTTGCTCTCAATACTCGCGGCATACCCTTGATCTGTCAAAAAAGATGCTAACGCCTGCGCTTTATGCGGCTTCTTGGCGCTGAAGGCGATTGCTTTTCGCTCGATGTCATCAGCACGAGACTGTGCAAATGCTTGCACGAGATGATCGCCAGATTGGGACGACATAAATTTCAGCGCAGCTACCGCAAGATCATCGTATGAATGTTCAAACTTTTCTCGCCCCGCATCGGTCATGACAAAAACTTTTGATGGGCGACCGCGACCGCGCGCTAGCGCCTGATGAGGTTCGCGAGCCTGCAAAATTCCATCGAGAACGAGATGATCCAGGTGTCGACGGATTCCGGCCGGGGTGAGGCCAAGACGCTCCCCTAGGACAACGGCTGTCGAAGGGCCGTTCTCCAGCACGGAGCGAGCGATTGCCTCGCGGGTGCTTAGGTCGTCGAATTTCACAACACTATTGTGTCGTAATTCCCTAGCCCCTGCCACCTGAAGAGCAAGCGCGCCGAACGGTGAAAGCCATAGGGTACGAGCGTGAGCAAAACAGCGAGAATCGCCCGCCGAGCCTTGACCCCGCTGACTGGACTGCTCCTCTTTCTCCAATCAGCCCTGGTTCTCACGGGAGGCGCAGTTCGACTCACTGGTTCAGGAATGGGTTGTCCAACCTGGCCAGAATGTGTGCCAGGTTCCTATCTTCCAGTGGAAGGTCAGGAAGAAGGCGCGCTGCATGCGTGGATTGAATTTGGAAATCGCCTCTTAACTTTTGCTCTCTTTTTTGCAGCAGTTGCTACCTTTATTGCGGTTCTGCGCAGCGGCCGTCGCGATCTTCGCTTTCTCTCAGCCACCCAAATATTAGGAATCTTGGCACAAGGAGTTTTGGGTGGAATCACTGTTCTTACTCACCTCAATCCACTCTCCGTGGCATCTCACCTACTACTCTCCATTTTGCTCATTGCAGCTGCGACATCGCTTCACTCTCGAAGGCACCAACCACATGTACGAACCTCATCTACGCAACTGAGAATTTCGCGGTTATCGGTTGCTCATATCGCCGTCGCTTTCATCGTGATAGCAGTCGGCACACTTGTTACAGGTAGTGGCCCACATGCAGGAGATGTAGATGCGCCGCGATTGAACTTCGATATTTCAACAATTGCCAGATTCCATAGCTCTTCGGTATGGACACTTCTGTTCATCACTTTTATCTTCTATCGTTCAAAAGATTTGCGCTTTGAAACTAGACGCTGGCTCAATATCTTCCTTCTTTTAGCGCTGGCTCAGGGCATACTCGGCTATATCCAGTATTGGTTGGGAGTTCCCGAACTTCTAGTCTTCTTCCATCTTTTGGGATCAGTACTTGTCTGGATCGCGGCGTGGCGTATCCGTCTATCTGTTGTAAGAAAACCAGCGTAAGGAGTTGCTATGTCAAAGATTGCCGGTTGGAGTGAGTTAGATGATAAAGCGGTGGCAATTGCACGAGCTTTAGCCATGGATGCAGTTCAGAAAGTAGGTAACGGCCACCCAGGTACTGCAATGTCATTAGCGCCAGTTGCCTATAACCTCTTTCAACGCCACTTGGTTCACGATCCTGCAGATCCCACATGGCTCGGGCGTGATCGCTTCATCCTTTCTTGCGGCCATTCTTCGCTAACTCTCTACACCCAACTCTTCTTCAGCGGCTATGGGTTGGAGATGGAAGATATGCAATCTTTCCGTACCTGGGGCTCAATCACTCCAGGACATCCAGAGTTTGGACATACTGCTGGAGTTGAAATGACAACTGGTCCCTTGGGAGCAGGCGTAGCAACTGCAGTGGGATTTGCGATGGCTGCACGCTATGAACGCGGTTTACTTGATCCGGATGCGCCTCTCGGCAGTTCAATCTTCGATCATTCAATCTGGGTTCTCTGTTCAGATGGTGATCTTCAGGAGGGTGTTTCCGGAGAAGCTTCATCACTCGCAGGAACTCAGGAACTTGGAAATCTGAATATCATCTACGACGATAATCGAATTTCCATTGAAGGTGACACACATGTTTCCTTTACAGAAGATGTAGCCGCTCGCTATCGCGCATATGGATGGCATGTCCAAGAGGTTGCAGCACTTGCAGATGGAAACATCGACTTAGCGGCTCTTGATGCTGCCATGGTGGCTGCGAAATCAGAAAAATCAAGACCGTCTCTCATTCGAATGCATTCAGTGATTGCTTGGCCTGCGCCAAAGCTTCGCGGAACGGCTAAATCACATGGCTCTGCTCTCGGTGATGATGAGATTGCTGCTACCAAGAAAGAGTTGGGACTAAATCCCGATGAAAAATTTGCAATGCCCGATGATGTTTTGGCGTACGTACGTGCGGTCAAGCAACGTGGGGCAGAAACTCACTCTGCTTGGAATAAACAATTTGAAGAATGGAAATCAGCTCATCCTGAGCGCGCATCTCTTTTGGCGCGTCTGCAAAAGCGCGAACTTCCATCAGGATGGGATTCGCAGCTGCCTGCATTTGAGGCTGGCAAGGATCTGGCAACGCGTGCTGCATCTGGACATGTCATCAACGCTATTGCAAAGGCACTTCCAGAATTTTGGGGAGGTTCAGCAGATTTAGCAGAGAGCAATAACACGACAATTGAGGGTGGAAAATCTTACTTACCTTCAACAAGTGCAATGAAAGATGCACATCCTTATGGACGCATCATTCACTTTGGAATTCGTGAACACGCGATGGGTTCCATTCTCAATGGAATCACGCTTCATGGTTTAACTCGTACCTTTGGTGGAACTTTTGCAGTCTTTAGCGATTACATGCGTCCTGCCGTTCGCTTGGCTGCCCTCATGGATATTCCTACAACATTTGTCTGGACCCATGATTCGATTGGTCTAGGTGAAGACGGCCCTACTCACCAGCCAATCGAACACCTGGCAGCGCTGCGCGCTATTCCAAACTTTGCAGTGATCCGTCCAGCGGATGCTAACGAAGTGGTGCAGGCATGGCGGTCAATTTTGCTCAGGAAAAAGCCAGCCGGATTGCTTCTATCCCGTCAGAACCTACGAACTGTGGATCGAACAACTCATGGTTCAGCTGCTGGTGTAGATCAAGGTGCATACATTCTTAAAGATGCATCTAGCACGCCACGCGTTGTCATCATCGCAACAGGTTCTGAAGTTGGACTTGCCCTTGACGCTCAAGCTGCTCTTGAGAGCGATGGAATCTCTACTCGTGTTGTCAGCGCTCCTTGCCTGGAATGGTTTGCTGAACAAACTGAGAGCTACCGAAACTCTGTCATTCCAACTTCTGCACTACGTGTCAGCGTTGAGGCAGGAATTGCACAAGGTTGGCGTGAGTATGTCGGCGATAAGGGCATCATCATCTCGCTAGATCACTTTGGCGCATCTGCTGGGGCAGGAAAACTCTTTACTGAGTTTGGTTTTACGCCAGAGAGAATTGTTAGCGATATCAAGAAAGCGTTGTAACTATGAAAATCTCAGGTCCTATTACTTCGCAGATTAATCGCGAATCGGATCTTTATCGCCTACTTCTCAAAGCACATTCACGAATCGCTCTAAAAGACCCAACAACGTGGGGTGCAAAAGCAACAGCTGAAGCAGCTATCCGACTCAACTGGGTAGATTTACCTGAAAGTTCAGAGGCGCTTCTCCCCCTTATTAACGAAACTGCAGCGAAATTTGCTCACTGCAATCGAGTAGTTCTATGCGGTATGGGTGGATCTTCACTTGGACCTGAAGTTATCGCTCTTACCTACAAGAAAGAGATTTTTATCTTTGACTCCACAGATCCGAACTATGCAAGGCATGCTCTCGGCAACAATCTGAAGACCACTGTTGTTATTGTGAGTTCTAAATCAGGATCAACTATTGAAACGTCTTCGCAGCGCACTCTTTTCCAGCAGAGTTTTCAGGCAGCTGGTTTAGATCCATTGCGCCATATGCTCTTTGTCACCGATCCTGATTCACCGCTTGATCGAGAAGTTCGAACCAGTGGATTCTCTGTAGTGAATGCAGACCCCAACGTTGGTGGTCGCTTTAGCGTCCTCAGCGCATTTGGATTGGTCCCATCGGCGTTAGCGGGTGTACCTATCGCAGAAATTTTGCGTGATGCGCGCTCAGAGAAGGAGGGTTTCCTTCATAGCCCTGAAGGAATTGTCGACACCGCTTATCTCCTGCTTGCACAGTCTCGGCAGTACATTGCGTTTACAGATAACAATTCGCAGGTTCCTGGACTCTCCGATTGGATAGAACAGTTGATTGCTGAATCGACGGGCAAAGATGGAACTGGTCGCCTTCCCATTGCGACAGAGAGCGCACAAGTTGCATCTATAGGTGGCGCACTCACAGTTGGCTTCGCAGGTGCCGAAACAGATTTAATTGTTGAAGGTCCGCTCGGTGCTCACTTTATTTTTTGGGAGTGGGTAACTGCCTTGATGGGTGCAGGACTAAAGATTGATCCATTTAATCAGCCCAATGTCACTGAGGCGAAAGAACAGACCTCAGCTTGCTTGGCTGAGTGGAATAACGCTCTCCCACCACTAACTCCAACAGTGACAGAGAAATCGGTGGATATTTTTGGTGATGGACAATCGCTCCAGGATGCACTTGCCACGTTCATCGAAGATGTGAAGGATGGTGGGTACATCGCAATTATGGCCTACTTAGATCGCCGCGATGATGCAAAAATTACAGAATTGCGCGCCATTCTTGCAAACAAATCAGGAAAGCCCACTTCATTCGGTTGGGGGCCACGATTTCTACATTCCACCGGACAGTTCCATAAAGGTGGACAGAAGAATGGTTCATTCCTTCAAATCACTGGTGAAACTGACCTTGACTTTCACCTAGCCGATAAACCGTTCTCGCTCCGCACGCTTTTAATGGCGCAGGCAATTGGTGATAACCGCGCTCTTGCTGCAAGAAAATACCCGCTACTTCGACTGCATCTGCAGAATAGAACCGCGGGTATTGACGAAATTTTGGCAGCTGCCAAAAAACTATAAGTTAGTCGAGATCATCTCCACGTAATTTACGTAAAGCATCTTCGAGAATTTTGGCGCCTTCTGCATCGGTACGACGTTCCTTTACGTAAGCCAAGGGAGTCTTGTAAGGAATGTTGATTACCGCAGTAGGTGGATTGTTGCGATCGCGACCTGCTGGAAGACCACACTTAGGGCAATCCCACTCAGCGGGAATGACTACGGTCTCTTCAACTGCAAAGCTTGGTCTGACTTCGTGTCCATTCGCGCACCAGTATGAGACCGTTGCGCGCTCAATCTGATCTCCGCGCTCGGCTTCGCCCATTGGGCCTGCGCCGACTCGACTTCCACGAATTGCACTTGCCATGTCTTAACCCTTCAAAACTAGAGAGAGACCAACGACTCCGGCAAACCAGAGTCCGCCCACCACAATGGTAATGCGGTCGAGGTTACGTTCTACAACTGATGAGCCACCATAGTTAGAGGAGATTCCGCCTCCGAATAAATCAGAGAGTCCCGAACCTTTACCTTTGTGAAGCAGAACCAAGAGAATCATCACGATGCTCGAGATTACGAGAAATATTGATAACGCTAAAGCCACTGTAAAACTCCTCTAGAGATAGGGGTCAAGGATACCTGAACCAGCGCCGTCACAAGGACTTAAGCCTGAGCGTAAAACTTGGCGATCTTTGCTAACTCTTCTGGGTCAAGGCTCGCCCCGCCTATCAGAGCGCCATCGACATCTGCTTGTTTCATGATTTCTACGATATTGGCTGACTTCACAGAACCGCCGTAGAGAATGCGCATATTGGCAGCAATCTCTGAAGAACCAATCTGCCCGATTTCTTCACGAATCGCGCTACAAACTTCTTGCGCATCTTCAGGGGTTGCAGTTTTACCAGTACCAATAGCCCAGACTGGCTCGTAAGCGATAACAATCTTTTTAAGGTCTGGCTTGTGAAAGCCTTCAAGTCCAGCGCGCACCTGACGAATCACATGTGAAACATGGGCTCCGGATTCACGAATCGCAAGCTCCTCACCAACGCAGAAAATGGGAGTTAAGTCATGAGCTAACGCAGCTTTTATCTTTCGATTGATGAGACCATCATCTTCTTTATGAATAGCACGACGTTCAGAGTGCCCAACTATGACAAATGTGCATCCGAGTTTTGCCAACATAGAGCCAGAGATATCACCTGTAAAAGCACCTGAATTTTCAGGAGAGAGATCTTGTGCTCCGTACAATAAACGGAGGCGATCGCCATCAACCATAGTTTGAATAGAGCGAATATCGGTAAAAGGTGGGAGAACTGCTACATCAACTGCATCGTAATCCTTGTCATCTAATGAGTACACGAGCTTTTGTGCAACAGCAATCGCCTCTAGATGATTGAGGTTCATCTTCCAGTTGCCAGCCATTAATGGTTTACGCATTGCATGCTCCTAAGAATCTAGATTGATGGATTAGAGTTCGAGCGCTTTCAAACCAGGTAATTCTTTTCCCTCAAGGTATTCCAGCGAAGCTCCCCCGCCGGTTGAAATATAGCCAAACGCTGAGTCAGCAAAGCCCAGAGCGCGTACAGCCGCTGCGGAATCTCCACCACCTACAACTGAAATACCAGAAACCTCCGTGAGCGCCTGCGCTACTACTTTGGTTCCGGCTGCAAAATTTGGAAATTCAAATACGCCCATCGGACCGTTCCAGAAAACTGTTTTGCAACCCTTAATCGCATCAGCAAATGCCTTGGCGGTTTCTGGCCCAATATCTAGCCCCATCTGGTCTGCTGGAATTTGATCAGCGCTGACCAAAGTGGGTGTGGCGTCAGCCGCAAAAGTGGGCGCAACCACAATATCTGTAGGCAAAAGAAGTTTTACTCCAGTTGCCTCTGCTTGATGGATTAATTCTTTAACAGTATCTATCAAATCTCGTTCAACAAGAGATTTTCCAATCTCTTTGCCTTGCGCTGCCAAGAAGGTAAAAAGCATGCCCCCACCAATGGCCATCACGTCTACCTTGCCCAACAAATTGGAGATTACGCCGATTTTGTCGGAGACCTTAGAGCCACCGAGGACGACTCCGTAAGGCCGTACTGGATTAATGGTGAGCTTCTTGAGAACCTCAACTTCTGCAGCGACGAGTGTGCCAGCAGCATGAGGGAGAAGTTTTGGTAGATCAAAGACTGATGCATGCTTACGGTGCACTGCCCCAAAACCATCTCCTACATAGATATCGGCAAGTGCAGACAGTTCTGCAGCAAACGCTGCTCGCTCTGCCTCATCCTTTGATGTTTCGGCAGGGCTAAAGCGAATATTTTCTAGAAGAAGTATTTCACCTGACTGAAGTGCATGTGCTTGTGCGGTGACTTCGTCGCCTGTAATTGCTCCTGCAAAAGAAACGGGTTTTCCGAGAAGTTCTGCAAGACGGCGTGAGACCGGGGCAAGAGATAGTTCAGGTTTTGGTTCTCCCTTTGGTCGACCTAGATGAGCCGCAATAACGATACTTGCACCTTTTGCAAGAAGGAAGTTAATTGTGGGAAGGGATGCCCGAATACGACCATCATCCGTGATCTTTCCTTCCTTAAGCGGAACGTTGAGATCACAGCGAAGAAAAATTCGCTTTCCTGCTACATCTAGGTCAGCCAGTGAGGTCATTACAGAGACTTACCCACATAACCCACGAGATCAACGAGGCGGTTTGAGTAACCCCATTCATTGTCATACCAACCAACAACCTTGACAGTTGTACCGATTGCCTTAGTGAGTTGGGCATCAAAGATGCAAGAAGAAGGATCAGTCACGATATCTGACGAAACTATTGGGTCTTC
>JACCDK010788849.1_pt1 | contig 10915 bp, 12 predicted proteins | sample 7445871 | NCBI WGS metagenome assembly JACCDK01 (sample SAMN15323436, study PRJNA562643) | freshwater metagenome | isolation source: river surface water | place: USA:Blue River Watershed | collected 2017-08-15
AAAAATCACTATTTTCTTTGGCGATCACATTAAAGCCCGCTGAAGAAAGTTCTGAATCGAGAGGGGGATTTAACCAGTCTCCTGAATTAATTGCCTTCATGCATCAATGATAGAGCGTGCTCCTAATTTCTATCGATCCTTGAGGTACCTTGATTTTGATCCGGCTTATAGGGCGACTCTTCTTTAAAATTGAGCGTGGCGGGACAAAATCCCGCCTCGCTTTCTTACTTCTTTTGGAATCATTTCTGACAAAACTGATATCAGATTAGCTTAAAAACACGGGCAAATTAATCGGGTAACGGGCAGAAAAGCGGGCAAGGTGTAATTTCGAATTCGCTGATTGTATGAGTTCTAGCACCATAAGTCTGTGAGTATCCTTAATAGACTATTTCTATTGATACGTTGAAAATTTTATGAAATTCTATTCTTTGTGAAGTTCTTTTGTAAGTCAAGTCTTAGTGTTGTTACAGCACTGTCCCTAGTCCTACTCACTCTTTCTAGTTTCCAATTGAGTGCTTCAGCCAAGTCAACGACTCACTTTCCAGTCGGTTTATCTGAGCACAACTTAAGAGTTAAAGGTTCTGATAGGAGCTATTTGGTTTATGTTCCGAAGAAATCTAAAAAACCAAGAGCGCTGGTTCTAGTACTTCACGGTGGAGGCGGGATTGGGGGCGATGTTGCAACTCCGGGAGTTCATCCAATATCCGTGTTCCGAACTGTTGCTGATCGCGAGAAATTTATCATTGTCTATCCTGAAGGTCTTCCTTCCAATGATGCTAAGAGGTTAACTGGGTGGGTTGATTGTCGCGGAGATAACACAATTTCAAGCGATGCGAACGATGTTCTATTCCTCAAAACTCTTGTTGCGAGAGTTACTAAAATATATGGATTATCAAGTTCTAAAGTCTTCATGGCTGGTGGATCTAATGGTGCACAGATGACGCAAGCTTTTGCCTTTCATCACCCAGAGATGGTTGGTGGAGTTGCATCTGGCGCGGGAAGTCTTCCCTTGAACCCAAAAGAAGGTGCATGCACCAAGGGTCCGAACAAGAGAGTTCCAATTCTTCTTGTGCATGGAACTGCTGACACACAGATGCCTTATAACGGAGGATGTGTCGCAGACATCGGCGGAATGTGCAATCGCGGTCGAGTTTTATCAGCAATAGAGACTCGAGATCGTTGGCTTCAGATTAATGGTCTATTTGGTATCGCGCCAACAAAAGAAACAATAGATATTTCAAAGAGTGACGGTGGTCCAGCCAATAGATATTTCTATTCTGGAAGATTTCCACTGGAGTGGTGGCAATTGGAGGGCGCGGGTCATGCAGTTCCTAGTCGGCAGGTCTTGGTTTCATCAAATAGACTAATTGGAATTCAGAACCAAGATATTGAATTCGCTGAGATCTCTTGGGCTTTCTTTTCAAGAGTAATTGGGTAGGATGCTTGTAATTGGAATTTGCAATAAGTTATCTATCCAAGTCCGGCTTATAGGGCGACTGTTCTTCCAAATTAGTCAGATTTCATCGTCACAAAATCAAATTTCTTTGATAGATCAAAAGCATATGCACTAGGGCCATTATGTCTAAGGTCAATAACCCTGGATTCTGCATCCTGAATAGTTGGTATGGAATCAGCAGGTATCCACCACAGAGCTGTAGTTGCTTCAGCCACTCTGAGGGACCAGTTTCTTTTCTTTCGCAAAACTTCTAGATGTAACGGGGAATATACAAAGTCCTTTAGTGCTTCAAATGATGTCCAAACTGACATGTTGGTCAACACACCTGCGCTGCCACCCCGATCCCAATGAAATGCGTCATGGGAATTGTCGTCTCCCTCCTCCGACTTCAATCTCCAAATAAACCCAGGCGCCGATTCTGCGGCTGAATTTACGGAGTCGATGGCCGCAACAAAATCTGCTAGTCGCTCGGAGTCCAAAGGTTCGATCAAGTGAAAGATGTTTACTTGCGCAAGGTGAAACAACTCCTTAGACACATCAAAAAAGTACCAAAGATTTAGTTTAAAAGGAAGGCTTCTAAATACGGGATTAGCAGATGAATAACGGTAGACGCAGGTCAAACTACCACTGTGACGCAATCTGGCTCATAGGGCGACTCTTCGTTGTTTTCCAATTTAAGCAATTAAATTATTTTGACGTGTTTTTACCGAGCCAATAGAGCGGTAAGCCAAGTGCAACAGCAAACGGGATATTGAAAATTGCGTGAGTTGGATAACCAAGAACTAGCGACATTCCTGTGTCCAAAACAAACCACAGAACAAGTGAACGAATGATGAAAGTTCTAGCCCAGGCAATTCCATCTCTTAGCGGTCCTCTGACAATTTGAAGCATCAAAAACGACCAGCCAGCCATTACGGCGCCGAGGACCATGTAGGGAAGCAACAAGTAATTTCGGAACTCCTGAGTGTTGATGGATTCGTTAGGGCCAAATCCAAACAAAGAGAAAAGTTCACCAGCAGTGGCTCCAGCAAATACCAAGAGGAGTGAGTAAATAAAGACAATCGCAATGACTAGCTGCAGCCAATTAATCAGTACTTTTCTTGAGACCACTTACTAAGTGTAACAAACCGACTTATCAGGCCACTCTTCTCTAGAAACTACTCAATGTGTTCTTTAAATCTGACCAAGGTTTTTGCCATGGCTTTTGCTGCCCAGGACAGTTCACTTTTTGCAATCTTTGAAGGTGTCTGACTGCAATCAAGGTACTGCGTTACTTGTGTTGTTCCATCCGATTGAGCAACAAACTCATATCTCCACCGACTAGGTGATGCATTACGCCACGCAATCAGCTTTCCATCTTCGAATTCAACTACTTTATTTGGCATTAAGTAGGGAATTTTACCCAATCTAAGTTGTCTCATCACAAACCAAGAGTTCATTGAGAGCCTCTTTGGTCCATATGCCTTACCACGAACCATCTTAGATCCATCAATTTTAGGGTGATTTTTTGGATTCGCAATAAAGTCAAATAGCTCAGATGCAGGTTTATTTATAACGATACGTGCCGCAGCCAGTCTCGGATTACCAGTATTGATAATTTCTGCTTGCATACAAATTTTCCCTTCTTACTAATGTCTAATTGTAAATCTTTGTAATGACTTGGGTGCCCACCAATTCCAATCGCCCATCAGTTTCATCAGAGCTGGCACCAGCAGACCACGAATCACAGTCGCATCCAAGAGAATTGCAAATGCAATACCTATACCGATCATCTTGATTGCAGAAACCCCACTGGTAATAAAGGCGGCAAAATTCACGGCCAGTACTAAGGCGGCAGCTGTAATAATGCGAGCAGATTTCTGGAGTCCTATCGCTACCGCTTCACTGTTTGATTTTCCATCGATGTATTCCTCTCTAATTCTAGAAAGTAGGAATAGTTCATAATCCATAGATAGTGCGAAAGCCACAACCATGACAAGAACAAGGTTGTTGGTATCAAGGGTGCCAGTATTCGTGAAGTCACCCACAAGGAAAGTTAATTGCCCAGAGATGAAAATGAAAGTTAACAAACCCACTGTTGCCGCCAGTGATACACCATTCAGGAGTAGGGCCTTAATTGGCAAAAGAATAGAGCCAGTGAAGAGGAAAAGAAGAAGCAAAACCACAATAGAGATCCACAAAACTACAATCGGAATTGATGATGTGATTCCTTCTTGGGCATCGGCAAAATCAGCAGCAAAACCCCCAACGAGCATTCCCTGTGGATGCGGAAAATCTCTGATTTCCCTGATGAGGCTTTGTGCTTCAGGTGAGCTTGCTGGTGATGAGTGAATTGCTGTTAAAAGTACCGTTTGATTAATAACCTGCGGTTGGTCGACTCGTGCGATGCCATCAAATTTGGCTAAACGGCCAGCAAATGAATTTATCTCTTCAATATTGCTTGCGCCATCTTTCCAAAGTATTTGAATAGGTGTTCCCTCTTCGCCAGCAAAATTGTCAACCACAAAAGCATCAGCTATGTAAGCACGATCATTTTTTGGTAATACTCGACTATCAACTTGTGCAAAGGTGACATTGCTTATTGGAGCTATCAAGAATGCAAGTGCGGCTAACGAAAGTGCGGTTACGGAGATTGGCCTGCGCATAACAAATCGGGCTAACTGTGCCCAGCGACCTTGCTCTTTGGGGGTTATGCCACTCTTTCTAATCTTTCCTTTGTCGATGTTCTTTCCAAGAAGCGTTAAGAGTGCTGGGAGGGATGTCAGTGCTGCAGCAACGGCCACGGAGACGACTGCAGCACCGGCATAACCCATGGACTTTAGAAATCCAATGGGAAAAAGTGTTAGCGACAAGAGAGTCAAAACCACTGTAAGGCCGGAGAAGAAGACTGTTCTTCCGGCAGTTCCCATCATCTCAATAACGGCAGCTTCTTTATCTTTACCTTTTCTCATTTCTTCACGGAATCTGTTGATCATCAATAACGCATAATCAATGCCTAGTCCTAATCCAAGGCCAGTAGTTAGGTTTAATGCAAAGATGCTGACTTCAGTTACAAGTGTGAGCAGGTAGAGAATTAGAAATGTTCCGATAATGGCAGCTCCACCCACAATAAGTGGCATGGCGGCTGAGACCATTGAGCCGAAAACTAAAAGGAGCAGGATAAAGGTCAAGGGAATTGCAATTGACTCTGCAATTACTAAGTCACTTTTAATTTTGCTATTTATGGCGTGAGCAAAGATTCCTGAGCCAGTTAGAAATACATCTAGATTTTCAAACTTGCCATCATATTTTTCTTGAAAAGTTTTTGCAGCTTGCTCAATTTCAGTGAAGTCGTTGGTATTGAGATATACAAAAATGTATCCAGACTCACCGTTTTTACTTTTTAGATTTACTGGGCTACCTGAAGACCAGTAAGAAAGCACTTTGGATGCTGTTGGCTCTGCCTTTAGTTGGGCTTCTAAGCGACTTGCAGAAGCTGCCACATTTGGATCATCAACTGATACGCCAGGGGAGTTGGCGATGAGCACAACTGCTGGGTCTTTTATACCTAGGTCCTCTGCGAGGAAGTCTGCTACTTTTACTGCGTCACCCTTTTCGTTTGAGTAACCGCCAGTATCAAAACGGGCAAAGACTTGACCACCAATCACACCTGAGAGAATGACAAATAGAAGTGTTGAGGTCAGCGCTAATTTCTTTCTGCGAACTACTGACGCACCTAACTTCTCAAAGATGTTCGCCTTTGGACTAATGGTGCTGTTACTCATTCCTAAACCTCCTTATTATTCCTGTTGTATTGATTCACTAGATCTCTTATCACTGTTTCCCAGGGTTTAGGTTTCAAACCGAAAGCTCTTCTGGATTTCTCGTCACTCATGATGAAAGGTTCATTGAACTGGTAGGTGCTATTTCTCAATTCTCGGATTACGGGATTAAGAGTGCCAAGTAGTTTCTCAAGCAGGGGAGGTACTGAGCTAACTTTTGGATCCTTAACTCCTAATTCAAGTGCAATATCCCTGACTACATGACGCTGAGTCATAGGACCATTGCTAGGGACATGCCACGGTTTGCCCCACGCAATTTCCTCCTTAGCTACAACCATCATTAAGTGGGCAACATCTTCTGGGTCAGTCCAGGTGTGTAACTTGTCGAGGTCACCTAATAACTGGACGCTCTTGCCCTCTTTCAATCGAGGAACCACTCGATCACCCATACGACTTTGATCAGATGCTGCAATGTAATCGGATCCTCTAACTTCGGTAGCCCGTATCTCTCCAGCATCATGCAGCTCCTTTAATTTGAGCCACATATCTGCACGAACACGACCGTTTTTCCAGGTCGCATTTAAAGGAAGATCCTCAGTGAGGACACCGTTGTAAGGACCGTATCCATAGAGGTTGGAACAAGTAACCAAAACTGCCCCAGTCTTTTTTGCTAACTCAATAAGTGCCTTATTGATTGGCGGCCATAGTTCTTCCCACTTGTTATATGGAGGATTAACACAGTTATAGATGTAGTCGGCTTTCGGAGCCGCTGCGATGAGGCTCGAGAACGAGGCCGCATCGGCCTGTATTCTCTTAACATTTTTAAGTTCTGCAGGGTTAGTTGTGCGTGCTAGAAGCAAGACGCTTTCACCGGTTTCACCCAACCTTTTAGCTAGATGGGTTCCGACTGTTCCACTTCCAACGACTACATGTATTGCTGACATTTTTGAATGCTCTCTTATTTCGATGCCAGACGAGTACTCTTGAAAATGAGCCATATGCCAATTATCAAGAACCAGAATTGGACTAGCGTGGTTCCTAAGAAGGTTGCATTAGAGCCTGGATCAACACCTAACATTTCCGCAGAGGTCCAGAGCAAGCCGATTGCAGAAATTAGGCCAAAGTAGCTAAACCATGTAGGAAGAGTTCTTTCCTTAAAATTGCCAATTGAAAGCAGCAAAATTGCTATTGCTGCAAAAAGGCTAACTCCAAGAACTTCTCCGATGGTCCCGCCATAGGAGTTCAAAGTTTCAAAGGTAGTGCTGACTGTAAACTGCTGTTCAGCTGTAGTCGCACCTTTAGAGATCTCCGCCAAATCAAACATGGGGAAAAGCCAGCGAACAATTCCTATGCTTCGGGCAAGGGCTGATGCAACTGCAAGAGCAATCACAATTCTCATCAGGATTCCGCCGTTTTTGCCGAATACGACCTCACTTAAGAGTGCCATTGAGATTGCAAAGAGGATCGAATAAATGAGATAGGCAAAGTAACCGGCCCTTACAGCACCTTCGTTCTCTAGGAGTCTAGGTAGGGCAACAGAAGCTGGATCATCAAGGCTGTCAGGCCAATTTATTGCCGCTCCCAGGACGATAGTGGGGATAAAGATCAGCAAACCTTGAACGATGCTTGCAAAGCCAGCCCATTTAAAAACAATGGCCGAACTGCCATTCCCAATCTTTTCCATCATCAAAGTTACCTCTCCCTCTTGACCTAGATTCGATGATGGGAGAGAATGTAAACAATGTTAACACCTCGGAGCAAGGGACACGAGTATCACCATGGTGATCTTCGTGCCTCTGCCATTGCTGCTGGTAGAGAGATGATTAAAAAAGGTGGCATAAACGCATTAGGACTTCGCAAAGTTGCCGAGCGTCTGCAGGTTTCTCCTGCCTCTCTATATAGACACTTTGAAGATGTAGAAGCGTTGCAGGCTGAGATTTGTGCGGAGGTTCGACAAGAACTTGGTGAATACATGCTTGCCGAAAGAGATAAAGCTCCAAAGAGCAGAAGTAAGAGTCTGAATGCGAGGCTACGGTTTAGGGCTCTAGGCCATGCATACATGGATTTTGCAAATAAAAACAAGAAGCTATTTGAGAGCGCCTTTTTGTTCCGCCTCCATGGTCAGGATCAAAAGGAGGATGGCTTGGCATGGGACTTGCTCAATGAATCACTTGATGAATTACGCAGCGTCGGAGAACTTTTGGCCAAAACTGACGAAGAGGCCTGCATGTTGGCATGGAGCGCAGTTCATGGTTTGGCTACCTTAGTAGCTCAGGATGCGATTCCGCCGGAAAGATATGAACAGAGCAAGCTCCAGATAATGAATGGAGTTGAAAGAGCTCTAAGTGGGAAGGTCTCGAAAACCCCAACCTTCTAGTTGTTGCATTAATGCTACATAGCATATATGCTATTGCCTATGAGTCGCAACCCTGAAGAGCCGGTCTTTAATCGAATCGAAGAGGTTCGGACTGCCATGGGGCTGAGCAGGCAAGAGCTAGCCGACAAGATAGGAGTCCACTATCAAACAATCGGATACCTCGAACGCGAGGAATATAGCCCCTCACTTGTACTTGCCTTGAGAATCTCCAAAACACTTAATCACGAAGCTTCAGAGCTTTTTTCATTAACCCCATTTAAGAAAGGAAAGTAAAGATGTCTGAACTGCAAATTCTAAGTGCCAATGCCGCGGTTCTTGCTTTGGCATACTTTTTTGTCTATCCACGTTTTGGTAAAGATGACGTAAAACGAATTGCTTGGCTAGATATTGCTATTGGACTTACAATTCTTGGAATCTTGGCTCCATTCAACTGGAATTCTGCCAACGAGTTCACACTATTGCCCAGCTGGGATGTTCCCTGGTGGATCTTTGCAATAGTCACATATGCGGTACTGGAGATTCCTCTTTTTGCAATTTATTGCACCCGGAGAGGGCTGTGGGCTTCATATATGTATGGCGTAAAAGAGGGTTTCTCGAAGGAGTCATGGACTGGCGCATCAAGTAAATCTGTTGAGAAGCAATTAGCTGACACAAAGTGGGATTGGATACGCAAACCAAGATTCAAGCGAAATCTTGTTATTGCAGCAAATCTTTGGATGCTTTTCGCGACAGCGTTTCTTGTTTGGGTTGGGGACAACATATGGGCTTCACTGGCAATCCTGCACGTAGCTGTGCTGTTTATCTTTTGGTTCATGCTTCGGACCTCGGTTCGGCTGGTTTCTGAAGCCCGCGATGAAGCATTGGATGAGCGCATGATTACTGAGCGAAATCGAAGTTATTTCACGGCTTACCAAACTCTCAGTGGCATAGTCTCCGGCCTTCTTGCTGGGTTAATGATTTATGTTGTCTTTCAGGATTCCGGCTTAGTAAGTGATGATTTCAACTATCAACTGAGCATCACCTGGCCTCAAGTCCAAGCCCTTTTCTGGTTTATCTGGGGCTACTCCTTCATGTTGCCTTCAATGGTAATGGCTTGGAAAGAGTCGAGGAATTCTCGCTAAGCCATGAACATTGAAGATTGGGGTCTACTAGGAGTCTTTATCGCTGGTGCAATTCCATGGATGGAGGCTATTGCAGTAGTTCCGGCGGGAATTCTTGTTGGCCTTAATCCAGTGGCTACCTTGATTGCAGCAGTTGTTGGTAACTCAATCACAATCGTTCTCTTTGCCTACTTTGCTTCAACTATCAGAGAAAGATTGATCAGTAGAAGAGTGAAGCAGGGTAAGTCTGCCGAACTACCTAAGCTTGAAAAGGCACTCAAGGCTTTTGATAAGTATGGTGTCTACGGACTGGCAGCACTTGGTCCAATATTGATTGGAACTCAATTTGCAGCAGCTGCAGCTGTAACTGCTGGAGTAAAGCCACTTCGAGCCTCAATTCTAATAATCACTAGTTTGACCGTGTGGGCCATAGCTATAGCAATCGCAATGGTCGCCTTCGATGTAACGATTTAGAGAAAGGAGAAGACAGTATGCAACGCGAAACTACCCCGGATGTCCTAAGAGGTTTTGCTCTCCTGGGAATCCTTGTGGTCAATATTCAGTTTATGGCGCTAAGTAGCGATCAGGGGGCCAGAGGTGAATGGACTCAAGGGCTTGTAAATGGGGGCGCTACTTGGATTATTGCTGCAATCTTTGCCGGAAAGTTTTACCTACTCTTCTCTTTTTTATTTGGCTACAGCTCTAGCTACATCATCAAGAATGATAAAGCTAATAGTGGGCGTTGGATTAAGAGATGCTTTGCGCTGATGGCTTTTGGTGCAATTCACTTCACCTTCTTATGGCACGGTGACATCATCTTTCTTTACGGCCTTTTCGGACTTCTTCTTTTAGCATTCATGTTTAGAACCGACCGAGTAATCAAAATCTGGACACGAGTGATATATACGCTATCTGCAATATTGATCACTCTCGCTGCGATAAGTTTATTGATTGGGGAGCGTTACTTCCCCGAGCAGATGAATAACGAATACATTGAACCAAGACTCGACGAAGTTTTACGCAGTGGAACATTCATAGAAGCAATTTCACCACGCATAGAGCTTTGGGTTTTTGGACTTATAACCGGGATCTTTCTTCAGGGAGGATTGGCATTCGCCGCATTTCTACTTGGCATGAGATTAGCTCGAAGCAATTTCCTCGCTGCCAACCACGATCAAGCTCAAAACGCACGCATGATTAATTTTGGATTGTTGATCGGAGTTCCAATACAGGCATTTGCTGCCTTTTTATTGGTTCGAAATGAGCAATCTGCCGAACCTTCGGAAGCGGTTTATCTATCATCCCTATTTCTTGGATTTTTAACTGCACCATTACTTTCTATGGCTTATGTCGGAATTATTCGCAAACTTGTAATCGCTAAGCCTCAAGCTGTCTCCTGGATGGCGCCTGCGGGCAATATGTCACTTACAAATTACATTTCCCAGTCCGTTTTAACCTCAATTATTTTTGGAGCCTGGGGATTTGGGCTTTTTCAAGAACTACAAATTTGGAGTGTCTTGCTTCTTGCCATATCAATCTGGCTTACCCTCACATATTTATCAACACTATGGTTGAAGCGATTTAATCAAGGCCCCCTTGAGAAGTTGATGGGCATAGTTACTTCAAAAAAGTAAAAGCGGAACTTCCTAGGGATGTAAATCCATTTTGGAGTTATCTACTATTTGGGGGCAATTTTGGGGGCAAAATCCTAATTTACGCACACCTTTACGCACAACTAAGTAGTCTCCGGCTTATAGGGCGACTCTTCTCTTTTGATTTAGACTTCTACCGTGCATAAAATCTTTGAAATGCCCGTGGTTGATGTCTATGTCCATTATGTGAATAAGCTAGAGCGTAAAGGTCGCAACGAAGCAGAACTCATCAAAGTAATATCATGGCTTACAGGTTTTGATTCTAAGACGCTCAAGAGCCATCTGAGAAAGCAGACAACTTTTAGAGATTTTTTTAAGGCTGCCAAGATTCATCCAAAAGCGAAGTTGATTTCTGGATCGATCTGTGGCGTGAAAATTGAAGAAATTGAGGACCCGCTAATGAGGAAGATTCGCTACATGGATAAATTAGTTGATGAACTTGCGAAAGGCCGCCCAATGGAGAAAATCCTTCGATCGGGTTTATAGGATCACACTTTTTCGACATAGGAGAACTGAGTTTAAATCTCGGCTCGCGTCTTTAAGGTTGTCATCGCTATATTTAATACCGC
>JACCDK010379069.1_pt1 | contig 10914 bp, 9 predicted proteins | sample 7445871 | NCBI WGS metagenome assembly JACCDK01 (sample SAMN15323436, study PRJNA562643) | freshwater metagenome | isolation source: river surface water | place: USA:Blue River Watershed | collected 2017-08-15
GCCAACCCTAGCAAATTTAACTACTCGTATCCATCTGCATCCTTCCAATTGGTCATGGAATTGGTTACAACCAAAACGAGTTTAAAAGCCATGAATGTGCCCTATCAGGGCAGTGCACCTTCTATCAACGCTGTGCTCACGCAAGAAGTGCAAATGACTTTGATTGACTCAGGTCCTATTGCATCCTTGCTGAAAGCGGGCAAATTGCGTGCATTGGCTGTCACCTCTGAGCAGCGCCTAGCTTCTTACCCTCAAGTGCCTACGCTGAAAGAGCAGGGCGTCGATGTTGCCGTTAACTTTTGGAGCGGTTTGTTAGCGCCGGCAGGAACGCCTGCGCCCATTGTGAAACGCTTGCAAGAAGAGGTTGCGCGCATCATGGCGTTGCCCGACGTTCAAGAGCGCATGGCCAAACTGGACATCAAACCCGTTGGCAGTTCATCGGCCGATTTGGCCAAAACCATTGCACAAGAAATCCAACTTTGGACTCAAGTGGCCAAAGACAATAACATCAAAGCCGAATGAGAGAAAAACGAATTGCCATTGCTGGCGCAGGTATCGCTGGTTTAACAACAGCCTTGTCTTTGTTGCAACTGGGTTGGAAAGTCGATGTGTATGAGCAAACCTCTCAATTGGGGGAGGTGGGTGCAGGGCTGCAACTTTCTCCCAATGGCACAAGGATCCTTCAAAGCTTGGGTTTGGAAAGTGCACTGCTTGACGTCGTATCACAGGCCAAAGGCAAAGAAATTCGCATGTGGAATACGGGTCAGCGCTGGAAATTGTTTGACCTTGGCGACGATTGCCTAACGCGTTTTGGCGCACCTTATTGGATGGTGCACCGCGGTGACCTGCACAAGGTTTTGCTGGGTGCTTTCAATGCCCGATCAGATGCACCGGTCAGGTTAAATTCGCGCGTGGTTTCTGCCCAAAGTACATCACAAGGTGCAAGTTTTTGCTTGCAAGACGGCAGCACGCACAGTGCTTATGGCTTGATAGCCGCAGACGGTGTTCACTCGGTACTGCGCGAGAAATTGCTGGGAGAAGACAAGGCGCAATTTACGGGTTTGTTGGCCTGGCGCGGCTTGGTGCCAGTCCAATCTATTTCTGCCCATTTACAGGCGCCAGTGGGCACCAACTGGGTAGGACCTGGTGCACACGTCATTACTTACCCCGTTCGCGGTGGCCAACTGATGAACGTGGTGGGCATCATAGAAAAAGAAGGTTGGCGTGGTGAGTCTTGGACTGAGCAAGGCACTCACGAAGAACTGCTGCAAGATTTTGGTCATTGGCATGAAGATGTTTGTGAACTGATGCGCAAAATTGACCAGCCCTTCAAATGGGCGCTGTTGGGCAGGGCGCCCCAAAGAGGATGGGCCCAAGGCGCCATTTGTTTGGCAGGCGATTCCGCGCACCCCACTTTGCCTTTCTTAGCCCAAGGCGCCAACATGGCCATTGAAGATGCAGCAGTCATGGCGCGATGTATTGCTGCCTGCGATTCTGCCGAAAAAGCTTTTGTGCAATTTGAAGCCTTGCGCTGGCAGCGCACAGCCGACATCGTGAACCGATCCAGTGACAACGCCAAGCGCTTTCACAACCCGCAGCTGTCTGACGCCAGCAAGGCAGTTGACTATGTCAGTGCTGAGTGGGAGCCCGAAAAAGTACGCAGACGTTACGACTGGCTGTTCGAATACGATGCATTGAAAGTGGCGGTATGAACGTCGAGGTCAAATTGGATGCGCCTGTTCTGATTGTAGGAGGCGGTCCTGTCGGCATGACCATGGCGCTTTGTTTGGCCAAACGAGGCATTGCCAGTTATCTGGTCGAAATTCGCGATGCAGAAACGCTGCCCGATGTGAAGTGCAACCACATCGCAGCTCGCAGCATGGAGTTGTTCCGGTCCTTGGGCATCTCGCAAGACTTGCGTGCTGCAGGTTTGCCCGATGATTACCCGCACAGTGTGTCCTATAGAACCAGCACTTTGGGTGAAGAGATTGCCAGAATACACATTCCTGGCAGGTCTACACGCCTGACAGATCACTCAGGGCCCGATGGCAATTGGCCAACCCCTGAACCACCCCACAGAATCAACCAACGCTACATCGAACCCATATTGAGGCGGCATGTCCAGCAAGAAAGTTTGATCACCTGCTTGTACAAACATCAAGTGTTGAGCTTCATGCAAGACGAGCAACAGGTGACCGTACAAGTTCAAAATCTGGAAATGCCACATGCCCAGCCATTCACCCTCCATGCTGCTTACTTGGTGGGTTGCGATGGGGGCCGTTCTATGGTCCGAAAAGGCATGGGTGCCAAGTTGGTGGGCGATGAGGTGGTGCAGCGCGTTCAAAGCACGTGCATCAGGGCGCCAAGCCTTATTGCACACATGAAAGCACCACCGGCATGGGCCATGTTCACAGTGAATCCTCGGCGCAGTGGCAACATTTACGCCATTGATGGCAAAGAGGTTTGGCTGATTCACAACTACCTGCGCGACAACGAAGCAGATTTTGAAGCTGTCGATCGAGATTGGGCCATTCGAACCATTCTGGGTGTCGATGACAATTTTGAATATGAGGTGATGAGCAAAGAAGACTGGTTTGGCCGTCGTTTGGTCAGCGACAAATTGCAAGATGGGCGAGTTTTTGTGGCAGGCGATGCCGCGCACTTGTGGGTACCCTATGCAGGCTATGGCATGAACGCTGGTTTGGCCGATGCAGCCAATTTGGCTTGGCACTTGGCCGCGCAGTTAGAGGGCTGGGCTGACCCGCAAGCTTTGTTGGCCTATGAAAAAGAGCGACATCCCATCACAGAACAAGTTTCAAGATTTGCCATGAACCATGCCCACGCCATGAGTCAAAGGCGTCGTCAAATTCCAGACAATTTGGAAGAGGACAGTTCAGAAGGGCAAGCTGCACGTCAAACCTTTGGTCAAGACTTGTACGATTTGAACGTCCAGCAATATTGCTGTGCAGGGCTCAACTTTGGTTATTACTACGACCAATCGCCCGTCATGGTGTATGACGATGAACGTGCGCCCGACTACAGCATGGGCAGTTTTGTGCCTTCAACAGTACCTGGTTGCCGAGCCCCTCACTTTTGGTTGGCAGAAGGGCAATCTGTGTATGACGCACTGGGCCCGGCCTACACTTTGTTTTGTTTCAAACAAGCTGTCAGTTCAGATGTGATGGCACTGCAAAGTCAAGCGCATGCTTTGAAAATGCCTTTGACGGTGTTGGATGTGTCAGACGTCTCTGACTTACCGCTAGAGTACAAGCACGCATTGGTCTTGGTGAGATCGGATGCGCATACGGTTTGGCGTGGCAATAGCCTCACGCCGCAAACTGCACACGCCGTGGTGGCCAAATTGTGTGGGCGTGTCCTTACTTGACCAAAGCAACGGCGCCATTTTTGATCAGTTGCTGGGCCACAGTCACGCCCAATTGACTGGCCTGCGCTAGTGCATTGGGGCCGCTCAAGTCAATGTTGCATTGGTCTTTGGCTTGTATCAATGCGGCATGGCTGTTGTCTGGGTCACCCCAAGCAGCAGTAATCGACAAAACACCTTGGCTTAACGTGGCGTGCGCAGCCAAGGGCATGGAGCAACTGCCGCCCATGGTTCGACTGACGCCACGTTCAGCATACACCCGTACTGCCGTGGGCAAATCATTCAATGGTGCAAGTGCCTTGACCAAGTCGGGCCGATTGGCGCATATTTCAATGCCAATGGCGCCTTGGCCAGCGGCCGGCATCATGCGTGCCAAATCAAAGCTGTGTTTGATGCGTTCTGAAAGGCCCAAGCGCTTCAAACCAGCGGTGGCCAGCACGATGCCTGCATACTGACCTTCGTCCAGTTTGCGCAAGCGGGTGTCTAGGTTGCCACGCAAAGGTTCAATTTTGAGATCGGGCCTGAGGGCATGCAACAGAACCGTTCTGCGCAGGCTGGAAGTGCCCACCACAGCGCCCTGAGGCAAGCTTTCGAGGCTTTCAAAATGAGGCGAGACCCATGCGTCGCGTGGGTCTTCACGTTCTAGGATACAGGCCAATTCAAAACCTTCTGGTAAATCCATGGGCACATCTTTGAGCGAATGAACCGCAATGTGCGCTGACCCGTCTGCCAAGGCCACTTCCAGCTCTTTGATGAACAAACCCTTGCCACCCACTTTGCTCAAGGGCTGGTCCAAAATTTGATCGCCTAGTGTGGTCATGCCAAGCAAAGACACCTCATGCCCATGCGCCTCTAACAACTGCTTGACATGGTGGGCTTGCCACAAAGCCAATCGACTTTCGCGGGTAGCGATGGTAATTTTTGAAGTCATAAAAATCTGAGTGCTGCTTAGTTTGAGGACTTGAGTTTTTGGGCCGCATCAATGGCAAAGTAGGTCAAGATGCCATCTGCGCCTGCGCGTTTAAATGCCAACAGGCTTTCCATCATGACGGCATCATGATCGAGCCAACCGTTTTGTGAAGCTGCCTTCAGCATGGCGTATTCGCCCGATACTTGGTAGGCAAAGGTGGGCACTTTAAATTCATCTTTGACGCGTCTGACGATGTCGAGGTAAGGCATACCGGGCTTTACCATGACCATGTCTGCGCCCTCTGCAATGTCCAAGGCCACTTCGCGCAGCGCTTCAGCGGAATTGCCTGGGTCCATCTGATAAGTTTTCTTATCGCTCTTGCCGAGGTTGGCTGCCGAGCCCACAGCATCGCGGAAAGGTCCGTAAAACGCACTGGCATACTTGGCGCTATAGGCCATGATTTGGGTGTGAATGTGTCCGTGCGATTCCAACGCAGTGCGGATGGCGCCGATGCGACCATCCATCATGTCGCTAGGTGCCACGATGTCTACACCTGCTTGCGCTTGTGCGAGGGCTTGCTGTGTCAGAACTTCAACAGTTGCATCATTGATGATGTAGCCTGCTTCGTCCAACAAGCCGTCTTGGCCATGGCTGGTGTAGGGGTCTAGGGCAACATCGGTCATGATGCCTAGGCTTGGAAAGTGTTTTTTCAGTGTGGCCACCACGTGGGGCACCAAGCCGTTGGGATTGGTGGCCTCTTTGCCATCAGGTGTTTTGAGATGAGCGCTGATGACCGGAAACAGTGCCATCACGGGAATGCCCAATTCAACACATTTTTCTGCAACGGGTAACAACAAATCGAGGCTGACGCGATCGACACCAGGCATCGAGCGCACCGATTCCCGCCGATTCTCACCTTCAAGCACAAACACAGGGTAGATCAGATCGTTCACGCTCAGTGCGTGTTCACGCACCAAGCGGCGACTGAAGTCTGTGCGTCGCAAGCGGCGAGGGCGGTTCAGTGGAAAAGGTGTTGTCATGGTGGTTTATGCCTTGAAATGGAAGGACATTGAAAGAGTCGGGTTCACAGCCACTCACGTCGAGTGATGAAATGTTGTAGCAAATCGTGTTCAGGCGTTCCGGGTGCGGCTTGATGCTGATAGGACCAACTGACCAGGGGCGGCATCGAGAGCAAGATGGATTCGGTGCGTCCTCCAGATTGAAGTCCGAAATGCGTGCCACGGTCCCAGACCAAATTGAACTCGACATAGCGCCCACGGCGATACAACTGATGCGCGCGTTCTCTTTCGCCGTACGGTGTGTCTTTGCGTTTTTCAACGATTGGCATGTAGGCCTGCAGAAATGCGTCGCCTACGCTTTTCAAAACATCAAAACTTTTTTCACTGCCAAATTCAGAGAAGTCATCAAAGAAAATACCGCCAATACCGCGTTGTTCGTTGCGATGTTTTAAACAGAAATAATCATCACACCAGGCTTTGAACCTTGGGTACAAATGGGCACCATGCGGGGCCAATGCATCATGGCAAGTTTGGTGAAAGTGCACGGCATCTTCTTCAAAGCCATAGTAGGGTGTGAGGTCCATACCACCGCCAAACCAAGCCACTGTTTGTCCATCAGATGTTTTGGCGGACAACATGCGGACATTCATGTGCACTGTAGGTGCATAGGGGTTGCGCGGATGAAATACCAAGGACACGCCCATGGCTTCAAAGGGCGCACCGGACAACTCGGGTCGATCATGTGTGGCCGAGGGCGGAAGTTTGGGGCCAGTGACGTGTGAAAATCCACAGCCGGCTCTTTCAAAGACGGCGCCGTTTTCAAGTATTTGCGTGATGCCATTGCCTTGCAGCGGTTCACCTGGTGGTTTGTGCCATGCATCTGACACAAAGCGACCACCATCCAATTTGGCAATGCGAGACGTGATGCTGCTCTGAAGCGTTGTTAGGTAATTTCTAACGATCTGGGTGTCCATTTTTCTAACTCTTAGAGGTCATTTAGGCTGGCGTGAATACGCTGGATCATGCGCCAACACACCAACAAAATGAGTGGCGTGCTGAAGCCCGCCAGCATTTCTGGATTGATGTTCAAACCAGCCGATTTGAAGGCTTTGCCAATGTAGAGGGTGAGGCTGACCACGTAGTAGGTGATGGCGGCAATCGACAAGCCTTCCACAGTAGTTTGCAGTCTGAGTTGCAGTGCTTGGCCGCGTGTGAGTTTTTCCAGCAACTGCTGATTCTGTGCTTCTGCAGCAATTTCAACGCGTGTTCGCAGCAAGGCGCTGGCGCGAGATACCCGCTGGGCCAAAGCACCCAGGCGATCGGAGGTGGCGTTGACCGTGGCCATGGCTGGCGCTAAACGGCGTTGCATGAATTCGCCCACCGTTTGAATTCCAGACAATGGCCTCTCACGCATTTCAGAAATGCGTTCTCGCACAATAGCGTCGTAAGCGCGTGCCGCCGAAAAGCGATAACTGTGTTCTGCCGTGGTGCTTTCCACTTGTGCTGCCAAACTGGCCAAATCGCCAAGCAATTGCTCATCACTGTCGGTGTTGGCTTCTAATCGGGATGTAATTTCAACCAATTGCAACTCTGTCACTGCCAACTTGCTTGCAAGCAGTTTGGCCACTGGCAAGCTCAGCAAGGACATCATTCGGTAAGTTTCAAGCTCAAGCAAGCGCTGCGCAACGCGTCCAGCCCTGTTTTCTGATGTTTCAGGTGCTGCCATGACCAAGATGCGTTCAAAGCCGTCCTCGCCAATGCGCAAATTGGTGATCACATGCGAATGCGAGTGGTTGTCCGAGGTGCGGCCCATCTTGGCGCCAATCACGGTACCTTCACCCAGCCATTGTTTGGATTTGTAAATGGCATCTGGGTCGTCCATGCCCTCCTTCAACATGGCCAGGTGAATGGCGGTGATGGTTTTGCCTGGAATATTCCGCAACCAATCAATGCCTGTTGCCACGTGGGAAGTCAATTCTGGCAATTTGCTACCCCAATAAGCATGAACGGGCATCGCCTGAACAATGGTGTAGCGGGTGAATTCAGTATGTCGCTCCCAAATGATTTTGTAGTTGTCGCATTGAAGTTGCAAAAAATTGCCCTTCAAATTGTCTAAGGACAGGTTCTCATGGCCCGCCAAGCCTTGTAAATGCTGGCATTCGTCTGCCAAGCTGACCCCTGCATTCAAAACCGCAACGTAAACGATCAGAGCCGGTAGTTTGAAAGTGGCTGAGGGGCGGGTGTGAATTTCGTTGTGCAGCACAAAGCGTTGCGCATCGTTGATGGGCAAGCAAGGCAATGAACGGTCATTCATATCGCTCCTTGGCAGAGGTTTTCACCGCGTTATTTGGCCAGAATTCTGAAATATTTCATCTCAGTGTCAACATCTATTGACATTTATCAATGTATCACTATATTGACATTCAATTCTGTCACGTTTTGTTGACGGTTGGCTTGAGGGGGTGTCATGAGTCTATTAATGAGAACGGAAGCTGCATTGAAGTTGCATTTCGATGCGGCGGCAGGTGTCGGCGCTCCCCAAAGGCTTCAGGCAGCCATGCAACACGCCGTTTTTTCGGGTGGCGCGCGCATTCGTCCACAGTTGTGCATGGCCGTTGCCACCGCATGTGGCGACGATGCACCAGAGTTGACCAACGCCGCTGCTGTGGCCTTGGAGTTCATGCACTGTGCATCTCTGGTGCACGACGACATGCCAACCTTTGACAACGCCGATTTCCGCAGAGGACAGCCCACCGTGCACAAGGCTTTCTCCGAGCCTTTGGCCTTGTTGACAGGCGACGGCCTCATTGTGATGGCCTATCAGGTGATGTTGTTGGCCGGCCGCAAACATCCAGAACGTTTGATTGAGTTGATGGACAATTTGTCGCGCGGTGTGGGTTTGCCAAATGGCATTGTTGCTGGACAAGCCTGGGAATGCGAAACCACCGCCGATTTGGGGCAGTACCAGCGTGCCAAAACGGGTGCCTTGTTTGTCTCTGCCACCTGTGCTGGCGCCATTGCCAGTGGTCAAAAACCAGAGCCATGGGCACCCTTGGGGGCGTACTTGGGTGAGGCCTATCAAGTTGCCGATGACATTCGCGATGTATTGGGTGATGTGGCCAGTTTGGGCAAGCCCGCGGGTCAAGATGTCATCAACGCAAGACCCAGCTCTGCGCAGGCTCTTGGTTTAGACGGCGCCATTCAACACTTCGATGCCTTGATTGCAAAAGCAGGCGATGCCATTCCCGATTGCAATTGCAGAGACATGCTGAGGCAGTTGGTGTTGCACGAGTCGGAGCGCTTGGTACCCAAGTCAATGTGCGAAGACTATCGCAAGCAAACAGCCATGGTCAAGACCGCGAAGTTGGTATGAACCATAAGCTTGATCTGGCCGATTTGCCCACCTCTTTGCAGGTGGCCAATACGTGGCACGACCGTCTGTTGGCGTGGCTTGAACGGCTGTATGCCAGCCCCCGTCTTTACAGTTTTTCACTGACCAATCCGTTCACCCGTTGGGTGACGCGGCGCCGTACTCAAAAGTTGTTTGATTTGATGGCGGGTTTTGTTCATACCCAGGTGATGTTGGCTTGCATTCGACTTGATTTGTTCAAGATGCTCCATCAGGCGCCCGCTGATTTGCAGCAAATTGCAGCGCGCGTCAACATGCCTGCACCAGTGTTGCAGCGGCTCTTGTTGTCAGCTGTGTCATTGGGATTGCTGGAGTCCAGAAGCCAGTCCCGATATGGCTTAGGGCCTTTAGGCGTGCCGCTGGCCACGCATGACGGCATTGCGGCCATGATCGAACACAACGACTTGCTCTACGCCGACATGCAAGACCCTGTGGGGTTTTTGCACAATGCATGGCAAGGCGATATGGCGGCCTATTGGCCCTATGCGCACGATGCCCAAGCAGCAACCCGCGCAGCCCAAGACAAGTTCAGCCGCTACTCCGATTTGATGGCGGCATCTCAAGGCTTTGTTGTTGAAGAAATTTTGTCAACTTATTTCTTTGATGAACACCGATGCGTCTTGGATGTCGGTGCTGGCAAGGGAAGGTTTGCCTGCGAAATGGCGGCACATGCGCCGCACCTGAAGCTCAAATTGTTTGACTTACCGCCCGTACTTGAGTTGGCTAAAAACAATGTGCAACAACGGGGTTTGAGCGAACGAATGAGCTTTTATCCAGGCAGTTTCTTGCACGACGAATTGCCTCAAGGCGCCGATTTGGTCACCTTGGTTCGTGTTGCGCACGATCACCCTGATGACGTCGTTAAGCAGTTGTTACAAAAAATTCATGCGGCGCTTCCCTTGGGTGGTGTCTTGCTGTTGGCAGAGCCTATGGCGCAAACCATGTCTGCGACGAGTTCAGGTTCTGCGCAGGCAGACGCCTATTTCCACTTTTATTTATTGGCCATGGGGGCTGGTCGCTTGCGTACCCCTGAAGAGTTGATGCGACTGATGGCCGAGGCTGGTTTTGGACAAATTGAGCACTTGCCCAACGCCATGCCTATCCATGCACAGTTGATTGTGGCTAGAAAATCTAAGTGTTTACCCTAATTATTTCGAATTATTGTAAATCTAATTTGACACTTATTGATGTAAAGCAAAGAATACAACCATGAGATCTACCGCAGTCGTCTTTAACAATCCTAAACAACTGTCTTTGCAAGCTTTGGAGCTTCCTGAATTGCAAGACGGGCAAGTAGAGGTGGCAGTGCAATACAGCGGTATCAGCACAGGCACAGAGCGCATGTTGTGGGATGGCAGCATGCCACCGTTCCCGGGCATGGGCTATCCCTTGGTGCCCGGCTATGAAACGGTGGGTCAAGTGGTGAAAGCGCCTGCTGGCGCAAAGCTCAAAGAAGGCCAAACGGTGTTTGTGCCTGGCGCCAATTGCTTTACGGGTGTCCGTAGTTTATTTGGTGGCGCAGCATCACGGTTGGTGGTGTCTGATCAAAAGGTCTTGCCCATCTCCAATGAATTGGGTACGGATGCCGTGTTGTTCGCATTGGCAGCAACCGCTTACCACGCCGTGTCGGGGGGGGGCAATCAAGACCCCTATAACCCGCCCGATTTGATCATTGGTCATGGTGTCATGGGCCGTTTGCTAGCGCGACTCACAGTGGCCGCAGGTTTTCCAGCGCCCACAGTTTGGGAAACCAACACAGAACGCGCTAAGGGTGGTGAAGGCTACAAGGTGATTCACCCCGACGATGACAGTCACAAGAGCTATCAGGCCATTTACGACGTCAGCGGCGATGCCACCTTGCTCGATAAATTGATCCAAAGAATCCGCCCAGGTGGCGAGGTGGTTCTGGCAGGTTTTTACAAAGATGATTTGAAGTTTGCCTACGCGCCCGCCTTCATGCGTGAAGCACGCATTCGCGTGGCAGCCGAATGGAAACGTCCCGATTTATTGGCTGTCAATGAATTGGTGAACAACGGACAACTTTCACTCAAAGGTTTGGTCACACACGTCCAAACCTCCCACTCTGCCACCGTTGCGTATGAGACCGCGTTCGGTGATGTTTCTTGTCTCAAGATGGTCCTTGATTGGAGCGCACACGCATGAACACACAAACTACCACCGAGCACACCGTTCA